>Ga0207120_1063_pt1 | contig 25748 bp, 24 predicted proteins | sample Alteio_BWMinHeat_40_FD_153509 | JGI IMG/M metagenome (GOLD analysis project Ga0207120, IMG submission 153509) | Enriched cells from forest soil in Barre Woods Harvard Forest LTER site, Petersham, Massachusetts, United States -... | ecosystem: Environmental > Terrestrial > Soil > Temperate forest >...
ATAATGCAACTGCACTTCTTGCTGACGAACCGATGCTTCAAGCGCACTCACATCTGCTTGCGCTGCTTCTAGCGAAGCTGAGGCTTGATCGAGTTCTTGCTTACTCACCGCGCCGCCCTCATGTAAAACTTTCAGCCGCGTGGACTGCTGTTTCCAATAAGCAAGTTGAGCTTCGCGCGCCGCACGTGTTGCTTGCTGACTGCTCACCATCGCTTGCTGTCGCGCGGGATCAATTTGAACAATAGGATCACCTACCGTCACTTCATCACCCGCCTTAGCAAAAATCTTGGTGACTTGCCCTTCAATCTGCGGCTGCAAAATCACCGTTCGTCGCGAACGCAAAGTGGCCAGATATTCAGAAGTTGTCGTAATTTCGTTTTCGGCAACTTCTGCAATTTTGACGGGTGTAGGCGGCGGTGCAGACTCGCTGCCTTTGCCTCGACATTGCAAAAATCCCAATGAAAAAACCAGCAATACGATGCGGTACAACATGCTGGTGACATAGCCAATCACAACGCAATCGTCATCAAAATAAAACATATGAGCCATGTGAAAAACTCGTAGTCGTCGACGTTATCGTCATCGTGAACGAAGAAAATACTTTAAGTTTTTCGACTACGATCACGACTACGACTACGTTTTACGAGAATTTTGCAAGTACCCATATAAGTAGGAATACATCACCAAAGAGTTGGCACTACATCAGCGTCGATAATACTTGCATCAGACGTTACTAGAGTCGCTCCATGAACACGAGCGGTGGCAACAATGACTCGATCGGCAGGATCACGATGCAAGCGATCGCCTAATGCGAAAACTTCGGCAGCGACTGCAGGGGTGAGGTCACATATTTCACAGTGAGCAATCGTTAGCGCTTCTTCCAGCCAATCACGAAAACTCATTTCGAATTTTAAACGTTCTAACGAAGCCAGATTTGCAATTTCCCACAAAGAAATAGAAGCAAGCAAAAAGGGAGTTTGAGCCGACATTCTATTAAGAACTTGTTGTTGTTTGCGCGATAATTTTGGATCACCATTCACAAAACGAACAAAAACATGTGTGTCCAGTAAAAACTTCACACTAGGCGACCTTGTTCAGCATGCCATTCTTCGGCGGCAAGCGAAGGAGAGACAATATCGCCGACAATTTTAAAGGTGCCCTTCATACAACCAAAAGGCTTCACTCTCTTTGGTTTACGCGCCCGAGCAAGATAAGCCACAGGGCGGCCACGCTTTGTAATGGTAATTGTTTCACCATATTTATCTACCGCATCTAATATCGATAGGCACTTGGTTTTAAATTCGGAGGCTTTGATGGTTTTTGTTTTTTTCATCATGTGACCATTTTATATGGTCATATTGAATATGTCAAAGCAAAGAAAAATGGGCAGCGAAATCTTTCTGTAATCGAGATAATTGAAAAATGATTCGTGAACGTAAACGCGTCCGGCCCCGAGCCCGATTTAATTTTTTCGGGCACGGACCCGTTCACGGGCTCGTTTACGAAATTTTTCAAGAAGCTCAAGCGAGTAATTATTGCAAATTGGTCTTTTTTCGTCGCACGCACCAAGCACAAAACAACATAAAAATTATCGCGACGCTATTACTAGGCATTTGATGATTTGTGCTATTGCATCCACTTTGTTTGGGGCTGCCGGGAGGTGAATTGGTTTTGGGATAAGTTGCAACGGTGGCTGCGGTAGGCGGTGTTACAGCGGTGAAAGTAAAGCCTCCGCTTGAGGTATTCGCGTTGCCTCGATAGTTATTGACTACAACATCAGCGGCGCCGGCACTTGCAACTGCTTCCGTCGTCACATCCACTTCACCTGAATTCATGAAAGTGATGATCGGGAGTCGCACACCTCCGATCGTCACCTGTGTATCTGGAGTAAAACCAGAGCCGGTAATTTTAACCGCAGTTCCTCCAGAAATCGGCCCAGTATTGGGAGCGACCGCCGAAATCGACGGCACACCGCCAAAGGTGTAAGCTTGCAAACGATAACTGGAATTTGCGTCATTCGTACTAAGCAAAATAGTTGGAATTGAATCTGGACTCACTGCCATAATAAAAGTGTGGTTCGTTGCCGCAAGAAGTGGGGGAGCAAAAAGCGACCAATTACCACCTTGTTTCCAATATAGATTACCTGACTTATTCACAGCATAAATGGTGTTGGTGGGTGTTGTGGCTTGATCAATAAAGAAATCGGTGACTGTGCCGGAAGGATTAACGTTTTGCCATGCAGTGTTCACACCGACGGTAGAAATTGCCTGTAACCCAGCACTATTAAGTGCATACAAAGTATGGGGTGTGGCGCTCACATCGATCGCAAGTTTAGTAGTAGTATCGTGAAAGCCTGCGAGTCCGGTATCGAAAGGCAGCCAAGTGGCGCCACCGTCCGCGCTTTTAATTACACCTTGAACACTGTCACCAGCGTAAATCACCCCCGTCGCAACATCAAAAGCAAGGGCAGGATTAGGATGCGTTGTCGTGCCTCCTGTTGATTTCCAGCATGGTGTGTTTACGCAGCTTCCGCTTGCGGTACGTACACTTTGATAAATCGCGTTATCACTTTGCGTGGAAGCATAGAGTGTAGACTGCGTTCCTTTGGTATCGATTGTAATATCCAAGACATGAGCATTCGTGAACGATGGGTCCGTAGTCCAAGTAACACCGGACCAGAAATACACATATTGATCGACTCCCGTGATCATATAAACCCCTTTACCCGATGTGGCATTGGGATCGACGACGAATTTTTTTGGAATTGTTGTTGGAGCACCAGCATCTGAAAATATGTTCCACGTACCCCCCCCATCTGCGCTAGTCCGTATCTTAGTATCAGCTTGAGATTGTGCAATAATTGCAGCTCGAGCTGGAGGAGTAGCTGTCAGTGGACGCGGATCAAATACCATTGCGCTGATGGGTGATAACGGCAAAGTTGGTTTTGAACCTGATGGATTAGACATGTCTACCCAAGTAGACGTTTGGCTGGGGCTAGTATTACTAAAAACAGAAAGATTATTGCTGAGATAAATTGTGCTCGAAATGGGATCGACTACAAAATCATTAAATGCAGATGAATAATTCGTTGCATCGCCAACTTTAGTTGATGATGCAAGAGCCGCTTGAGCACTTGTGAACTGAAAAATAGCGCCAGGGACACTATTTCGATCCGCAAATACGCTACTATTTTTCCCAATTCCAAGATGAGTACATGCAAACGTCGACGGATTTACCCAGACTCCATTGTTATTCTTGGTCAAATTATTAAAAAGTCCCGTCGACGTGCAAACATAGATTGGACCGTTGCCTCCAGCCGGATCAACTGCTATGGCATTGGGCATTCCACCCCCAAAACTTGCTGTTGTCGTGAAAACATTCCACTGCGTGGTTGTCCCACCCGTTTGGTAACTATAAATATTATGATCTGTGGCTATCACATAGAAAATCGGCGCTGCAGCCGAGGTGGTATCAACTGCAAAAGTTGTTGGAGCATTGCCAATGAATACCGTATTATCAGGAAACGGAACAAATTTCGCGTCCACGGTTGCATCGTATTTGTAAAATCCATCAGTCGAAAGAAGATAAATCACTGATCCAACCACAGCGACTTGCGATCCTGATCGTTGATCATTCGCTACTGCGAGTTGCCAGCTTGTGCCATTAAAGCGAAACAATCCCAAACTTGCTGCTAAATAAACTGTATGAGTTGCTGGATCAACGTAAATTTGGTTGTACCCAGAAAATGAAACCAATCCAGTAGTGGGCAATGCAGTCCATGTATTACCACCATCAGCAGTGCTATAAACTCCTCGCTGCTCAACCCCCGCATAGATCACTTCTGGCGAGGCAGCCGTATCGATGGCGACACGTAGTAATAATTTGCCGCCGGGATTGGCGATGTCGCTCCAAACGCCTACTCCTGCTTCAGCACTAGCGTAGGAAAAAAATAACGTTAATGCGATACCAATAGAATATAGCCGACTACATTTTGTAGTTGCATTCATTGCTCTCTCCAGTTCAAAACAAATTGTTTTTGAGTTTTACCAGGTCTTTTACGAAGATCAATTATTACGCTCTCGTTTGCCTCGTCATTACTTATTTATCAAAAACCACGTCAGCAAAAACTGTTCGCCAATGCTCCTGCTCCTTGCGATAAAGCATCAGTGGCCCGTGATACTCGAGCACTCGCGGAACTTTGTTGCGCATCCTAAAATAAATTGAACCGACAAACATGGGCGTAAAAGGGTTGGTAGGAATGACATCGATATCGAAGATGTCGACTCGGCCTGCGTGAGGATGTGGTATGAGTTTGAAACTTAGGGTATCGCGTTTCTCCGGAAATACGAGATGGACGGGCGTTTCTTGCGCAGCTTTAATCGCAACAAAATTTCGCAATAAAAATTGTATGGCGGTAGAAGGCGCTACAATATCTTCCAAGCCGCGACGAGTTTGCGTTTTGGTAACGCCATTTTCACTCCACGTAAAATAAATTTGCTGGTCATCAATTTCAACGGTGGCTTGCTGATTTTTCTGTTTTTGATCGAGCGAATATAAAAGCAAACGACCGTCTTCAGTGATCGATTCTTCGATCACTGCTTCGCGTTCATCAAGACCGTCTGTCTGCGCTTCGTCCAAAGTCGGGTATTGAATGGTTTCGCGGGTGAGAAGATGTTTGCCTTCTTCATGTTCTTGATGCTTCATCACAAATAAAAGCTCACTGTGTTGGCTTTGTTGTGCATAAATGCGTGCGCGGTAGTTCGAAACTGAAACGAAAATCTGTAAAAGACAACAAAAAATTCCAGTCATCGTCACGCCCGCGGATGGGTTTTATCATAAACCAGCAAAGCGTGCTCAAGCGCGACGTGCGTGTATTTTTCGGTTGATTGCAAATTGCGATGCCCTAAAAGTTCTTGAATGGTGCGTAAATCAGCGCCGCCTTCGAGCAAATGTGTCGCATAGGAATGTCGCAAGGCATGAGGTGAAATGCGACGATTGAGTTTTGCACGCAGCGCATCTTTTTCTACTCGACGTGCCACCGAGCGTGTGCTCAATCCATGCCCTTGGCGATTCACAAAAAAGGCAGCTGTCATGGTTTCATCGTTAGTGAGTTGCGATCGCAATTGACCATAATGGGCAAGCGCTTGCCAGGCAAAATCACCCACCGGTACCACGCGTGTTTTTTGACGTTTGCCACGTACATACAAGCTGCGATCGGTCATTCGTACATCTTGCATGCGTAATGCACAGACTTCTGCGACACGTAGCCCGCATCCGTACATCACTTCGATAAACGCTCGATCACGCGCTTCAAGCACATTGTGTGCATCTCGTGGCACTGCAGTTAAAGCTTCTGTTTCGTCAACACTCAGTGCGCGTGGCAAACGGCGACCTAATTTTGGCCCGCGAAGATGAGCACAAAAATTATCAGCGCGGAATTTTTTCAAAACCAAAAATTTTGCGAATTGACGTAGGGTCGACAGCTTTCTTGCCAGCGATGGCTTGCTTAAATGTTTTGCAAATTGCGCCATATAGTGAACCACGTCGCTTTCGCTTAGTTCTTCGTCCCGGGTCTTTTGAGCGCTGAAGGCAAATTGTTCGAGATCGGAACGATAGGCACGAATTGTGGCAGTGGAGAGTCTAGCGACACCTTGAATATGCTCTATGAACGCATCGATCTCGGTTCGTAGCGGTATGACAAACCCTGGCGATTCTTCTTTTTGCTTCATGCCCAAAGGATAGGGCAATGATTGATGCAGGTCATCTTTTCAACCACTCCGAAAAGTCCGTTCGTGCCCGTTCTACTAGAAGTGCTTTTTTTTGTGTCTTTTTCACACGGCCGGGCAAGGGATCTACCATCCCCCAATGCACATTTTCGGGGCCGTATTCTTTTACCGATGAGGCTTGTGTTCCTGTCACATGACTCACAAGGGCCCCCAACGCAGTGGTGCGCGGAGGTGGCGCAAATAACCTTTGGCGTCGCCAAGCGATTAATTTTTTTGCCACATAAAATCCATGCGCCGCTGACTCAAGGTATCCTTCGACACCGACGATCTGTCCCGCCAAAAACACGTTAGGCTTGGTCTTTAACTGCGTGCCGTCATGTAAAACTTTGGGTGCGTTGACAAAGGTGTTGCGATGCACGGCACCCAAACGCAAAAATTCTGCGTGTTCTAAACCCGGGATCATCGAGAAAATACGTTTTTGCTCAGGATAGGTGAGTTTAGTTTGAAACCCCACTAAGTTATAAGCGGTACCAGAAATATTTTCTTTGCGTAACTGAACGACAGCAAACGGCATTTGCCCAGTTCTCGGATCGCAGAGACCTACTGGCTTCATTGGGCCAAACGCCAGCGTTAAAGGCCCACGCTCGGCCATCACTTCGATTGGTAAACAACCTTCAAAATACTTCGGCTGTTCAAAATCTTTGAACGGAACTTTTTCGGCAGCACACAAGGCGGCAACCAAGGCATCGTATTGTTGCTTGTCGAGCGGACAATTGAGATAGTCGTTACCATTTCCTTTATCGTAACGTGATTGTGCAAATACGATGTCGTGATTCAAACTATCGGATGAAACAATGGGCGCGATTGCATCATAAAAATAAAATTGATTCTCACCCATCGCACGACACAAATCCTCCGCCAATGCTGGCGTTGTGAGCGGGCCGGTAGCGATAACACAAGTTGAATCGGGTAACGCCGTGATCTCTTCATGGCGAATCTGAATCAATGGATGACGATGAAGTGCAGTGTTTGCAACCTGCGAAAAACGATCACGATCAACGGCAAGGGCATCTCCTGCAGGAACTTTCGTTTCATCGGCAAAACTAAGAATGAACGAACCCGCACGACGCATTTCTTCTTTCAGCAAGCCAACCGCATTTTCTGGATTGTTCGACCGAAATGAATTGGAGCAAACAAGTTCGGTAAATTGATCACTGCGCTGAGCCGGAGTGTGTTTACCAGGCTTGATATCTGTGAGCACGACTGGAATTTCATGCGCCGCCAATTGCAAGGCGATCTCGGTGCCAGCAAGCCCCGCACCTACGACGTGGATGGGTTCAGTCATGCCAAAATCAACAATTTCTTAAGAATGGCAATCTTTGCAGGCCGGCATTTTTTTCCAATAGATGTACGACACCGATAAGATCGCCAAAAAGATCAAAGGTGTAAAAGGATCTGTTTTGTCACCGACAGAGAAATGCGAAAAGGACGCAGCGATGAAATCAAAAGTAAAGCCAGCATAGGCCCATTCTTTAATGCGTGGAAATTTTCCTGTGGCGATTGCCAATGCTCCTAGAAGTTTGGAAACACCGAGAAGATTAAGAAGATAAAGCGGATATCCCAAATGAGTGAGCACTTTCGCTGCATCGTCAGTCGCTCTCAATTCCATAATACTGGCCGCAACCATGGGCAGCACGAGCAATGTTGTAAAAATATAGTATACGATTTTTGTGGTTTTTTCGTTGGTCATTTGATCTCCTGAATTGTTCTGTAAGATTTACGGCAAGTGAAGTAAATCGTTACATGGCGACAAAGTAATTGCAAAATTCTGCGTTATCTCAATTGCTGAGTATTAAAAAAAGTTTCTCAGGAACCCAGGAAATTTGCAGATCAACTTTTCCAAGCTCATTATTGCAGTCAAATACGTCGATTGCTTGAATCGTTAAAAACTTCCTGCATTCCTGGGTTCCTGAGAAATCTGTCTTTCTGTTTATTCTTTTTTCTTCACCGTCGCCTATTCATCAAGCACATAGGAAAATACTAAAGGTGCAACAATCGATGCATCAGAATTGATCATGAAACTCGGTGTCGAGGCCGCAATTTTCCCCCAAGTAATTTTTTCGCGTGGAACAGCGCCAGAATAGGATCCATAAGAAGTAGTTGAGTCACCAATCTGCGCAAAGTACGACCAAAATGGCGTATCTTCAAGCTGCAAATCTTGAATCAACATGGGCACCACGCAAATGGGGAAATCGCCTGCAATCCCCCCCGCAATTTGGAAAAACCCGATAGGAGTTTTGCTTGCTGCTTGAGCGCGATACCAAGTCGCGAGCATTTCCATTTGCTCGGTGCCACTGCGCATAATGCGATGGGTAGCACCTTCTTTATTTTCACGGATAACAAAAGCAGTAAAAATATTTCCCAAAGTGGAATCTTCCCAACCCGGTGTCCAAATCGGAATTTTCATTTCTTTGGCAGCAAGCAACCAAGAATTTTCGCGCGGCACCTGAAAGTGTTTTTCAATCGATGAATCGTCAAGCAGCTCCAACAAATACTCATATGGAAATTTGGCCACACCTTCACGGCTATTGCGACGCCAAATTTTCAACAAACGTTCTTCGATGTGGCGCAAAACTGTTTCTGGAATGCAAGTATCAGTCACCCGATTAAATCCACGATCATAAAGCGCTTCTTCGTCTTCAGGCCGTAAATCACGCCAGTTATCGACGATTTCGTATTCATTGTGCGCGACCAAATTAAAAAGATCTTCTTCGAGATTTGCGCCCGTGGTGCAAATAGCTGACACTTTGCCTTGACGAATCATTTTGGCCAGAGAAATTCCTAGCTCAGCTGTCGACATGGCACCACCCATGGCCAAAAACATTTTGCCGCCCTTTGCCAAAAAATCGACCCAAGCTTGTGCGGTCGCTTTGGTTTCACGCGCGTTAAAGTGGTGAAAATAAGTTTTCATAAATTCGCGCATTTTCATGATCATTGGCTCCGTTTCGTTTTATCAGGGTGTTAACAGGAAGTCGGTAAGATCGGGAAGGGAATCTTTTTGGAATGAATTTTCGTTGGTTTATCTTTAAAATACAAATACATTTCTCATGAACCCAAGAACCCAGGAAATTTATAGATCAACTTTACCAAGCCCATCATCGAAATCAAACGAACCGATCATTTGATCCGTTAAAAAACTTCCTGGGTTTCTGGGTTCCTAAGAAACTTATCTTCCTGTCTTCTCGCCTTCCCGTTTTTTCGACTTATTTTTCATGATTTTTAATTCAATCAATTCGCCTTCTTTTGCCACTCTGGCGCCAGCAAATTGTTTTTTCGCAGCCTGCTGAATTTGCGCCAAAGCCTTATCATCATTTTCTGGATCGTGATGGAACAAAAAAAGACGCTTCACTTTCGCGTTTTTTGCAACGCGTATTGCTTCTTGCCAAGTGGAATGCCCCCAACCTTTCTTATAAGTCTTGTTGCTATACATGGCGTCGTAGATGAGGATGTCAGCGTTCGCACAAAATTCGATTAAGCTTTGATCGCCATACCCATCATGTTCATGATCAGAAGCGTAAACAACATCGCGTTTTCCTGCACGCGCACGATAAGCAATCGCTTGATTGGGGTGATTTAAATGGGCGGCTTCTATTTCGATGCTGCCAATCGAAAATTTATCTTTTGCTTTTACAGAATGAAATTTAATTTGTGCATGCAGTGAGCTAAAATCGACAGGAAAACTAGGAGGTGAAAATTGGCGTTTGACAGCCTCACACGGTCCACCCAGAGGTGTCGTTGCACCATAAATATTCAATTCAGTCGTTGCCTTAAAAATAGGATCAAAAAATGGTAGCCCCATCAGATGATCTGAATGATAATGACTGAGCAAAATGGTTAGTTTCACCTGTCGATGTTGGATCAGTTGCTGCCCGAGCAAACGTAAACCCGTGCCGGCATCGAACACGAGATGGGTTTTTCCAAATTTAAGTTCGACGCAAGCAGTATTTCCACCATAACGAACGGTTTTGCGCCCAGGAGTTGGAATCGAACCACGTACACCCCAAAATTTTAAAAAAGTTTTTGTTGGTGTCGCCATGAATTAAAGGGCTTTAAAAATGATTCGATTATTGTTTCGTTAGCGTCAAAGAAATACTGAGATTGCCAAAGCTTGGTTGAGTGGCTTGCAGTGAAGTGGTCAAGGTGTTGCCGCTAATACTGTAGTCGTCGGTCTGCGTTTGCGGAATACAAACTGGAGTTTGCACACCGTAACAGGTCGCACCAGCCGCATTGGTTGTAGTTTGCAAAGAAGCCCCAGTCGCATCTTTTGCGGTGACGCTTTTGGTGGTTAAGGTGAAAGTGTTGGGTGTTTTGCTTTCGTCGTGGGTGTAAGTTCCGCTCACCGTCGCATTAGCAAATACCGTAGTCGTACCGGGGTTGTAAGCAACGATCGTCGCCGTAAATGTGCCTGCACTTGCAAAGGAGACAGTAGCGTCCACGGTGATTACTGGCGTTCCACTTACCGTTACAGAAGCTGCTGTTTGTTTCCAAGTTCCGGTCAGAGGATCTGATGCGCAAGCAGCGAATACAAATGCAAAACTAAAGGCCGATAATATTTTTGTTTTCATGTCAATTTTCTCCTTCTAAAATCGCCCGCGTTCACATACTCGAAAAAACCTGCAAATCAATAGGAATGTAAATTCTCCCCTGTTTATTCATCCTTAAATTGTCCATTGCCAAATTCTTAGAAATGAGATTTTCGCTCCTTATGACCAATTTGTTGCTAAGGCCAAAAATTCGATGACTGAGAAAAAAACCACAGGTATTCCGATCGTTCTTTCAGCTGCCAGTGGCACGGGTAAAACCACACTCGGTCACAAACTTCGTTTGAACTGCCCGGGAATTACTTTATCTATTTCATACACCACGCGCGCGCCACGCAAGGGCGAAACGCACGGTGTCGATTATTTTTTTGTCGATAATCCTACGTTTGATGCCATGCTGCAGACCCAAGCTTTTTTAGAATGGGCAGAAGTTCACGGCCACCGTTACGGTACCGCCTGGAGCGAAGTCACGCATCGTTTGAATGCAGGCGAGGATGTACTGCTTGATATCGACGTGCAAGGGGGCAAGCAAATTCGCCAACGCTATGCGAGCAGTCTGCTTATTTTTTTGTTGCCGCCGTCGCTGCGTGAACTCATGCGACGATTGCGTCAGCGTGGCACTGAATCAGACGCTGATTTTCAGCGACGAATGATCGCAGCGAAACGGGAAATCGAAGAAGCTTCGATCTACGATTACTTGGTGGTTAACGACAATCTCAATCATGCCACCGAGCAACTCGCCCAGATCGTGAAGGCTGAACGCTTGCGCCGCATCGATAAAAACGCTTTGATCGAGCGCATTGTGCGGGACCACTAATCTTGATTCCTGCCCCTAAATTCTTTGCGAAAAAGTTTCTTATGAACCCAGGAACCCAGGAAGGTTTTGCCGAATCAAGCTATCGATCAATTAATTTCTATATCTTCTGGGTTCTTGGGTTCCTGAGAAACGCTTTTAAAGAATTTTGGGAGTCTTTAAATGAATGAAAAAGAAATTCGTGTTCGTATTGCCCCATCACCGACCGGCGATCCTCACGTCGGTACGGCTTATATTGCGCTTTTTAATTATGTATTTGCGAAAAAATACAACGGTAAATTCATATTGCGTATCGAAGATACAGATCGCGCACGATCGAATCCGCAAAGCGAAGCGATGATTTTTACAGCGTTGCGCTGGATAGGATTGCAATGGGATGAAGGACCTGATGTGGGGGGAGCATTCGGACCCTATCGACAATCAGAGCGCACGACACTTTATCGTGAAGCCGCCGATTCATTATTGCAACGCGGTGAGGCTTATCGCTGTTTTTGCACCAGCGAACGTCTTGAAAAACTTCGAGCTGAGCAGCGCGCGGCAAAGCTTAATTTAGGCTACGATCGTCACTGTCGTAATCTTGCATCTGCAGAAATCGAAAAAAATCTGCAAAGCAAACTTCCTTTTGTAGTGCGGTTGAAAGTTCCACTCACGGGTCAAGTTGTTGTTCGCGATCAGTTACGTGGAACAGTAGAATTTAACGCAGCTGAGATCGATGATCAGGTGTTGCTTAAATCAGATGGTTATCCCACTTATCATCTCGCGAACGTGGTTGACGATCATGCCATGAAAATCACTCACGTGATCCGCGCCGAAGAATGGATCACCTCGGCGCCTAAGCACGTGCTTTTGTACCAAGCATTCGGTTGGGAGACACCTGAATTTTTTCACATGCCACTTTTACGCAATGCCGATCATTCGAAAATTTCTAAGCGCAAAAATCCGGTGTCACTCCGTTATTACATGCGCGCCGGTTATTTTGCCGAAGCGATGCTAAATTATTTGGCGATGATGGGTTGGACCATGCCCGACGGGCGTGAGAAGTTTTCGCTGCAAGAAATGATCGACCATTTTAGCTTTGAGAGAATGAGCCTCGGTGGCCCGATATTTGATTTAGCAAAACTGACCTGGCTCAACAGCCAATATATGCATGAATTTGATCATCGAACACTCCTTGAAAAGTTGCGGGAAAATTTATTCTCAGACGACTATTTATTAAAAGTGCTGAAGCTGGTTCGCGAACGCATCGAAAAATTAGAAGATTTTGTTGCATATGCCGATTTTTTCTTTACTGGTAGTGTCTGCCCGCCCACTGAAGCACTGATTCCTAAAGGTAAAACCGCCGCTGAAATTAAGAAAATATTTTTACAAGTTATCGAAAGTTTTGATGCGGTGATGAATTGGGATCATGCGACTCTAGAAACTTTACTACGAGAAGTGAGTGAGAAGGCAGGATGGACAAGCAAAGATCTATTCATGCCAGTGCGAATGGCTGTCACCGGCCGTAGTCATACCCCACCGCTTTTCGAAACAATGGAGCTTTTAGGCAAAGAATGTTGTCGACGCCGCATGAAAGAAGCGTTGGCAAAGCTTGAAAAAACTCCAGCAACCCAAACGCCCCACGCCTAACCGCCAAAACTTCCCGTGTGAGGATTGTAGTCTGATGATGGATAATTGTGTTTAACAAAACATAAACCATCTGAATTCAAATGTCCTTGTGTACTTTGATTGTAGGTCAGAAAATCATACAGATCGGCAAAACCTGAAATTCCTTGATCATCGAAATGCATGATGGCGCCTCCATCGGGGAATGACCACCCACTCAGGCAACCACGCCAAGGAAGATCCCTGCCTAGTACATCCGTCACATGAGTATAAGAAACTCCTTTTAAAGCTTCTAAAGTGACCGCACCGTTTTGATCAGCATGAGCTCCTAACATGTCAAAGTGCGCGGGTGAGTCATGCAATACGCTTTGCCAAAATGGGTGATCGGTATGAATTGTCACTTGCGCAATACTCGTGGTGTTACTCTTAATCGCAATGCCCCGTTGATGTTCTTCACCTGGGAATCCTGCGGCGTCGGCATTTCCATTTTGGCAATTGATGTATGTCGTGGGCGATTTAAATCCAAGTTTGAAATTGATTTGGCGTGGAATGTTTTGGCCAAAGTTATAAACACCTTTGTCTTGTGTGATGCAGCCATTCTTGTTGGCGGGATCGTCACCTTTCCAAGTGGCGGTTCCCACATAATAAACAGTGTAACCTTGGCTGATCATATATTGATAATCATTGCTTAATTGGCTTGCGCTCAAATTGACGTTTTTCGCCTGCATGTTCGCAGTGACGATATCAAAGCCAAAAGCATAACGTTGGGTGGGATCGAATGGTTTATTTCCATTTTTATTTTGCTTATCCAATTCGGCAAAGGGAATCGCGGTTTCATCACCACCGCCCGCGCCAGCCAAAGTTCCTTTTGGGTGCAAATCGATCACCCAAGGTCCATCCAGTTGCGCCACAATGCTATCGGTTTGTGATTGATCGTTTGGATTTTTATCTGGATTTTCAGAAAGCGTCAGATGATCGAGCGTGACCAACAATTCGGAGAATTCAATTTGCCATCCATCCACAAAGCCAGTGGCACCACTGGTGGGTGGAAAATCATAACCGGCATATGCCAACACTTCGCCTGATGCGGAAAATTTAATTTTGCCGCCGTTGCTGTTATTTCCACAGGCTAAAGACAGAAAAAGTGCGAAAAAGATAAAAAGAAATTTTATAAACCGCATTGGAAACTCCAAGAATATGAAAATTAAAATGAAATATGAATATGTGAGATCACATTTAGAAACTAAGAATTTCTAAACAATGAATTTTAGTGACAGCTTGTGAATGCAACCCAATGGCGGCGATTGTTTGGGTGCGTAGGAGAGCGGAGAAAGTAGAGATGCTCGATTTTCGGCACCGCCGCTAAAAATAACATCATCGTGATGTGCACGATTCGAAACGGCGATTTTGTCTAAATGTGCGAAACCACGGTGATGGTTAAAAACGACGCAATGGTCATGGTGTTTGGGAATATCACGTATTTCAATTGATAGACTATCGACAATCGACAGTGGAACCGCAGGCTGGCTGAACTGCGAATCAACCCATTCATCATGTTCGCTGCAACGAACATGTCTCACAAGAGTGAAGTGAATGAATTCGAGCAAATAACTCGAACACAATGCTACGGAGACAAGAATTCGCATTTTGGCAATGGTTTTTGGGCCGATGATCTTCATTGAGGAGTAAGACGTGTAGTGATATCGTGGCGAGTTGTCTACATTTTATTGTCAGATACTTGCGTGTCTGCAAAAGCCCTGTAACGAAAAATTACTCTAGCTTCCACAAAGTACATTGCGCAGGAAAGAGTTTAAATTTTGCGATGAGATCATGGCCAATATGAGTAAAGCTATAATAAGTTTCATCACTCAATACTTGCTTCGCATGTAGGTTTTCAGGAATACTGAAGGCAGAATCGGTGCTCAGCGAGATGACATAAAGCGGCCTAGTTTGAGTGATTTCACGAGCAAGATCGTCAAAGGTGATTGACGGAATGACTCGTGCTAAAGAAAAATCGATTAAATTACTGTGCCAACCCAAGAGTCGTAAGTGATCAATATTAAGTGCGTTTTTGCTCACGAATTTTTCGATGATCGTTGAGCACTGCCGATTGAGAAGTTTCTCAAAAGTAGAATCATTCAATACAAATGCAAAAACCAATGCAGCGGCGGCGGCACGAGCACATAGTTTAACGTCACAAGCCCAATTTTCTCTACTCAAGTAAAGCAAAACGATTGCACAAGCCATCAGCATTGCGATGTCTGCAATGGGATGCCACCACGTTGTTACGGTCAGCACACAAGCGATCACATAGAGTGTTCCCGCCAAAATATTCTGCAGTTTTAGTGCGCGTTGAAACCATGCATTATCCCATTGTTCTGCGTGGATTACAAAAGCGGCGACTTGCAATGCAAAAAACGGTAACAATGCGACGATGTAATGAGGGTATTGAAACTGCGATAAATTAAAAAGTATAAAAAGAGGTATCGAAGTAAAAAACAGAGTTGCCGTAGATGCGGGTAATTGATGATTTCGCCCCAACCTCAACAACGTGCGAAAATTTGCAGCATACCAGAGCACCGACCAAGGCAAAAATGCCCAAAGGACCACATGAAAAAACGAGGCAACCGGTGTGTATCCCGTGCGAATCGGACCCGAATTAAAAAACCGCCCTACTTGGCTTTCCCACAGCGTAAAACGCAATCCGTTGATCCCGAACTGAGACCAATAAGCGGCGAGCGATGGGGTACAAAAAAAAACAGTAAGTAACACCAAAAAAAACAAACGGCGCCAAAAAAAATGCGTCCGATGCGTGAACCAACCACCCACAAAACCACTCGCAAGTGGAAGAATCGCGACGGCTCCTTTGGTCATGAAAGCACAGGCTGCCGCAAGTGCTGCAATCACAAGATGCGAGATTTTTCCTTTTCCATTCAACCATTGCCAGGCATGATAAAATGCCATGGCTCCTAGCCCCGCGAGATAGATTTCAGCACGAACATCATTGGCCGAGTACCAAAAATGAACGGCACTCGCTAAAACAATGCTCGCCAAAGCACCGACACGAGAACTATAAAGTGTCCGCCCGATCAGAAAGACGTAGCCGACGGCAATGAAAGCAAATAATACGCCGGGCAGCCGCGCTTGTATGGGACCGCGGCCAAAAAGCCAAAAAGCCAAGTAACTTGGCCAAAATTGAAAATGTGGTTTGTCAAGCCATGGTATTCCATGTCGCACAATATTCCACGGATCGTGGCGAGCAAACATCTCGCCAGCAATCTCAGCATAGATGGTTGAATCATCATCAATGAGTGGACTTTTAAATCCTAGAAGCAAAATGATGGCAGCGACCACAAGCAGTCCTACCCACAGTACGATTTCATTTTTCCTTGTCGTCATTAAGTGGGATCAGGATGACTGGGTTCTTTAGAAGCAAAGCCAATATATTCTTGAATGATATAAAGAGGACGTTTTTGGGTTTCTCGGTAAATTCGCCCGATGTATTCTCCAAGAATTCCCATACAGATTAATTGAACACCCCCAAGAAATAAAATCGCAATCATGAGGGTGGTCCACCCTTCGACCCAGTTGTGCGTAAAAATGCGCACGCAAAAAGAATAAAAAATTCCAGCCAAAGCCATAGAAGCAGCCAAAACCCCTAAACCAATCGACATCTGCAGGGGCTTTGTGGAAAATGAAATAATTCCATCGGTGGCAAAGCGCAGCATTTTTCTAAGTGGATATTTGCTTTTTCCCGCAAAACGTTCACTTCGTCGATACGGAAGTGCAATTTGCTTGAATCCAACCCAGCTCACCATGCCTCTCACAAAACGTGCTCGCTCTGGCATGGAACGTAGCGCTTCAACCACACGACGACTCATTAAGCGAAAATCACCCGTATCAAGGGGAACTGGAATATCCGACAGATAATTCAGTAAATAATAAAATGCTTTCGCGGTGGTTAACTTAAATGAAGATTCACCCGATCTTTCGATGCGTGTTCCATAGACGACATCATAGCCTTCGCTCCATTTTGCGATCATCTGCGAGATGACTTCTGGTGGATCTTGCAGGTCGGCATCAATCAAAACAACAGCATCACCAGTTGTCGCGTCCATGCCCGCCGTAATGGCAATTTGATGGCCAAAATTACGGGCCAGTCCAATGATTTTGATACGCGTGTCGGTTGTGGCAAAATTTTCAAGTAATTCGCGGGTGCAATCACGGCTTCCGTCATCGACAAAAATGTATTCAACCTTCCACCCGCTCAAGCCATCAGCAAGTTCTTTGAGACGCTTGACAGTTTCAGCGATCACTTCTTCTTCGTTGTAACAGGGAATTATAATTGACAACAACAACGGTATTATCCTTACGTGCGCAACAATTTCGGACTCGATTAGCATATAGGACCAGGAATGATAAATAAGCGATTTTTTTTATCGAAAAATTCTGACCCTAGAAGCTCAACTGCTTTTTCATTGCAATTTCGTTATTTGCTTATCGTTCTCTCAATCATTCCTCTCTTATTCTGTCTTGACGGGCAGCCCTTGTTAGAAGGCGACGAAGCCATCTATGCGAGCTTAGCGCGAGATATTGTTGAAAACCATCATTGGCTCAATCCTCACATTGATCATCGTGCTTGGTTTGATAAACCCCCTTTAACCTTGTGGGTCCAAGCCATCGCCATGCGATTTCTGGGATTGAATTTGGTCTCTTTTCGCTTGCCGGCAGTAGTCATTGCACTTGTGTGCGCCCTTTTGCTTTATCTTTTAGCACGAAAACTGATGGACAAAAATTCTACTCTTTTTGTCGTTCCTCTATTTTTGTTGTCACCAGGTATTTACGCATCCGCTCGTGATTTCAAATTCGATCTTGTTTTTATTTTAGGACAGATTCTCGTACTGACCGGCCTTTGCCAAGAAACATTTCAGCCAAAAGAAAAACCGCTGCAAGCATTAAAAAATGCTGCTTTTATTGCTTCGGGAGTGACGATCTCTTTTCTGTCTAAAGGGCTTGCCGGCTTAGTTTTGCCCACGGGCGCCTGGATCATTTATGCCATTCTGATGCGAGATCTCAGGCAACTTCTTAATCGATATGTCATCGGTGGCTTGGCGTTGGGTTTTGTTCTCATCATGATTTACCTGATTCCAATGGCACATTTCTATGGCCAGCCATTTATTGACGAACAACTCTTATTTTCTCAGATCAATCGCATTCGGCAGGATTACACTGCCAATATGAATATTCCGCCGTTATTTTATTTTCATACGTTTCTGTGGGCAGCGCTTCCTTCGGCGCTCGTGGCTTATGGATTATTCGGTCGGTGGCTATGGAACACCTTCTTTACACGTCAAAAGCCTCATGAAATAAAACGGATTGATTTGCCTCATTGGCAAATCTTATGTTTTGCTTGGGGCATTTCTTATTTTACGTTGTTTGGTTTGGCTCGTTCTAAATTACCCCACTATATTTTCCCCGTGATTCCTGCAGCGTGCCTTTTAACTGCATATAATGCTGAGAAAATTATAGGGCAGCGAATTTTTTCTATTTTTTCAAAAATACTAATTTTGCTTTTTACGATCACAGTGACTCTATTCTCAGCACTGGCCTTCCCTGATTCGATTGCAAGCTGGATATGTTGTATTATTTTTATCGGTTTGGCTTTCATCAGTTTATTCTCTGAAGACGCACGTAAACCTTTTTTCTTGGCTCTTGTCGCAGCTGCAATTTGGTATTGCGGCGTGTTAAACAAAGAATTGGGCCACTACAAACCTTCACCTCGAGTCGTCGAATTATTGCATAAGAACAACATTTCTGGCGACTACACTTTGGGAATTATGGGTTGGCCGAATCGGCCGTTGCAGTTTTATCGTCCGGTAACCAACATCCGATCAGCCAATCTGGTTGAAGCCAAAGAAATACTTGATCAGGGGGGACTGATTTTTTGTGAGCAAAGTTTCTGCCAAAAACTTCAGGCGCAAATTTTTGATGTGAAGACTTCACCACCCATTGAAGGATTCCCCGTACAAGCAATTACTTGGCGATTTCTCAATCTAAAAACTCGGAAAAATCAATTGCGAGAATTTCATATTCTAAGTCGACACCATGAATTTATTTGAGGCGTGAGTTTTAAAAAATCATAAGGCATGCATCGCCACTAACGTTTCGTGAAAACGAGGCTGATAATCTGCTGCAATTCGCTGACAAATCTCAACAGCAAGTGATTCATTGTAAGTATGGCTGGTCAAGTTTCGATCGCGCAGCATGCGTGCCCAGGTTTCCTCGTGTGCGAGGGGAATGAGACCGAGGCGAAGACCCACTTGCAAAGCTGCACGTGGTGTTGTGGCGGAAAGCGAGTGTGCCGGTGCCAGCTTCTGCATTGTTTTCCAAAATAACTCGAGTGTGAATTCGAAAGCTTGGATGATACCTGCGCGATCGCGTGCGTCAATGATGGGTGTGGCGAGAAAAGAGGTGAGTTCTCGGTTGGCGCGATCTAAGTTGTCTAGCCAGCGCGCATCACTGCTCATAAAGAACCCTCCCTTCCCGATCGATGGTGAGACGAAGTGCATCACTCACTTCACTAAGATCCACCAAATCAAGATCAAGCAAAGTGAGCGCTTCTTCTTGCATGCGATTGGCAAAATCACACCATGCAGCAGTGCTCGAATCGTGAACAAAAGCGATATCGTAGTCAGAATCAGGGCGAAAGTTACCACGCGCCCGCGAGCCAAAAAGAATAATCTTACGCAAGCGCAACGAGCGCTTGGCATCGGCTATCAGATCATCTAAAAAATTTGCCATTTTGTTAGTAGCTTATCGCAAGAGTTTCTAGCGCGCAAACCAGAGATTGGTTGCAATTTACTAAGTGGACCTTTTGATAATTCCGCCAATTTTTATCATAGCAATTTTCGTATGAAACATATCCGACTCGCAACTACTCATGATGCTTTGGCTTTTGCCGAGATCTATCGCCCTATTGTTTTGAAAAGCCCTATTTCGTTCGAAACCAAACCACCGAGCGCTGTAGAAATGGCAACACGTGTCAATGACATTCTCACCCATATGCCATGGCTTGCTTATGAAACGGATGGAGAAATTCTTGGTTATGCTTATGCGGGCAAGCATCGCGAGCGCGCGGCTTATCAATGGTCGGTGGATGTGAGTGTTTACGTGCGTGAAGGGCGACGTGGACAAGGTATCGGTCGGTCGCTTTATCAGATTCTTTTTCATCTTCTTCGTGTGCAAGGTTTTTATGTTGCTCATGCCGGCATTACATTGCCCAACCAAGCAAGTGTTGGCTTACACGAGGGTTTTGGTTTTCACCCTATCGGTGTCTATCCGGCGGTAGGTTTTAAGTTTGGATGTTGGCACGATGTCGGTTGGTGGCAACTCGAACTGCAACCCCGGGTTGGCGAGCCAGCACCGCCGTTGCCAATCGACATCGCCTCGCAGCGCTGCGAATGGACACAAATATTAACAGAACGATAACTTGAACACATTGTGTCTTTACCTTGTCGGGAAGCTTGGTTAAGGCGCGCTCTGTGTTCGAACAAGAAAAAAGTATGCTGGTCATGATCGCGCACCGCCTTGCGGCGCAAGGGTGGGTGGCGAATCACGATGGGAATGCTTCGCTTCGTCTCAGTCGCGAACGGTTTTTAGCGACACCTTCTGGTGTGCACAAAAGCCAGATCGATTTTCGACAACTGGTTATTATCGATCGCGAAGGAACCGTGCACGAAGGTGAAAAGAAAATTTTTTCTGAATGGGAATTGCATCGTGCAATTTATGAGACGCGACCAGAAGCGATGGCTGTCGTGCACGCGCATCCACCCACTGCCACTGGTTTTGCCGTCGCCGGAATTGCGCTCGATCCCACGCTGATGGCTGAACCCGTCGTTTCACTCGGACGCGAAATTCCATTAATCCCATTTTTTCCACCACGTTCAGTCGCCGGCGTACAAGCTTTGGCGCAGGCGGCATTAAAAGCCGATGTGATCATGCTTGGCAACCACGGAGTGATTGCATGTGGACCCGCGCTAGAAACTGCTTTCTTACGGCTTGAACTGGTTGAGCATCTGGCGAAAATTCACTTCGTGGCGTGCACCATTGGAACTCCTAAAATGATCGAAGAAACTGCGATCGCCCAGTTGTTAACAGCACGTGAGGCAGCAGGGCTTTCAGTGCCTACACATTCATCGGTTGCCGAGAAAAATCATCACACAACATTGCCAGCAGCTCTCGAAGAAATCATTGTGAAGGCTGTGGCCGAAGCGTTGCAGAAAGCACAAAAAAATTATTAGCCACGCCAAATAGAAATGTGAATACGAATCAGGGTGGGGACAATCATGATTCGATCGTATGGTTTGCTTTTGTGTTTACTACACTTGATGGCATGTGCAGGTCATCCTTCTTCTTATTCGTCGGCGCTGGATGCAAGCACGACAGAAGTTTTCGTTTTACCAGATGAAAGAGCGATCGGCAGAATTTCTCAGTTGATCGATAACGCAACGCAAAGCATCGACCTTGGTATTTATATCTTATCAGACGATCTTTTGATTCAAGCATTGGCGCGCGCTTCGCAACGACATATCACCGTGCGTGTGGTGATCGACGATTCGACACAAACGCATGACATCAACCGCTACGCATGGGAAATGTTGTTACGAGCGGGTGTAAGAATGCAGGCAGCCCAAAATTTTCGTTATCATCATGCCAAGTATGCGATATTCGATCGCAGCACCGCTCTAGTGATGACCGCGAACTGGTCGAAAAGCAGTTTTTCAGACAATCGCGAAGTGGTGTTAGTGGTGCATGATGGCAGCATCGCTAACGATTTAGAACATATTTTTGACGCCGATTTGATTGGCGGACAGGCCAATTTCACCACGCCCCAGTTGGTGGTTTCGCCGATCAATTCTCGCTCGATCATCAGCAGTTTTATTTCGCAAACTCGTGCACAGCTTTATGTGGCGATGGAGGAATTTTCGGATCAAGCAATGGCTGCCACGCTGTCGACATCTCGCGCAGAAGGTGTTGATGTGAAAGTGTTGATGCCTGACCCAAGCAGTGTAGGTGGTGATTCTGGGCTTGCTTCGCAACTTGTGGGCGCGGGGATTGAAGTGCGTTTCTTGAGTACGCCTTATTTGCACGAAAAAGCCATTATCAGTGATGGCCAGGTTTTTGTGGGTTCAGAAAATATGTCGACGACTTCGCTCGATCAAAACCGTGAAATCGGCTTGTTTTTGTCTGGCCAAGTACATGACTTGGTTCTCAATACCTTTTTGTCTGACTGGCAAAATGCAAGGCCATTTTAACGGCTCGTACGCAACAGCGAATAAAGCTTGCTTTTGCCGATGCTTCTTGATAGCCCGCCACAAAATTTGGCGCTAACCCTGATTGGATGTAGGGTCACAATTCCATCATTTATTTGGGTAGGATGGCTGATTTGAAGAAACATTATTGAACAGGTTGTCGATAATAGTCATAGCAACAATAGCAATTCAGCTGGGTTTAAGTGGTGGTATGATGAAGGGTGTTATTACAACAAAGCATTTGATTTTAAACGCACGCACCATCATCGCTGAATTTGGTGTTGGTTGTTATTTACGTTGTTTAAAAAATGCGATTTTTCGTCGCGGCGATAATACGTTTCTGCAATGCGCCTGCCGCATGAAACACTAAAAATACCTAAAGTTTTTCGACGACGTCACGACTACGGGTAATTTTGAGATATGTTGTATTATAGCCATTCGCTATGACGCGTATTTTAGTATTCGGAAGTATTGGGCCCTATACTAAGTCTGCTGTACGCACTCTCATGAAACAGGTTGAAGTTGTTGCGACGATTGTGCGCCGTCCCGTCAGATCTACTCCTGAACATTGGTTACGCCATTTATTGCTTCGCCCCTCCAACATCGATTTTCCTTCTATGTTATTGTCCACCGGGGTCGAGCGAGAAAAATCGCTCTACAAAAAACTCGGAAAATATTTTCCAGATCTCGTCGTCGTCATTGGTTTCTTACATTGGTTACCACCTGCGTTGGTGCAAAGCATTTCATCTGGTTTAGTCATCAACGCTCATCCGGCATTGCTTCCCAAAGATCGTGGTCCAGCACCTCCTTTTTGGGCTTTTCGTCGCGGTGATGAAAGTACGGGTGTGACTTTGCACAGCTTAAGTGATCGTTTCGATGAAGGTGACATCATTGCTCAACAAACTGTGACCATCCCAAGAGGCATCGATGGTTATCGTTTTGCCGAGCAGTTGGGTGAAATTGCTGGTCAGTTGATTTTGCAAAAATTACCTGACCTGCTAACGTATTCAGTCGCACGCACGCCGCAAATGATTTCAGCGGATGATTTTTGGGCGAGCCAGCCAACGCATGACGATTTTCGCATTGTCCCCGAAACTTGGCAGGCTGAAAAATTATTTCATTTTGTGCGCGGTGCTCGGGTGTTTGGCGCACCTTGGGCTAAGCTGGGCGGTGATGTTTACTATTTTTCTGATGCAATTGAATTCACATCAACGCATTTACCCGGAGAATTTTTACTTGCATCAGGCAAGCTGTATTTAGCAGTAAGCGACGGAACGGTGGTGTTTCGTCTCATGCATGAGTAATCCTTCGCTGGACACATCAAACGCCTTAGCATATTCACGCCTGTATCAGGAGTCATCACTTCTTGATCACTAAAATTTCCAAAGCCTTAAACCGCGATCGCGATTTGCCGTGGGCTCAAAAAGCAAAAAAAGCATTTCGCTTTGGCGTCGCTTTGGTCACTGCTCCCTACCACTTACGTGAGTGTAATGAGATCGGAAAGGGCGCACGCACACAAGGCAAACCGACGATTGAAAATTTTGGCCGCATCGTCATCGGCGAAAATGTCAATCTCAACTCGCAATTTGTGCCGGTGTCTCTGTGCACAACACCCGACGGGATTTTGCGCATGGGTGACAACGTTACCATCAATTTTGGCAGCAAAATATTGGCAACCCACGCGGTGAGCTTGGGCAACAATGTAAGTCTCGGACCGTACGTTCATATTTCTGATGCAGAAATCGAATCGCCTCAAAAACGCAAACAGATCACGATTGGCGATAACGTATGGTTGGCTGCACGCGTCGAAATCAAAGCAGGTGTTACGATTGGAGAAGGAAGCACGGTGACTGCGGGAAGCGTGGTCACATCCGATATTCCTGCTGATGTGATTGCGGGCGGAATTCCGGTGCGCGTGATCTCATCGGTGAAATCAGCACCCACACAAACAACCACGCTTGCGAAAGTGAAGCCGATCGTCATGGCCGAAAAAAAGCCACCTGAGTTTCGTGGTTTATTGGTGAGCGATTTTAATCTGCAAGAATTTGCTTTTCACCTTGAACGACGATCGCAAGCAACCTTCGCGATCGAAGTGGCGCCATTTGGGCAAGTGATTCAAACCTTACTCAATATAAAAAATCGCGAGACTGGTGCAGCTTTAGATTTTGTTTTTATCTGGACACTTCCTGGGCAAGTAATACCTGCTTTTAATGAGTACTTATCGCATCAACCGACATCCACTCTAGAAATACTATTGGCGCAAGTAGATGCTTTTGCGGCGTTAGTGAAAGAGACATGCAGCAAAGTAAAACAAGTGTTTGTTCCTTCATGGACACTTGCACCCACACAACGTGGGCTTGGGATGATCGATATGCGTTCAGGCGGCTTGGCCCACACGTTGCTGCACATGAATTTGCGCTTGGCGGAAGCATTTGCACAGGTACCTAATATTTATTTTCTGAATGCATCTCGATGGTTGGAATACGTCGGCAATCGAGCGGTGAACCCGAAGCTTTGGTACCACGGCAAAATGCCGTTCAGTACGGCGATGTTTGATGAAGCAGCAGAAGATGTGTTGGCGGCGGTGAAAGGAGGGGTTGGTCAAGCGCGCAAACTCGTTGTGCTTGATCTCGACAATACATTGTGGGGTGGCGTGCTCGGCGATGTGGGTAAAGAAGGTTTACGCCTGGGTGGCCACGACGCAGAAGGCGAAGCTTTGGTGGATTTTCAACGTGAGTTAAAAGCGTTGGCGCGACGAGGGATCTTGCTTGCGATTGCAAGTAAAAACGACGAGCACGTGGCGCTAGATGCCATTGCATCTCATCCTGAAATGATTTTGCGACCTGAAGAGTTTGTGGCTTGGCGCATCAACTGGCAAGACAAGGCCCAAAATGTAGCCGACATCACGCGCGAGCTAAATTTAGGGCTGCAATCGGTCGTGTTCATTGATGACAATCCAGTTGAACGTGCGCGCGTGCGCGAAGCATTACCAGAAGTTTTGGTGCCAGACTGGCCTGAAGATAAATTGTATTACGTGCAGGCAATCCAACGTTTGCGGTGTTTTGATGCGCCTGGCAGGAGTCAAGAAGACAGTCAACGCACACAATTTTACCTTGATCAAAAGCATCGTGAACTCGCGAAAATCCAAATCACCTCGCTTGATGAATGGCTCCTTGGGTTAGCCACACAAATTTGTTTTGCGCCACTGCAAAATCATAATTTGCTGCGCACGGTGCAACTGCTCAACAAAACCAACCAAATGAATTTGAGAACGCGACGTTTAAGTGAAACCGAATTACTGGCATGGGTGCAAAAGCCAACACGAGAATTATGGACGATCACTGTGCGCGATAAATTTGGTGATGCAGGATTGACTGGAATTTTGAGCCTTGATCACGAAGAAAAAACAATGACTCAAATTGTGGATTTTGTTTTGAGCTGTCGCGTGATGGGAAGAAGAATTGAAGAAGCGATGATATGGGCAGCAATCCAACGCGCCAAAGAAGTAGAAAACGATCGCATCGAAGCAATGTATATACCCACCGAGAAAAACAGTCCTTGTTTAAAATTTTGGCAACATTCAGGTTTTATAAACAACCTCGATTCTCACCTGTTTAGTTTTGATCTCGAACACGATTATGCCTTACCTCAAGCCATCACAATCAGTGGTTTGGCGAGCACAACAATGAAAGAG
>Ga0207120_1064_pt1 | contig 24834 bp, 23 predicted proteins | sample Alteio_BWMinHeat_40_FD_153509 | JGI IMG/M metagenome (GOLD analysis project Ga0207120, IMG submission 153509) | Enriched cells from forest soil in Barre Woods Harvard Forest LTER site, Petersham, Massachusetts, United States -... | ecosystem: Environmental > Terrestrial > Soil > Temperate forest >...
ATGGGTTGGTGGCGCCTGGATATTGCTGCGTTAAGCCAATTTGCGCGCAACGGCGGTTTGCAATAAATTGCAGATATTCTTTAAACATTTCTGCATTTAATCCCAAGATACCGCGCGGCATGGTATCGACTGCATAATTGTATTCTAAATCCACGCCTTCGCGGATCATCGCAATTGCTTCTTGTTTGAAGTCTTCTGTCCAAAGATGCGGGTTTTCAATTTTAATTTGGTTAATTAAATCAATACCGAAATTAAGATGCATGGATTCATCACGTAAAATATATTGTAATTGCTCTGCGGTGCCGGTCATTTTATTACGGCGGCCCATAGAAAGAATTTGAGTAAAGCCTACGTAGAAGAAAATACCTTCAAAGACAACATAAAATGCAATTAAATCACGCAGCAAGCGGCGGTCATTTTCAGGTGTGCCCGTTTGGAAGGTGGGGTCGCCAAGGCTTTGTGTGTATTTAAGCGACCACATGGCTTTCGTCGCGACACTCGGAATTTCATGATACATGTTAAATACTTTTGCTTCATCTAAACCAAGACTTTCAATAATATATTGATAAGCATGGGTGTGCAGCGCTTCTTCAAAAGCTTGTCTTAATAAATATTGACGGCATTCAGGGTTTGTAATATGACGATAAACAGCTAACACTAAATTATTGGCAACCAATGAATCTGCTGTTGAGAAAAAGCCAAGGTTGCGCTCAATAATGATGCGCTCATCTTCGGTCAATCCATGCGGATCTTTCCAAAGCTGCACATCAAGCGCCATATTAATTTCATTTGGCATCCAGTGGTTTGCACACGCATCTAAATATTTTTGCCATGCCCATTTATATTTGAAGGGTACAAGCTGGTTTAAATCAGCACGACAGTTAATGATTTTTTTATCATCGACGCGGATGCGCGCCGCACCCATTTCAAATTCTAGACCGGTCGCACCGGTTGCAGCTGCATTCGTTGACATAATAAGTATTCCTTTTTAAGTTATTGGCACGATTCACAAGTTGGATCGTCAATCGAGCATACTTTTGGTTCTGTTTGTACGGCATTTAAGGCACGGTTATCTACCGTTGCTTTTTCTGTGGTGGTCGCACCCAATGAACGTAAGTAATAAGTTGTTTTTAAGCCGCGAATCCAAGCAAGTCGGTAGAGTTGGTCTAACTTCTTGCCGGATGGTTGCGCCATATAAAGATTGAGTGATTGTGATTGATCAATCCATTTTTGCCGGCGCGCACCCGCTTCAACAAGCCAAGAAGGATCTATTTCAAACGCAGTCGCATACATTTGTTTTAAATGTTCAGGAATGCGATTAATTTTGTAAACACTACCTTCGTAATATTTTAAATCATTGACCATCACTTCATCCCACAGCCCTTCGCGTTTTAAATCATCGACTAAATAAGGGTTGATGACGGTAAATTCGCCGGAAAGATTCGATTTAACATATAAATTTTGATAAGTCGGCTCAATTGATTGAGAAACGCCGCAAATATTAGAGATAGTGGCGGTGGGTGCGATAGCAAGCACGTTAGAATTACGCATGCCCACTTTCTTGACGCGGTCACGTAATTTATTCCAATCCAATGTTTGTGAACGATCAAGTTCTAAATAGGCGCCGCGATTTTTCTCAAGCAAAGCAATCGAGTCAATAGGAAGAATCCCTTGGCTCCACAAAGAATTAGCATAAGAAGAATAAGTGCCGCGTTCTTCTGCGAGGTTGGTGGAAGCTTCAATGGCAAAGTAGCTTATGACTTCCATTGAGCGATCAGCAAAGGTCACTGCGTCATTTGAGGTATAAGGTATACGCATTTTGTAAAGCGCATCTTGAAAACCCATGATGCCCATGCCGACAGGTCGGTGTTTAAGGTTGGAATTTCTTGCTTGCGGTACGGAGTAATAATTGATATCAATCACGTTATCCAGCATGCGCAAAGCGGTTTGAATGGTTTTTTGCAATTTTACTGTATCGAGTCCCTTGTTAGTCATGTGCGCGACTAAATTGATACTGCCAAGATTACAGACAGCAATTTCTTCTTTGGAAGTATTCAGTGTAATTTCAGTGCAAAGATTGGAGCTATGCACGACACCAATATGTTGCTGTGGCGAGCGTAAATTGCAAACATCTTTAAAAGTGATCCAGGGGTGGCCTGTTTCAAACAACATGGTGAGCATTTTGCGCCATAAAACAGTGGCTGGCATTTTCTTTGCATTGGTAATCTCACCGCGTGCTACTTTTTCTTCATAAGCAACATAAGCGGTTTCAAATGCTTTGCCGTATAAATCATGTAAATCGGGTGTGTCATTTGGTGAGAATAAGGTCCAGTCTTTGTTTTCAATCACGCGTTGCATGAATAAATCCGGGATCCAATTGGCGGTATTCATATCATGCGTGCGGCGGCGTTCATCGCCTGTGTTTTTACGTAATTCTAAAAATTCTTCAATATCTTTATGCCACGTTTCAAGATAAGCACAAACAGCCCCTTTACGTTTACCACCTTGATTCACAGCAACCGCTGTTGCATTGGCCACATTCAAAAAAGGAACGACGCCGGATGATTTACCATTGGTGCCTTTAATACGCGCACCCATGGCGCGCACATTGGTCCAGTCGTTGCCAAGACCACCTGCATATTTAGATAACAGTGCATTGTCTTTAATAGCGCCATAAATACCATCTAAATCATCAGGTACAGTGGTGAGATAGCAGCTGGATAATTGCGGGCGCAACGTGCCTGAGTTAAATAAAGTGGGGGTCGAGCTCATGAAGTCAAAAGAAGATAATAAATTGTAAAATTCGATGGCGCGTTTTTCTTTATCTTTTTCAGCAATCGCAAGACCCATAGCGACACGCATGAAGAAAGCTTGCGGTAATTCAAAACGGTGTCCATCTGAATGGATAAAGTAACGATCGTATAAGGTTTGTAAACCTAAATAGGTAAATTGCCCATCCCGTTCAGGTTTGATCGCAGCACTAATGGTTTTTAAATCAAACTCTTTCAGTAAGCGTGGGTCTAGTAATTCCAATTGAACGCCACGGTTAACATAAGCTTCAAAATAGGTAGGATAATCGATCGCTGTGGCAAGTTTATTTTCTAACCCTAAGAACCGAAAAGCTTCTTGGTGTAAATCGTTTAGCAATAAGCGCGCAGTGACATAAGTGTAGTTGGGTTCTTTTTCAATTAAAATGCGAGCTGACATGACGAGCGCCTTATAAACTTCTAGTTCCGGCACTTTGTCGAATAGATTGCGCTTCACGTCTTCAATGATCATGGCGGCTGAGACATTGTTTAAATCGCCGCATGCTTTTTCAATGCGCTCTGATAATGCCGCGATATCAAGCGGAACAATGCTGCCGTTAGCGAGCGTGACGTGTAAATTAAAATCATTTTTCTTAATTTGAGATGCTTTCTGCTCTTCTTCGCGAATGCGACGGCGTTCTTCACGATAAAGCACATATGCTTTCGCTACTTTGTATTCGGCTGCGCGCATGAGTTCAAGCTCAACCAAATCTTGGATTTGTTCAATATGGATAGTGCCGCCGCTTTTAAAACGACGGTTAAAGGTTTCTGTGATTTTTTGCGATAGGTGTGCCACTTTTTCATGAATGCGGCTTGAGCTTGCAGCCATTTCACCCTCAACAGCTAAAAAGGCTTTAGTCACCGCAACAACAATTTTATGCGGATCAAAAGGGGTGACCGTTCCATTGCGGCGAATGACCTTCATTTGGCCGGGTGCGGTTTGGGCAATATCAAAGTGTGGGGTATAGGTAACGGCCGACGTGTTGGTTTGGATGTCCATGTTGTTTTTCTCCGAGTAACGTTCAATCAACGGTCTTTTTTCAACACCTTGCGAGGCTGGCAAGCTTGTGGTTGTGTTTTTTAAAAACCACAACATATAGTTGTTTTTCGGTGTTTAGCTATCAAGATAAAGGATCTTTGGTGAGAGTGCAAGAGGGGGAACGTAAAGATTTCTGTTTATTGTTTGAGGTTGCTTACTGGCAGGGTGTGATAGGGAGGTGGGGTGATGATCATATGATCACGAAGCGAACCAAGCCTGGTCGAAAGTTGTTCAAAGAAAGCAGGTCCAGTGGAGACTGTTTTAACGGAGGACGGTTTACCTTCCCCTTCATTTGTCATCGTGTCTCTTCTGGTACGGCTGGGTGAAGGGGGGCCTGAGTTTGATGATTTATCGGGAATCTCTGGTGATAGTGATCGATAAATCTCTCCTGTTTGCGAAAGACTTGTCATGCTTGACGATAAACTGAAACTGCGCGTTTTTTTGAGCGAAAAGGGGCTTGAATCTGTACTCAAAGAGTAAGAAGAAGGTACTTTAGGAAAATCGACGCTTTGGGAGCGGGGCCTAATACCTTTATAAGGGAGGTAGGATATTTCTATTTCATCTCCAGATTGGGACATTTTATCTGCTTTTGTTGAGAATGCGGTGGTTTGATCTGGGCTCCTGTCAGAAGGCACCGTTTCCTCGATTGGAAGCGTCGCTGGTATAGAGAGATGGACAGAAACAGCAGGGACCGCGGCAGGGGCAGCAACAGGAACAGGAAAAAAATAATTTTTAATCGCGATGCATTTATGTTTAAGCCATTTAAATGAGTCGTCATAAATGGCATGAGCAATCGCACGAAATAAACCGGTTAATCCGACTGTTAATGCAACGGCTGCACCAACGGTTAAGAGTGCTGAAGCGAGAAAAGTACTTTCTGCAGCGATGGACCAACCAATGGCTGTGGCGAGTGCAAGCGTTGGCGCAGGAAAGAAGATAATACCAACCATGACCAGAAGACCTAGCAGCATGATGCCGACCACCATAACCGCTCTTATTTTATCAATACGATTTTTTTTATGCTCAACCGTATTTTTATCGCTCGGTAATCTGAAATGAACGAGATCCAGAAGAGCAAGTGCTGTTATTGCAGCAAATAAACCAAAAATTAATAAGGGCGGAAACAAGGTAATGAAAGCGGTTTGCGTAAAGAGAAAGGCGACAGTCAAGATGGCATTGTAAGTGAATAAACGTTTGATACCGGCAATGCTGATATGTTGAATTTTGGCTTTGAGATGTTTCTTTGCTGGTTTATAGATTTCAGGATTGATTCGGCCCTTATTTCTTTTTAATTTTTGTAACAAAGAAACGAAAATGCCGCGTTGTCGAATAGCGCCAAATACATCGTTGCCAATATCAATGCAAGCACCTAATACATTTAAAAGACCGCCGACCCAGCCTTTAATAAAGAAAGAGACAAGATTAATCAAGAACCAGACGATGCCATTCACCATGCGATTGATTCGCCCCTCGGCCCAAAACGAATCTTTGAAGCGCTGCCATGCAGAAGGGTTGTTCGCATTTCTCGCCATTTCTTTTTTTATTATTTCTTGTTGTTCTACTGGATTGGATGAAGCGAGGGATGCTTTAAATTTTGCTAATTTTTCTAAACGATCGAGGTCATTTTTTTCTGCCCGGGTCTTGGTGAAGAAGGCGGTTTTAATCATGACGAATAATTCAAAAAGAAATTCAATGATGCCAAATAAGCCTAAAAAGGAGTAAACGAAACCAGTGCCTAGAAAACCACGACCGAAATTTTTAGCCGAGTTATTTGCGCGTCTGCCGGCTAAGCGTAAACGGGTATAGTAGGCGGAAGCGGGATAAAAAAGATCAGTGGTGAGTAGAGTGGTTGGATTACCTTCGTTATCAAACTTTACTGACACAAATAATTCGTTAGCATCATTTTTGATATTTTCGATTCGCGTCGGGAATTGGTTTTCAAGTGACTTAATGTTTAGCTTGGTGCTTAGTTTTAATTTATCACTCTTGCGCTCGGCAATGGGGGTATTGTTAGAACCCGTTTCAATTCGATCAATTAATTCAGTTCTACAATATAAACGTTCTTCTAAGGCAGCGGGGCTGACCTTTTCAGCCATATTGAGTCCGACATAAGCTTCCAACTCCTCGCTGGTAAGCGAGTCGACTAATGCTATCGTGTCAAGTTTGACCGGCATATTCCTTGAGAGCCTAAGTTATTTGTGCGAGGAAATCTTAGGCCTGTAATCTTAAAATAGTCTTAAGGATAGGTAATTTCTTTAAGTTATTTTGATCTTTTGGCTATTGACTTTAAGTGGGAAAGGTGGGTAGTCATTATTCATTTGACACTGCCACCTTACGCCCATAAAATGCGCGAATGCCTGAAAAATATATACCAGAACACATAGACCCCTACCGCTTTTCTGAGCAAAATTTGCACTTAGACGGGTTGGTTAAGCTTGCTGATATGCCCCGTTTAAACCCAACTGTGGGTATGGATAACGACTGCGTACAGGTAAAAATGCATTTTGGTGTAGACGAGCAGGGGATTAACTATATAAAGGGGCATTTAGAAACAAAGCTAAAGTTACAATGCCAGCGTTGTATGGAACCCTATCTTTATGAAATAATGTCCGACTTTATGCTGGGCATTGTCAGCTCACTGGATGAAGCGAAGGCATTGCCGGAGCTCTATGAGCCTGCTTTAACAAAAGATGGAAGTCTAGCGCTGAGGGAATTGATTGAAGACGAAATTATTTTAAACTTACCAATCATTCCACGGCATGAACTTGAAAATTGCAATGTAAAGCTTCCCTACCGGGATGCGGAATGGGAAGAAACAAAAAACCCCTTCGCAGTGCTGAAGGTATTAAAAAAGTAACCCGGAATAAAATGCGCCTCGGCATCGAACTTTTAAATGCGATATCGCATTTTACTCCGGGAACCGAAAACTGAATTTACGTTTAAGAGGACAAAGTAATGGCCGTACAAAAAAGTCGAGTACCTAGATCACGCCGAGGCATGCGCAGATCGCATGATGGATTGACGAAGCCTACCCTATCGGTAGACGCGACAACCGGTGAAACACATCGCAGACACCATGTTAGCCGAGATGGTTATTACAAAGGCCGTCAAGTAATCAATAAATCCGTTACTGTCGAAGACGAAAGTAACGAAGAGTAATCTCTTTTGACTGCAACAATCATTGCTATCGATGCGATGGGCGGCGATCACGGACCTTCCGTGACCGTGCCTGCGTCTCTTGATGTTTTAGCAAAGTATCCTCATTTACAACTTGTGTTGGTAGGTGAGGAAAGCGTGCTAAAAAGCATACTCTCAACCCATTCTTACGATAAGACAAGATTGACTATTCAGCCTGCATCTCAATCGGTTGCAATGGATGAAGATCCTGCGAATGCATTGCGCTTTAAAAAAGATTCGTCAATGCGCGTTGCCATTAATTTGGTAAAAGAAGGGGCTGCGGGTGCTTGTGTGAGTGCGGGCAATACTGGTGCGTTAATGGCTACTTCACGATTTGTCTTAAAAATGCTGCCTGGTATTGATCGCCCTGCTATTGTCTCCCAATTTCCAACAACCCAAACGAATAAAAATGTCAGAATGCTTGATCTGGGAGCGAATGTAGATTCAACACCAGAATCACTGGTTCAGTTTGCTATTATGGGATCTGTTCTTGCTTCTTTAGTGGATAATATTGCTAGACCTACTGTTTGTTTATTAAATATTGGCGAAGAAGAAATTAAAGGCAACGAGCAAGTAAAAAACGCGGCACAACAATTATCACAACTGTCATCGATTAACTATGCCGGATACGTTGAAGGCGATGGCGTTTTTGCAGCAAAAGCAGATGTGGTGGTGTGCGATGGTTTTGTTGGAAATGTGGCGTTAAAGACCACCGAAGGGGTGGCCGTGATGATTACGACTTTATTAAAAGAAGCTTTTAAGCGAAATGCCTGGACAAAATGCATTGGACTTTTAGCAAAACCTATCTTGAAAACATTTGCGAATCGTTTGGATCCTTCAAAATATAATGGTGCGTGCTTTATTGGGCTGCAAGGGATTGTGATTAAAAGCCATGGTGGTGCGCGCCGCGCTGCTTTTGCTAATGCGATTCTAGAAGCTATTAAAAACGTAGAAAAAAATATTCCTGATCGCATTCGTGATGAAGTAGAAAAATTATTGAAACTGTCTTCTCCAAAGTCGGAGTAAGCGCTATGTCACCGCTCGCTATTGTTTTTCCTGGTCAAGGTTCGCAATCTGTAGGCATGCTTTCAGATATTGCCGCAGAATATCCTATCGTGAAAGAAACGTTTAATGAGGCATCATCTTGCTTGGATTATGATTTGTGGAAGCTGACACAAGAAGGTCCTGCCACTGAATTAGATAAAACAGAATATACCCAACCTGCTTTACTAACAGCGGGCTATGCGGTATGGCGATTACTGCAAGCAGAAATGCAACTTTCGCCAGCGTTCTTAGCAGGGCACAGTTTAGGAGAATACACAGCATTGCTTTGTGCAAATGCCTTTTCTTTTAGTGATGCGGTTCGGTTGGTAGCGCTGCGTGGAAAATATATGCAAGAAGCGGTGAAACCGGGCGATGGGGCCATGGCCGCATTGATTGGTCTTGATGAAAATACGGTGAAAAAGATATGTGAGCAAGCTGTTTCATCTGCTACCGATATACTCTCACCTGCTAATTTTAATAGTATGGGTCAAATTGTAGTGGCGGGACACCGCGCACCGGTTGAGCGAGCAGTAGCGTTAGCGAAAGAGCAGGGGGCAAAATTAGCCATGCTCATTCCTGTGAGTGTGCCTTCACATTGTTTATTAATGCAGCCTGCAGCAGTTCGATTAAAAGCGGCATTAGCCGCCATTCCTATTCAAAAACCGCAATTTCCTATTCTTAATAACGTGGATGTGATGATTTACGACAATGAGCAACAAATTCGTGAAGGCTTAGTCAAGCAACTTTATCTGCCAGTACGATGGGTTGAGATTATTCAATATCTCGCTCAATCGGGTGTGAAGTCGGTGATTGAGTGTGGGCCAGGAAAAATTTTAACGGGACTCAACAAACGAATTGATAAACAATTAGAATTGATAGCGACAACTGATAAGGCTTCTATCAACGCATTACTTTTAAAAGGAACGGACCATGTTCGGTAAAGAATTATTGAAAGATAATATTGCTTTGGTCACAGGCGCAAGCCGCGGCATTGGCCAAGGTATTTTACTGACTTTGGCAAGAGCAGGCGCTTTAGTGATTGGAACAGCAACAACAACGGAGGGTGCTGCGCGAATTTCTGCTGCTTTAAAAGCGGAAGGTCTTTCGGGCAGTGGTGCGGTGTTGAATGTCACGGATCCCGCTTCTGTTGATGCTTTATTTACATGGATCAAGGAGCAATTCGGCAATGTTAGTATTTTAGTGAATAATGCTGCCATTACTCAGGATAATTTATTTTTGCGGATGAAAGAAGATGAATGGTTCCAAGTAATGGACACTAATTTAAATTCTGTTTATCGTTTATCAAAAGCCTGTATACGCGATATGATTAAGACCCGTTTTGGTCGCATTATAAATATCGGCTCGGTGGTAGGGACCACAGGTAATCCTGGTCAAGTGAATTATTGCGCATCCAAGGCGGGTGTCGTTGGTTTAAGTAAAGCGTTAGCACTTGAAGTCGGTTCCCGCGATATTACGGTGAACACGGTTGCTCCCGGGTTTATCACCACCGATATGACGAACGCGCTTTCTGAAGAACAGCGTAATGCTATTTTCGCACGTATTCCGATGCAAAAGCTTGGGACGGTCGATGATATAGCCGCTGCTGTTTTGTTTTTAGCATCGAAGGAAGCGGGGTATATTACTGGCCAAACGTTGCACGTTAATGGTGGAATGTATATGGTTTAGGTTGCAACTTGATGATTTTTGAATAAACTAGCTAAATTAAATATTTTTGAGAGGATGAAGAGATCATGGCGATGAATACAAACGAAATCCAAAGTCAGGTAACAAAAGTTGTTATTGAACAATTGGGGGTAAAACCAGAAGAAGTGACACCAGATGCATCTTTTGTTGATGATTTGGGTGCAGACTCATTGGATACCGTTGAATTAGTCATGGCATTAGAAGAAGAATTTGAAATTGAAATTCCAGATGAAGATGCAGAAAAAATTGTAACGATCAAAGATGCAGTTAAATACATCTCTGATCATGCTGGCAAAGAAACAAACGCCTAATGAAAACTGAATCAGGTAAACGACGGGTTGTAGTCACCGGGCTTGGCATGGTGACCTCCTTAGGCCATGATGTTGCAAGTACTTGGCAAGGAATTGTTGCCGGAAAAAGCGGGGTTGCACTCATTGATCACTTTGATGCATCTGATTTAACTTGCCGTATCTGCAGCCGGGTGAAAAACTTTGATCCTACCGTTTACATGTCAGAAAAAGAATCGCGTAAAATTGATTACTTCATTCAATATGGTCTTGCAGCTTCTATTGAAGCAATCAAGGATTCTGGATTGCAAGTAACAGAAGAAAATGCGCATCGTATTGGTGTTGCTATTGGTTCTGGTATTGGCGGCTTGCCAACAATCGAAAGATATCACTCTGTTTTATTAGAATCCGGTCCGCGTCGTCTTTCGCCATTTTTTATTCCTGGTGCTTTAGTCAATATGGTGGCAGGGAATCTTTCTATTCAATATGGTTTTAAAGGGCCGAATATTGCGCTTGTCTCTGCTTGTACGACAGGAACGCATAATTTAGGTGTGGCTGCTCGTACTATTGCTTACGGTGATGCAGACGTCATGATTGCTGGCGCCTCAGAAATGGCAACCACTAAATTAGGCATAGGCGGTTTTGCAGCCATGCGTGCGCTTTCAACACGAAATGATGCGCCTGAAAAAGCAAGCAGACCTTGGGATAAAGACCGAGATGGGTTTGTCTTAGGGGATGGTGCTGGCGTTGTTGTTTTAGAAAGCTATGAACATGCAAAAGCGCGCGGCGCTAAAATTTACGCTGAAGTAATTGGTTTTGGTATGAGTGCAGATGCGAGCCATATTACTTCCCCTGATCCAGAAGGGAGGGGCGGTGCGGCAGCGATGCAAGCCGCGATGGCGGATGCGGGCATTCAACCTTCAGATGTGCAGTACGTTAATGCGCATGGTACTTCTACACCGCCAGGCGATGTAATCGAAGTAAAGGGAATTAAACATGCATTTGGCGATCATGCTTATCGCTTAGCAGTGAGTTCGACTAAATCCATGATTGGTCATTTATTGGGGGCAGCGGGTTCGGTGGAATCCATCTTCTGTATTCTTGCTATTCGTGACCAAATTGCACCACCGACGATCAATTTAGATCATCCTAGCGAGGGATGCGATTTAAATTTTGTGGCGAATAAGGCGCAGAAAATGCCGATTGAGATTACGATGAATAATTCGTTTGGGTTTGGCGGGACCAACGGAACGCTCATCTTTAAAAAGGTGTAATCGTTGCTTTAACTTGCTGCGAACGCTAAAATCTCAAGATGAAAAAATCCAATCTCATCAAGCTGCTTATCCCCATTATTTTGGTTGCAATAATTTGGCTTAGCATCTATTTCATCCCCGTCGTCACTGAAAAAAATGGGGCTGTGTATTATTTGAAGCCGAGCACGTCGGTTGCGACCATGATGTCTGAATTATCTGAGCAGCAAATTATCTCTCACCCTTATATTTTTGCTTTCTATGCTTATTTGCATGGGAAGTCACAGCTTAAAACGGGTGAATATTTATTTCACCAGGGGTCAACTTATGCATCTATTTGGAAGCAAGTCACACATGGGATCGGATTTGTTAACTATCCTTTCACCATTGTCCCTGGGTGGACATTTAATCAATTACACGATGCGCTGTTAAAAGCCCCGAAAATACACAACACTTCCGCGCAAATGTCAGACAAACAAATTATGTTTCGCGTGGGATCCTATGACCAGGATCCAGAAGGAGAGTTTTATCCAGAAACCTATTATTACACGCGTGATATGTCTGATTTAGTCATTTTGAAGCGGGCATATGATTTAATGCAAACCGTTTTGAATGATGAATGGGAAACACGCGAACCTAATTTACCCTATAAAAACCCCTATGAAGCACTGATTGCAGCCTCCCTCATTGAAAAAGAAGGATACTATGATAGTGAACGGCCAGTCATTGCGGGTGTGCTTGTTAATCGTATCCGCAAAAACATGCTTATTCAATTTGACCCAACCGTGATTTATGGACTTGGGTTACGTTACGATGGGACCATTCACAAAAAAGATTTATTAGAAAATACGCCTTATAACACGTATGTGCATAAAGGGTTGCCGCCAACGCCTATTGCCATGCCGGGTCGCGTGTCCATTCACGCAGCACTTCACCCGATTAATCACGATTATTTGTATTTTGTCGCACGCAAAGATAAAAGCCATCAATTTTCCAAAACATTAGCAGAACATCATACCGCTGTTACTACAATGAGTAAGCAAAAATGAAAAATGGAAAATTTATTACGATAGAGGGATCGGAAGGCGCGGGTAAAAGTACGGCCATTCATTATCTCCAAACTTTATTTACGGAGCTAAAACGTGAAGTCATCTTTACGCGTGAACCTGGCGGCACTCAAATTGCCGAAGAAATTCGCAAAGTTCTCTTGTTTCCAAAGAGTGAAGAAAAAATGTGTGCTGATACCGAACTCTTATTGATGTTTGCAGGACGGGCCCAACATTTAAATCATTGTATTTTGCCGGCACTTGCCGCGGGCACATGGGTCGTGAGCGATCGTTACATTGATGCAAGCTATGCTTATCAAGGTGGTGGGCGGGAATTATCCATGCAGTCCATTCAAACGCTAGATAAGTTGGTTGTTGGAGCGCATTATCCCGATTTAACTTTATTACTCGATGTGCCGGTGGATATGGGTCTTACGCGTACGGAAAAGCGTACCGGTACTAAAGATCGTATTGAGCAAGAGAAGCAAGATTTTTTCGAGCGTGTGCGAAAAGCTTATTTAACACGCGCAAAAGAAGTCCCTCAACGAATTAAAGTGATTAATGCGGCCTTGTCTTTAACCGAGGTGCAAGCGCAAATACGTGAATGTTTACTATCATTCATCAAGGATGTTGCCTAATGAAACACATCTATCCTTGGCAGCAAGCAGAATGGCTGAGATGGTGGCGGGCAAAATCGGAAAACCGTTTACCGCATGCCTTATTGTTATCTGGTCTGCGAGGTTTAGGTAAAGTTCATTTTGCAGAGTGTGTGACGCGTGCGCTTTTTTGCTCGAATGTCTCGCAAGAAGGGGCTTATTGCAATGATTGTCATGCTTGTCGATTAATTGAAACCCAAGTTCATCCTAGCGTGCGCTGGATACGGCCTGAGAAAGAGCAGGGCCAAATCAAAGTAGATCAAATTCGCGAAGTAAATGAATTTATTTCTCAAACGACATTACAAGGTGATTATCGCGTGGTGCTCATTCACCCTGCGAATCACATGAATGCGAATGCCGCAAATGCTTTATTAAAAACATTGGAAGAGCCCGCGAAGAATGGATTGTTGATTTTAATTAGCGATCAAACAGCTCATTTACCAGCAACCATTTTGAGTCGATGTCAACGTATCACATTTATGCCGCCAACGCATCAAGAGGCACTTTCTTTTCTAACATCCAAAGCAATTGATTCTACGATGGCAAATACCTTACTTTCCTTAGCGCAAGGCGCGCCATTGTCCGCATTACGATTAGCTCAAGAAGATGGGTTAGCAACTCGAACCGCACTATATGATGTATTAGTTAAACTCAGTGAACGTAAAATCGATCCCATTAAATCAGTCACGCCGTTTTTATCATTAGAGCTCTTAACAACTATTGATTTAATACTGAATTGGCTGATGGATATTTTGCGGTTGCAAGCAGGGAGCGATATTATCATTAATCAAGATTATGAGGGCGCATTACTTAAAATGAAAGTTGATCCAGGTTTTCGTGATTACCTCATGTCTTTACGAAAAGAAATTTGCAGCGGTTTTAATTTAAATAAACAATTACTCTTAGAGTCTCTGTTTATACGCTGGATGGAGTCTGCCACATGTTCTTAACGGATTCACACTGCCATTTTCATTTGTTAGATTTAACAGCAGATGCGGGTGATTTAGATAAAGTAATTGCCCGTGCTACATCGGAAGGCGTGCGTTATTTTTTAAATGTATGCGTCAAGATGGCTGATTTTCCTTTGCTTTTGCAAATAGCTGAGAAATACTCTTTTGTTGGGACATCCATCGGTCTCCATCCTAATTACCAAGATGAAGAAGTTGATGAAGAGACCTTAGTGACGCTTGCGAAACACCCAAAAGTGCTGGCGATTGGTGAAACAGGGCTTGATTACTTCCGATCCTCTGGGGATTTAGATTGGCAGCGCGAGCGTTTTCGCACTCACATCCGGGCAGCAAAAAAAATCAATAAACCTATTATTGTTCATACGCGCGATGCAAAAGAAGATACCCTCAAGATTATGAAAGAGGAAGGTGCAGAACAAGTAGGTGGTGTGATGCATTGCTTTACTGAAGATTGGCCTACGGCTGAAAAAGCGCTCGCACTTGGTTTTTATATTTCATTCTCTGGTATTGTTACTTTTAAAAACGCACAAGATTTACAAGAAGTTGCAAAAATGGTGCCATTGAATCGCCTTTTAATTGAGACCGATGCACCTTATTTGGCGCCGCACCCACACCGAGGTAAAGCAAATGAACCGAGTTATATTCGCCATACAGCGGAATTTATCGCAAATCTTCGTGGATTATCGTTAGATCAATTAGCAGAAATGACCACGAATAATTTTTTCACATTATTTCAAGGAGCAACCCGTCCCTATGTTTAAACCAGCCGCTCTTTTTATTGGGTTACGCTACACGCGCGCAAAAAGACGTAATCATTTTATTTCTTTTATATCACTTGCCTCCATGATTGGAATTGCGCTTGGTGTCGCTGTGTTAATTACCGTTTTATCGGTGATGAATGGCTTTGATCGTGAAATTCAAAAACGCGTTTTTAGTATGGTCCCGCCTATTACGATCGCAAATAGCAATGGTTATTTAGCAGACTGGCAAGGATTACAAGAAACGGTTGGGACTTTTCCTTATGTTACTGCATCTGCACCGTTTGTGACGGCGGAAATTTTATTAAGTTATGGTGGCTCGGTACAGCCCGCACTTTTATCAGGCATATTGCCTGAGCAAGAAAAAAAGATGTCGGCGCTTTCAGATAAAATGGTGGTAGGGCAATTAGCCAATTTACAAGCAGGCCGGTTTGGCATCATCTTAGGTGAAAGTTTAGCGGGCCGTTTAGGTGTTCGTTTAGGTGATAAAGTCACGGTCGTGACACCGCAAGTATCGGTTTCACCCGCGGGTGTTATTCCTCGTTTTAAACGCTTCACCGTGGTTGGTATTTTTAATGTAGGCAATGGCTTTGGTTTTGATTCGAGTTTTGGTTTTATTCAATTACAAGATGCGCAGCGTTTAATGGGATTGGGCCAAAATGTCTCGGGATTACATTTAAAAACGCGCAATGTGTTTGCAGCGCCAGAAAATGCCATGGATTTATCACATCATTTATCATCGGATGCGAGCATTACCACCTGGGCTGATCAATTCGGTGAGTTTTTTCATGCGGTGAAGTTAGAAAAAACCATGATGTTTCTTATTATGTTGTTAATTGTGGCGGTTGCTGCTTTTAATTTGGTTTCGACGCTCGTGATGGTTGTAAACGAAAAACAATCAGATATTGCTATTTTGCGTACTTTTGGCGCAACGCCTAGAATGATCCTCGCCATTTTTGTAGTGCAAGGCGGGTTGGTTGGCATCTTTGGAACATTACTGGGCGTGATTGGCGGTATTCTACTCGCGCTCAATGTCACCAGCATTGTTAACTGGATACAAAAAATATTTAATGTACAATTCCTTTCGTCTAACATCTACTTCGTCAATTATCTACCTTCGTATATTGAAACGGGGGATGTTGTCAAAATCTGTCTTGCATCATTGGTGCTAAGTTTGGTGGCGACCATTTATCCTGCAAGGCGTGCAGCTAAATTAGATCCAGTGGAGGCTTTGAGATATGAGTAGAGAATCAATATTAAGAGGGTTTGGTAGATACTTTATTACGCCCTTATTTGCAATTGGCTCAGCTGTGATTACCACGCTTGCTGTTAGTTCACTCGCTTGGGTGATAGCGCTCACACAGCCATGGTCTGCACTATTTTTAGCGTTGGTATTTTTATGTGAAACAGCGGTTGCTATTTATTTCTTTAAAGATTCTGTTCCCGATACCCTCGCCGCCATTTTCATTGATGGTATTTTTAAAAACTTATCGTTCCTGCAAAAAGCGCTGCTTTTTTTGGGAATTTTGTGTGCAATTGCCGGCGGCTTGGCACTCGCTGCGCTCACTTATACTTCCGCTATTCCTGCGGCAGTTGCATTGTTTGCGTTGGTGGGACTTTCTTGCCCCGCTGTGGTTGCAAACTTATTTGCAGGCATACTTGGCGTTGTTGGCTTTATTGCGTATTCCGGGTTATTAACGAATTGGATTCAAAAAGCCATTCGCACGAACTTACTTACGCAAGTTGTTGGTTTTTTCGCCGCTATTTTTATACCAGCTGGCAAACCCATTGCTCAACATGTGTTAGAGAGTGTTCTTAAATTATTATTTACTGCAGCTATTCTTGTTGCAACCGTTCTCGGGACCATTGCAGCCCTCGCAACCATGCAAAAAGGCTTAGTGCAATTTTTATCCCTCATTCCAGATGCAAATGCGCTTGCCGTTACTATTTCGAGTAGTGTGATGGCTTATGTAATGTTGGGTGTTGCCAGGTTTCCTTGGGTATTGCAAACAGCATGCAGCTTTGCTTCATACCTAGGACAAGGCATTGGTAAATTTGTTTATCGCATTTTTGAACCTAGCCGTTTCGAAGAAGAAATTTCTTGGAAAGACATCAGTGTGGGGCTAAAAGGAACTGCGATGATTGTGCACGGATTATGTTTTGGAGCGCTTGCGCGTAGTGGCGGTGGCAAAGTAATGGATAAATTAATTGCAGATTTTAATGTCCCACTTCCACCCACGGCCATTGGTACGGCAGGCGAAACAACAGCTTTTATAGCAGGGACATCGATGGCGACCAGTGTGGCGGGTTATTCATTTTTTGCGGATAAGATTGATAAAAAGCATAAGACAATAAGAAGCATTAATGAGGAATATCGTTCCCTTCTCATCCAGGATAATTATTAAAAAATGGTGGAACCAAATATGACTGAGCCAGTACTCTCATGCCAAGGATTAGCCAAACGCTTTACTGATGGCGCCTCTAACATTGAAGTACTGCGCAGCATGGATCTCACCGTCCTGCCTGCAGAAATGATTGCGATTGTAGGCGCTTCTGGTTCCGGCAAAAGTACTTTTTTGCATTTGTTAGGCGGCTTAGATGTGCCAAGTGCAGGCAGTGTGTTATTAAATGGCAAAGACCCGCATACATTAAGTGAAAAAGAGCGCTGTTATTTACGCAACCGTTATTTAGGCTTTGTGTATCAATTTCATCATTTATTACCAGAATTTTCTGCTTTAGAAAATGTGAGTATGCCGCTTTTAATTGGCGGAGAAAAAACGCCTGCGCAAATTCGTGAAAAAGCAGCGTATTTGCTCGAGCAAGTAGGCTTGCAACATCGGATGGAGCATCGTTTAGGGCAATTATCAGGCGGTGAGCGCCAACGCGTTGCAATTGCGCGCGCATTAGTGGCTGATCCATTGTGCGTGTTAGCAGATGAACCCACCGGTAACCTTGATCCTGCTAATGCGGAACGCGTGCTGCAACTTTTCTTTGATTTGCAAAAAGCACGTCAAACCAGTGTCGTGATGGTCACCCATGATCCTAACATTGCAAGACGCGCCCAGCGGATGCTCAAGATTGAAGAAGGGATGTTAGTGCAGGCATCGTGATAACTACTGTGTTATCACTACCGTATCGTAAATAGCGTTAACTTCTTTTTTATGATAAGCCCAGTAACGATCACCATAAGACCAATGCCAATATTCTGTAGGATAATTCACAAAACCAACTGCTGCTAATACGTCACTCATGATTTTGCGGTTCTTTTGTGCTTCTTTTGAGATAACAGTGGAATTCGTTTCAGAGAGTGAACCGTTACTGTCTTTGGTCCAATCAGCGGGGTGAATGCCCATTTCTAAAGCTTTGCCTTGATCATCAATTAAATACACATCAATAGCGCCGCCGGTTGAATGGGGTGGGATATTGTGTGTGCCATCTAAATTCACAACCGGTGAAATTAATTTAGTGGTTTCGGTGAAGATCGCATCATGTGACCAATCAGGGTGTTGTGATTTAACTGTGTTGTAACGATTTTCAAAGAGCATTTTTTGTAAGCTTAGACTTCTATACCCTTCGTATAAACAAAAATGCATTCCTTTAGGCAACATCGTTTGCGCAAGCACTAATTTTTCATAAACGGTTTTTCGTAAATGAGTGTAATCGGTGTTATTAGGTATTTCAGGCGAGGGGCCTAATGTAATTTTCTTTTGGTTTTTTAAATCAACCATAGGGTCGTGATTTTCTTTGATGTTCACGGCCAAAATGCAAGGATCTGCGATTAAGATAATATGGGATGGGGTTGCGTAGCTGTTAACCATTAAATTAAAATTTTCTCATATGCAATCACATGGCCTTCAACTGAATCATCGTTATTTTCGATATTAATAAGACCATCACCGCCAATGGATGCTGCCATTTTTTTCATCATGTCATCCAAGATGACACTCTCTCTTTCGGTGCCGAGCAAATTATAGCGAGAAACTCTAGCGTGTCCAATGATGCGATAGGGGGCATGCGGTGATTGATCAGGTTGATAAAGGGCTACGCGCGCAGGATTTTTAGCAGGCCGTGTTTGGTGCGTGCAGGCTGTTAATGCCAATAACAGCGAGAAGAGTGCGGCTAGTTGGAGAGAAGGTCTCATTGCTTGTTCCTTGCATGATGGGTCCTTAACTATTGATCCTATTGGATCGTGCGTCTAAAGACAAGCACCAACTATTCCGGCATAATCAACCTTTAATTTAAGAGAGCTGTTAATAAGATGACCAATGTGCTTGAAATTGTCCGCCATGATTTGCTGGATCCCTCCGGTTTAACCGATAACCAATTACATAAAGTGTTACATACCTTGGCTGGCCGTCATGTCGATTATGCCGATTTATATTTTCAATCCACTTATTCAGAATCTTGGGTGTTAGAAGATAGCCTCATTAAAGCAGGCAGTTTTGATATTGACAGAGGCGTTGGCGTGCGCGCGATGAGTGGTGAAAAAACCGGGTTCGCCTATGCTGACGATATCCTCATGCCTGCTTTAATGCAGGCAGCAGATGCAGCTCGTAGTATTTCCAAACAAGGCGGTGAGCAGCAAATCAAAGCTTGGCACGAATTACCCGGCCATCAGTTATATCAACCAGCAAACCCCTTACATACTTTGAATGAAAATGAAAAGGTCGCCATTTTGCACCGCATTGACGAATACATCCGCAAAAAAGACCCGCGGGTGATTCAAGTCTCCGTTAGTTTAGCGGGCGAATATGAAACCATGCTGGTGATGGCGAGTGATGGGCATTTAGCAGCCGATGTGCGGCCACTCGTTCGCTTAAACATAAGCCTGATTGTTGAACACAATGGCCGGCGTGAGTCTGGTTATGCAGGCGGCGGCGGGCGTTATAGTTACCAGCAACTTTTAGAGGGCAATACGGCTTACGCTTTTGCTGATGAAGCCTTACGACAAGCGTTAGTTAATTTAGATGCGATCGAAGCGCCAGCAGGCCCCATGACAGTGGTATTAGGCGCTGGTTGGCCAGGTGTGTTACTGCATGAAGCAGTAGGGCACGGATTAGAGGGCGACTTTATTCGCAAAGGGATTTCTGTTTACAGCGGCAAAATGGGTGAGCGCGTTGCGAGTGACTTATGTACGGTCGTGGATAATGGCACGCTTCCCGAGCGCCGCGGATCGCTCAATGTGGATGATGAAGGTATCCCTACGCAAAATAATGTGCTCATCGAAAATGGTATTTTAAAAAATATGCTGTTAGATAAACGCAATGCGCGTTTAATGGGGGCAAAATCAAGCGGGAATGGCCGCCGTGAATCTTATGCGCATTTACCAATACCGCGCATGACTAACACGTATATGTTGCCAGGCAAATCAGATCCTAATGAGGTTATTGCATCCGTCAAACGCGGCATTTATGCCGTTAATTTTGGCGGCGGCCAAGTAGATATTACATCAGGAAAATTTGTTTTCTCTGCGAGCGAAGCTTATTTAATTGAAAACGGTAAAATAGGGCCTGCGGTTAAGGGCGCAACATTAATTGGTAATGGCCCCGATGTGTTAACTAAAGTATCCATGGTAGGTAATGATTTGAAATTGGATGCAGGCGTTGGCATTTGCGGCAAGGATGGACAGAGCGTACCGGTTGGGGTTGGACAACCAACGTTACGCGTTGATGAATTAACGGTTGGTGGAACGAGAGCGCACAGCGATGAGTGAAATTGAAAAGTACGTATTTGATGCTGCAAGAATAGAGTCGGTCGCTAAAGAAATTTTAATTGAGGCAAAAAAACAAGGCGCAACGGAAGCTGAAGTAAATATTGCGCTTAATAAAGGTTTTTCAGTATCCGCACGTGAAGCACAAGTTGAAACAGTAGAATATAACCAAGATAAAGTCGTCGATATTAAAGTGTATATTGGAAAACGATCGGGGGCAGCATCACTTTCTGATTTAAGCACGGATGCGGTGAAAGCAGCTGTTTCAGCGGCATGTCATATCGCTAAGTTTACGGGTGAAGATACTTGTTCTGGTCTTGCTGATAAAGCAGAGTTAGGGTTTGATTATCCTAAACTTGAAATGGCTTATCCTTGGGACATCACGGTAGAAAAAGCAATTGAACTTGCTTGTCAGTGTGAGCGTGAAGCACTCGCCATGGATAAACGTATTTTAAGCGCGGAAGAGGCAACGGTTGCAACGGGAACGGTATTGCACTTATATGCTAATAGCCATGGTTTTATGGGTCATTTTCCTTATACGCGACATGAAATGAGTTGCATATTAGTTGCTAAAGATAAAAATGAGATGCAGCGTGATTATAGTTATACCATTGCAGTTGATCCTAAGCAGTTAGAATCAGTGTCGCACATTGCGCGTGAAGCGGTAGAGCGTACTGTCAGCCGTTTGGGCGCGCGGCAAATCCGCACAACAAAAACCCCCGTTATTTTTGCTGCAGAAGAAGCACGCGGTTTGCTTTCGTATTTTGTCTCAGCCATTGCCGGCAGTAATTTATATCGTAAATCTTCTTTTTTACTCGATAGCCTTGGTAAACAAATTTTTCCGAGCTTCGTGCAAATACAAGAACATCCTCATTTGGCACATGCGTTAGGCACAGCACCATTTGATAACGATGGCGTCACAACGCGACCCAATGTTTTTATAAAAGATGGTGTGTTGCAAAGTTATATTATGGGCGTGTATTCAGCACGTAAAATGGGACTGAAGACGACGGCTGATGCAGGCGGCATCCATAACTTAACGATTCAACCAGGCAAAAAGAATTTAGCTGAATTATTAAAAACCATGAATAAAGGATTATTGATCACGGAGATGATGGGTAATGGTGTAAACATTGTCACCGGTGATTATTCTCGCGGTGTGTGTGGTTTTTGGGTTGAGAATGGAGAAATTCAATATCCGGTGCATGAAATTACAGTCGCATCGCAGTTGCAAGATATGTTCTCTCGCATAGTTGAGGTGGGGAATGATGTTGATGTGCGTGGCAATATTCGTACCGGATCGATTTTGATAGAAGAAATGATAGTGGCGGGGTTGTAAACAGCTGTCATCCCGGAAAACACGAGCTGCTTTTTGCGAGTGTTTGTGCGGGACCCACCCACACCGCAGCAAAAATATAGTTATATTTTACCGCCTCAAGGAGAGAATGCTTTCGGTGGTATGAGCCCCCTCAGTAGCCTGGGTGTCTGCGTATTGATTTTTTCATTCAACCCGGTTAAAATGAAATAAATTTTGTTTTAACCGGGTTAAAAATGAATAATGAGCTAATTTCCCTTATAAATCAAGCTAATCCATGGTTGAAGAATCCATCAGTTCCGATACTCAGAAATCATTATATCTCGCGTATCCAATTGAATAAATTACTCCTACCCGAATGGGATAACTTATGGCTTGTTTTGGTGGGGCCTAGACAAGCTGGTAAAACCACGCTTACAAAAATGCTTTCGCAAGAATTAATAAACCAAGGCCGGTTTGAAACGCTTATATATTTAAATTGCGACTTACTTCAAGTTAGGCAGTGGTTAACAAGTCCCTTATTTATTCAAGAGGCATTGGATGAATTTAAATGTAAAAAACCTATTATTCTGATAGATGAAGTTCAACGGCTTGAAAATCCAGGCCTGCTATTAAAAGCATGTGCTGATTTAAATCTGGATCTGAAAATGATAGCGACAGGTTCGTCTCAATTAGAAATAAAGAGCAAAGTCCAGGAGTATTTAACAGGGCGTCATCTTGAAGTGTTGATTTTGCCGTTAAGCTACGAAGAAATCGGTGAGGTGGAAGCATCATCGTTAATTTACGGATGTTATCCGGCAGTCATTAAATCATCTGAAAAAACTATTCTATTACGACAAATTTTTCAAGATTATATTTCAAAAGATATTATCGAGATATTAAAAATTAGCAAGCCAGATGTAATGCAAAAGTTAATCACGCTTGTTGCTCACAGTTCTGGTCAGCTGGTCAACTATAATCAATTAGCAACTGATTGTGGTGCGTCAGTCTATACAATTCAACATTATTTAGGCATTTTGGAAAATACTTATGCCATAGCAAAAATCACGCCGTTTGTTGGAAATAAACGAAAGGAAATTACAAGTAATCCAATTTATTATTTTATTGATAATGGATTTAGAAACCAATCATTACATAATTTATCAAATGATGTAAATTCACGACAAGATGTTGGTTTGTTAATTCAAAGCGCGGTGTTTCAAGAGATATTAAAATATAAAACACAGCATTTTTTGGATTTTGATATACATTATTGGCGAACTCAAAGCGGTGCTGAAGTGGATTTTGTACTCAATGAAGGTGATGACAGTGTGATAGCTATAGAGGCAAAATATAGAAATTTAAAATCACCTGTGGTGACTCGGTCCTATCGTTCCTTTGTAGAGGCATATCAACCGCGTTATGGTTTTATAATAACAAAGAATTTTAATAAAAAAATTAAAGTTGAAAATTGTGAAATTTATTTTATATCTTTCGCACGATTAAACATCATGTTTGATAAGTTGGCGGATATTTTAAAAAAATGAGCGAGCCCGAAATAAATTAGCTTCTTAAATTTATTCCGGGGCTATAAAATTCGATACCACATATTTCTTCATACCCTTCTTTTAATTCTTTTTGGCTATCTGTTAAGTTGGGTTCAAAAAAACCAGGCTTCTTTTCACCAGCAGAAGCAAAGCAAGCATGATTAAAAGCAGCTTCATATAACAATTTTGTGTCTATTCCTATTTCATTGATTGCTTTAAGCTTGTCTAAAACTGCGACAACAAGGATTCGCTTTAGTGCTTCACACGCTTTTGCGTATTTATCAGCTAGTTTGCTTTGAACATCAACATATTTTGTAAGCTCAATTGCTAGCGCTTCAGGGGTTTGAATTTCTATTGGTAAATTGATAAAAATGTGTTTAGCAGGATTAAAGGCTTCGTTTCTGTCACTGCTGCGAGTGAAAAGCATTTCCGCTTTCTTTACGTATTTCGCGACAGGTTTTGACAAGAGTGATTTGTGATCAATTATGAATTTGTCATACCAGACCTGAAAGTCGCAAAATTTCCCAGAGCAAACGCTTCCAGTTAAATTAAGTGAAAGATCATTTGTGTCACTAAATAAGAATAGTGCATTTGATAGTTTGCTGTAACTAAAATTACCGAAATAAATATTATCTCCTGATGATCTAAACCTGCAGTCTATTAACTCGGCATTTTCCATGTTAAACACAGAAGGCATATTACCAAAGAAAATTCTAGAAGCATGCAGGTTAGAAAGATTGCAGTAAAATTTATTTTCATTAGGTTGGCTGGTTAAATGAAGCAAAAGATCACACCCAGACCCGTAAAGCATTGGTGAGAAATAAATATATAATGCATTGGATTCATTAATGTCAGAAGGAAGCCATTTTTTTTCACCTTGGTAGTATGCTTTATAATGTTCATTTATATTTTCTTTTTCTCGGCCAATAATTAATAATGTCAGTGTACATTTTAAGCTTTTAATAATGTTATTTTTATTTGCATGATGTTTTCTTAAATAATTCAGAGCCCCATTTAATTCTTCAATTTTGAGTTGATTAATGTCAGCAGTGGCTAGCACATAACAAATATATGCCTCAATATTCTTTGATGTCTTCCCTATCTTTTCAATGTTTCGGTAAGTTTCAGAATTAAGCGGTCTTGTTCCTTGAACCAATATTGAAATGTCTTCAGGGCGACAAGCTTCGAGTGCCTCCAGAAAATATGGCGCAAAAATTTTTCGATAAAATCGAGTGTTGATGCTAGCCATATAGGCGGCTACGATAGTGGGAGGGTCAAGTTTAGATTTTGCCAGGACATTTTTTGGATCTTGGTATGGTTTCATCTCGAGATATTTACCAAAAAAATTCACTTTGAATAAAGTGGGGTCCGCCGTGCACAAGAACATCTTTGAGCGTTAATGCTTGTTTCTCATCATTGTTTATTTCTTCGGTAAATTTGCTTCTGCCCGTGTCCATATCTGCCTCATTTATAATGTTTTTCTTTTCTTTATATTATACCATAGGGTTCAAATTTAATCCTTAATTATGCAATAAGCGAGCGGAATA
>Ga0207120_1065_pt1 | contig 24692 bp, 24 predicted proteins | sample Alteio_BWMinHeat_40_FD_153509 | JGI IMG/M metagenome (GOLD analysis project Ga0207120, IMG submission 153509) | Enriched cells from forest soil in Barre Woods Harvard Forest LTER site, Petersham, Massachusetts, United States -... | ecosystem: Environmental > Terrestrial > Soil > Temperate forest >...
AGTTCCCGCCTTTGCATGGGCTACCAGCGCCGCAAGCGGCGGGGGCGCCGCACTTTGGACTACGTGGCGGCGAAATGCTGGACCGACAGGGAGAATCAGGGTGGCAACTCCACTGGAAAGCTGGGTCGACGAAGCGGCGAAGCTGACGAAGCCGGAGCGCGTGGTGTATTGCGACGGTTCTGAAGCGGAGTACCAGCGGATGATCGAGGAGATGCTGCGCAGTGGAGACACATACACGCTAAACGAGAAGTCCTATCCGAATTGTTACCTGCATCGTAGCAGTCCGAATGACGTGGCGCGGACGGAGCACCTGACGTACATCTGCTCGCCTGAAAAGGAAGACGCCGGCCCGACGAACAACTGGATGGACCCGGACGCGGCGAAACATAAGGTAGGTGCGCTGCTGGATGGAGCAATGCGCGGCCGGACGATGTACGTGGTGCCGTATGTAATGGGGCCGGTGAGCTCGCCGATCAGCAAAGTGGGTGTGGAAGCTACGGACAGTCCGTATGTGGTGGCGAGCATGCGGATCATGTCGAGGATGGGCAAGGTGGCGATGGAGCGGCTGGGAGCGTCGAGGGAGTTTGTTCCCGGATTGCACTCGCTGGGCGACCTGGACCCCATGCGGCGGTACATTGTGCACTTCCCGGAGGAAAAATTAATCTGGAGTGTGGGGTCGGGTTACGGCGGAAACGCGCTGCTAGGGAAAAAATGTTTTGCGTTGCGTATTGCGAGCGTGATGGCGCGCGAGCAGGGCTGGATGGCCGAACACATGCTGATCCTGGGGCTGGAGTCGCCGGGAGGCAAAGTGACGTACATGGCCGCGGCCTTTCCGAGCGCATGTGGAAAGACGAACCTAGCGATGATGGTGTCCGCGCTGGAGGGCCAGGGCTACCGCGTTTGGACGGTGGGCGACGACATCTCCTGGATGAAGGTCGGCGAGGACGGATTTTTGCGCGCGATCAATCCGGAAGCCGGATTTTTTGGCGTGGCCCCGGGCACGGGAATGAAAACCAATCAGAACGTAATGGGAGCGCTACACAAGAACACACTATTTACGAACGTGGCGATGACTTCGGAGCGGGAGCCTTGGTGGGAAGGAATTGGCAGCGAGGCGCCGGCGGGGCTGATCAACTGGAAGGGCGAGGCATGGGATACGTCCAAAGGAGCGGCGGCGCATCCGAATGCGCGGTACACCGTGCCGGCAAAACAGTCGCCAAGTATTTCGCCGAAGTGGGAAGCGCCGGAAGGGGTGCCGATTTCGGCGTTCATTTTTGGCGGGCGAAGAGCACGAGTGGCGCCGCTGGTGTACGAATCGTTTGACTGGCAGCACGGAGTGTTTGTTGGCGCCACGATGGCGAGCGAGACTACCGCAGCGGCGACAGGCGACGTGGGCATCACGCGGAGGGACCCGATGGCCATGCTGCCCTTCTGCGGCTACAACATGGCGGATTATTTTGGGCACTGGCTGGAGATGGGGAAGAAGATACCGAAACCGCCGAAGATTTTTCACGTGAACTGGTTTCGCAAGGGCGCGGATGGAAAATTCCTGTGGCCCGGTTACGGCGAAAACGTGCGCGTGCTCAAGTGGATACTGGAGCGCGTGGAAGGCCGCGGGGCAGCGCAGGAGACGCCGATCGGGTACGTACCAACAAAGAACGGGCTGACACTAGACGGAATGAAGGTTTCAGAGGCAGCGGTGAACGAATTGCTGCGTGTAAACCCGGAAGATTGGGAAAATGAGATGGATGATTCGAAACAATTTTTCGGCACGTTCGGCGAACGACTGCCGCGACAAATTCGCGAAGAGCATGAAAAACTGGCGCGGCGATTCCAGGGTGTTGTAACGGCCTAAGAAATCGCCTTAATCTCAGTGATGGCCGCCGCGACGCCCTGGTGAACTGATGGGCGGCATATCCTCCGAATCAAAAGCTGCGGGTTCGCGCTCGAAATGAAAGTCGGGCCTGCTTTTCAGTAATCGGACGCAACGATTCCAGCGGAGAATACTGTCATCATTTCCGGCCGGCCGAATTTTTTCCGCTTGCGCAAAGCAGCGCATGGCTTCTTCCACCAACGGCAGAAGAGTGTGGGGGGCGTAGCCGACCATGAGCTGGGTCTTGGCGTGACGTTCGTGCAATAACCCGGTGTAGTAAAGCTGCTCGTAGGGGTCGCGCAGACCCTGAAAGATGGACTGCACCTCGAGATAGCGATCGCTGGCGGCGCCGATAAATTGGTCGGTTATGGCAAGACCGAGCATGCGGCGAGCGAGCTGATGTTCGGGGTCGACGGCGAGAATGTCCCGGCAGATGGATTCAGCCTCTTCGGGCTCGTTAAGATAGCGGTAGAGCTCGACCTTGGCGATGGCTTCGGGGATGCCGGACTTGGAGATGGACTTGAGCTGGTGTTCCATAAGACCTCCTGTTGCGTGGCCCGTTGTTCGAACCTAACAATCAAAGAATTCTTGTCCGGCAAGCTCACCAAGCTTGCGAGGTACAGCCTAAAGGCTGTGCTACCGGCCGCGAACCTTGCGGAAGAGCATGGTCAACGGATCGTAGAATTCGTCCACCACGCGCTCTTTGAGGGGGATGATGGCGTTGTCGGTGATGCGAATCTCCTCGGGACAGACCTCCGTACAACATTTGGTGATGTTGCAAAGACCGAGGCCGAGCTGATCCTTGAGAAGGCCGGCGCGGTTGTGGGCGTCGAGGGGATGCATTTCGAGACCGGCGATTCGAACGAAGAAGCGCGGGCCGGCGAACTGCTCCTTCTTGTCGTGTTCGCGAAGGACATGGCACACGTCCTGGCAGAGAAAGCATTCGATGCACTTTCGAAACTCCTGCACGCGGTCCACGTCGAGCTGCGAGATTTTCCATTCGACGCCGGGGCGCGGAGCGAAAGCAGGTATTTTCCGGTTGACACGGTAGTTCCAGGAAACGTCGGTGACAAGGTCTTTGATTCGGGGAAAGGATTTCATGGGGAGGACGGTGATGGGCTGGTCCTGCGGGAGCTCGTCCATGCGCGTCTTACAAGTCAAGCGGGGGCGGCCGTTGACTTCCGCGGAGCAGGAGCCACACTTCCCCGCTTTGCAGTTCCAGCGGACGGCGAGGTCCGGAGCAAGGTACCCCTGAATGTAATGGAGCGCGTCAAGGACAACCATGCCGGGCGCGACGGGCACGCGATAGTCGATAGTCTTTCCATCGTTCGAATCGCCGCGAAAAACACGCAGGGTTGCCTCGGCCATCGGTGATCTCCGCTCTTCTTGATTGGCTCAGTCCTGAGCCAGAATTTGCTTCAGCTCCTCGGGTAATTCTTCAACGGGCAATTCGCGGCGTTTCATGGCGCCGGATTCCCCGAAGATGATGTTATGTTTCTTCTCCCAGACTGAGTCGAGATTCGGATAGTCGATGCGGCTGTGCGCGCCGCGGCTTTCGGTGCGCGCCAAGGCACTGTGAGTGACGGCCTCAGAGACAATGAACATGGCTTTCAGGTCACAAGAGAGGTGCCAGCCGGGATTGAAGAGACGGGAGCCTTCCACGCCGGCTTTTGCCGCACGGACTTTCAGCTTTTCCAGTTCGACGAGCGCCCTCTGCAAATCCTCTTTTGTACGATAAATCCCGACAAGATTCTGCATCACTTCCTGCAAGTCACGATGAACGGCATAAGGGCTTTCCGGGCCGGTGTTCGAAAAGGGGGCGAGCAGCTCCTTTTCGGCTTGCTCGATCTGCACGCTATCGATGGAAGTGGGGGAGGCGCGCTTGGCATATTCGGCAGCGGATAATCCCGCGCGGCGGCCGAAAACCAGGAGATCGGAGAGCGAGTTACCGCCGAGGCGATTCGAACCGTGAAGACCAGCGGCAGCTTCACCTGCAGCGAAGAGACCGGGCACGGTGGATTGCGCCGTTTCGGCGTCCACACGGATGCCGCCCATCATGTAGTGGCAGGTGGGACCGACTTCCATAGGCCCCTTGGTGATGTCGACGTCGGCAAGTTCTTTGAACTGGTGATACATGCTGGGAAGTTTTTTCTTTACGTACTCGGCAGGTTTGTGAGAGATGTCGAGATACGCGCCGCCATGTTCGGTGCCGCGGCCTTCTTTCACTTCCGTGTAGATGGAGCGGGCAACGACGTCGCGTGTGGAAAGTTCCATGCGCTTGGGGTCGTATTTTTCCATGAAGCGCTCGCCTGCTTTGTTGCGCAGGATGCCGCCTTCTCCGCGAACTGCTTCAGTGACGAGGATGCCCTGGACGCCGGGCGGCCAAACCATCCCGGTGGGATGGAACTGGACGAATTCCATGTCCATGAGCTCGGCGCCGGCTTCATACGCGATGGCCATGCCATCGCCAGTGTATTCCCAGGAGTTGGAAGTGATGCGCCAGGCCTTGCCGATGCCACCGGTGGCGATGACGATAGACTTGGCTTTGAAAACGATGAGGCGGCCAGTCTCGCGCCAGTAGGCAAAGGCGCCGGCAACGCGGCCGTTGTCGGTCAAAAGCCGGGTGACCGTGCATTCCATATAGACGTCGATGCCCTGCTGGACGCCACGGTCCTGAAGAGTGCGAATCATTTCGAGGCCGGTGCGGTCACCAACGTGGCAGAGTCGTTTGAAGGTGTGACCGCCGAAAGCGCGCTGCAGAATGTCGCCATTTTCCGTGCGGTCGAAGAGGGCGCCCCACTGTTCGAGCTCGCGGACGCGATCGGGAGATTCCTGGGCGTGAAGCTGGGCCATGCGCCAATTGTTGAGAAATTTTCCGCCGCGCATGGTGTCGCGAAAATGCGTTTTCCAATTGTCCGCGGCATCCACGTTGGCCATGGCCGCAGCGATACCGCCTTCGGCCATTACGGTGTGGGCTTTGCCAAGAAGCGATTTGCAGACGACGCCGACGGAGGCGCCCTGGGTGAGCGCTTCGAGCGACGCCCGCAATCCCGCGCCACCGGCGCCAATGATGAGAACGTCGTGCTCGCGGGTCTCGTAGTTTGTGGTCACAGGAGCCTCAGGTCACGGATCGCGCCGCTGGCCAGCATGCGCACGTAGAAGTCAGCAAAGCCAACAGAAAAGAGGCTGCACCAGGCGAAGAGCATGTGGCGCTCGTTCAGAAATGTGGAGACGCGCCATGCAGCGAAGCGGGACCGGCCGAAGGTCGCACAAGAGAAGCAATCAAGCTTGCCGCCGGCAAGATGACGGAGCGAATGGCAGGAAAACGTGTAGAGAGAAAGAAGTGAGACGTTGAGAGTGAGGACAAGTGAGCCGACACCCACGCCGAAGCGGCCGTCAAAGAAAAAAGAACGGAAGGCGTCATACCAAAGAAACGCGATAAAGAGAACGGCAAGGTAGAAGAAGTAGCGATGGACATTTTGGAGGATGAAGGGAAAAGCCGTTTCGCCGCGATAAGTCCGGCGAGGAGATTCACCGACGGCGCAGGCGGGGGGATCGAGGAAAAACGCGCGGTAGTACGCTTTGCGGTAGTAGTAGCACGTAGCGCGAAAGCCCAGCGGGCCGGCAAGAATCAGGAGCGCGGGCGAGAATGGCCACCAGTGATGCTGAGGGTCGATGAGCGGCGAGTAGAAGGGCGATAAGTACGGACCCCAGGAATAGTAGGCATTTTCGAAGGCGCGAAGCGTGGCATAAACACCAAAACCGCCGAGCACAACGGCAACGGGGAGAATCTCCATCCACCAGGGGTCGCGGCGCAGAGTACTGCCGAGTCGGGACTCGGGCAACAGGGTCGGGGAACCAGACATCGGGCCACCTCCGAAGTGGCTGTAGGGTAGTCAAAAAACAGATTTTTTCAAATGAAAATAATAGCCGGGACGGATGGATGGAGTCCTAAAGAATCGTTTCGATCTCGGCGTCGAGGGAGACGTGGGTGGCAGGGATTCCGTTGATCGAGAATTTCTCGCCGGCGGCTTCAGAGAATTGGAAGAAACGGCTGATGTGATAGTCCTCGTCGTAACCGGAGAATAGGCGTTCCGTTTCTGCGTTCGTCAAACCGAAGACAGAGAGAGCAACCGGCTCGCCAAAATTGCCAGCATGAGCGCGGTATAAACGGACGAGATCGCGGAGCGGCATTATGGGAGCGCGATCGGTGGCCTCGGCGCTCATAGGTTCTCCTGGGCAGAGTCTACTGCCGAGGACAAAAAGAAGGAACGAAATTAACGCAGAGTACGGGAGTATCGCGCAGAAGAGCAGAGAAAGAGACAGGAAAAAAGGCAAGATTGTGATGGGCGGGGAGGATGGGGCAGAAATTTGTAGCGTCTCTCATGGATTGGTAAGATACGTAGTGAGATTTTCGACGCACAGGAGGAAAGAGTATGAGTATCGCAGTGGGACAGACGGCGCCGGATTTTATGCTATTGAATCAGGAAAAGAAGGAAGTGAAGCTTTCGGATTTCGCGGGGAAAAAGAACGTCGTACTTGTGTGGTACCCGCTGGACTGGAGCCCGACGTGCACGAACGAGCATGCCTGCTTCGTCAATGAGATGAGGGCGTTCGAAACGCTGGACGCGGAAGTGCTTGGAGTCAGCGTCGACAGCGTGTGGTCGCACAAGGCATACGCGGAGAAGATGGGGATCAAGTATTCGCTTCTGGCGGATTTTCATCCGCGGGGAGCAGCGAGTGAGAAGTATGGCGTGTACCTGGCTGACAAAGGCATTACGGGCCGGGCGATCGCCATCGTGAACAAAGCCGGAAAAGTGGCGTGGTTCAAGAACTATGACATTCCGGTGGTGCCGGATTTGAAAGAAGTTGCGGCCGCACTCGGGCAGGTGAAGGCGGCTACGGCGTAGAGAGATCGACACAGAGGCACAGAAACACGGAGCAAAAAGCGGGCCCCGACCAAGTCGGGGCCCGCTTTTCTTTGCCAACCTTTGGTGAATGCCCTAGGAGACTGTTTCGAGTGCTTCGCGAAGAGGGCCACCCAAGAGCCAAAGCAGGAGCAACAGGAAACCAGCCACGATCAGGGGGACACGCAGGAAATTCGGGCGAAGAAACGAGTAGGCCATAGCAATGCCGGGAATAGCCACAAGGAACCAGATCACGGCAAATTCAATCCAGCCGCCGGTGTTGTAAGGAATCACGGTTGGGATGGAACCGAAGCCTAGGTCGCTCGGAACTCCGGGAAACTGGCAGGCATAGCTCAGCGTGACACAAAGCAGAAGGACAATCGCGAAGGGGTCGCGCCTCTTGCTCCTGAGTTCATCGGGGGAAGGTATGTTCCTGATCCGCGCGTACGAATCGTCCGCATTACCAAATGGCAGGGGCTCTTCAGGAAGAACACGGGCCCAGCCGAGGGCAAGGGGAACTGCCGCGCCGAGATTCAGCACAGCGAGGAACAGGAACGCCAGACGATGATCTAAAACCAGCACGGCGAACATTTAGAGTGGCGCGGAGCAGCGGCAAGCGCGCCGCTCCGTTCCCTGCTTTCCTTATTTTGCCGCGAGATCGTTGCGAACAACTGCTCCGCCCTTCATCACGAACTTGACGGATTCAAGGACACGCACGTCGGAAGCCGGGTCCCCGCTCACAGCGATCAGATCGGCATAATGACCGGTCTCTAATGCACCGATCTTGTCGGTCCAGCCAAGCAGATCCGCGGCGTTGACCGTGGCGGCCTGAATGGCATCGAGAGGCTTCATGCCCCATTCGACCATCTTCCCAAACTGTTTCGCATTGTCGCCATGGGGATAGACGCCGGAATCGGTGCCGAAGGCCATTTTTGCGCCGGATTGATATGCATGGCGGAAATTCTCACGCTGTAGACGTCCAATCTTCTTTTCCTTTTCGATCGACTCGGGCAGCATTCCGGCCTTCGCGCCTTCCTGGAGAATGTAGTCGTCGTTGTAGATGTCAAAAACAAGATAAGTTCCATGCTGCTTGGCGAGGGCGATGCCTTCGTCATCGATCAGGCTGGAATGCTCGATGGAATCGATGCCGGCGCGAATGGCGTCTTTGATGGATTGGGTGCCGTGTGCGTGAGCCGCGACTTTGCGGCCGAGCTTGTGGGCTTCCTCGGCGATAGCCTGCATCTCCTCAAGAGTGAATTGGGGAGTCCCGGGCTGATCGCCTTTGCTGAGAACGCCGCCGGAGGCGCAGATTTTGATGACGTCGGCGCCATATTTGACGACTTCGCGAACTTTGGCGCGCGCGGCCCAAGGGCCGTCGGCGACGCCATCGGATTTGTATCGAAATTCAGAAGGAAGCAAGTTGTTGTCGCAGTGGCCTCCGGTGATGCCGAGCGCCGGACCGGAGACGCTCATGCGGGGACCCTCGACGTCGCCAGCGTCAATCCCATCGCGGAGAGCGACATCGGTGTAGCCGCTCGCGCCGACGTTGCGGACTGTGGTAAAGCCGGCGCGGAGGGTGAGGCGAGCATTCTTCACGCCGGTGACCGCCTCGCGCGGAACCGAGATGCCAAGCCCCGCGTATCCGCTACTCGTGGGATCAGAGGTGAGATGAGTGTGCACATCGACCAGCCCAGGGAGACACGTGGCATTCGAAAGATCTATCGCGGTGACGCCGTTCGGGAGCTTCGTAGAAGACGAGGAACTGACTGAAGTGATCGTGCCAGAAGCATCGAAGACCACCATCTGGTCGCTAAGCATCTTACCGGAGCGAACATCGAGAAGCTTCCCGCAGCGAACAGCGCCGGGCGCGCAGAAGGCCAGCGGCGACAAAATAAAGAAAAAGAAAAGGACAAGCAAAATCTTGCGCATGAGTCTCCTTGAAATTGTGAATAAGACGAAATGAGAATATATCCGGACCGCGCGGTTTGGGAAGAGCGCTTGACGCAGAAAAATCACTCTTTCGGGGACGCGATATTGTTTTTAACAGCGTCCGGCTTCTTCTCCTGGATTGGCGCCGCGGACGGAACGGAGAAGGAGCGGACGAGCAGAACAAGCCCCCAGCGTTGATCTTCGGTCAGCCGTTTCTTGAACGAGGGCATGGGCTTTCTGCCTTCGCTGATTTGGTAGAAGATTTCGCCGTCAGTGACAGTGTTCATGTGCCTGGTGTCGGTGAGATCTGCGGGAGCCAGAGAGTGCATCGTGGCTTCGGGGCCATCGCCCTTGCCGTGTTCGCCGTGGCACTGGGCGCACTCGTCCATGTAAATTCCCCTGGCAGCCTTCAGAGTAGATTCCGAAGGCGGGAGTGGATTCTTGAGTTTCTTGGCTTCCTCAGGTACGACCCACGGCTTGTCCCTCTGGAAAACGGCGTAAACGAGCACGATGCAAATAAGGGCAAGAAGAGAGGCGAAAAGGATTTTGCGCGTCTTGAGATTGGGCTGCGCGTCGATGGGCATGGTGAACAGGAAAATTCTCGCACATTCAGTGTGGCAACAAAAGGCAGAGAAAAGTGCGGAGAAAAGATCATCCAGCAATGAGACATCAACTGTTGAGATCCTTCGGTCATCCTTGTCGGATGGCCTCAGGACGACAGCGCCTCTTAGCTTAGAGGTCAGGCGGAACGAAAGATGAGCAAGACAAGCTCGCCGTTGAAGAAGAGGATGGCGGCGGCCACGACCCAGGCGACGACTGTAGTGATTCGCGAATTTACGAATTCGCCCATCTTGGAGCGGTCGCCGGTAAATTGGATCAGCGGGATCACCGCGAACGGCAACTGAAAACTGAGAATCACCTGACTGAGAATGAGCAACGAGGTGACTTTGTTCTCGCCGGCAAAACCAATGACCAGGGCGGCAGGAATGATGGCGATGGAGCGGGTGATGAGCCTGCGGAGCCAGGGCTTGAGCCGAATGTCGAGAAATCCTTCCATCACGATCTGGCCGGCCAGCGTGCCGGTAAGCGTGGAGTTCTGGCCGGAGGCAAGCAGCGCGCAAGCGAAAAGCGTGCTGGCGAGGCTTGCACCGAGTACGGGACTGAGAAGCTTGTAGGCGTCGGCGATTTCGGCCACGTTGTGAAGACCGCGGGTGTGGAAAGCGGCCGCGCCAAGAACGAGAATCGCGGCATTGATAAAAAGCGCAAAGCCTAGGGCGAGCGTGGAATCGAAGATGGCGTAACGCACGGCTTCACGCCGGTCGCGTGTAGAGGAACCGAAGGCACGCGTTTGCACGATGCTGGAGTGAAGATAAAGATTGTGCGGCATTACAGTGGCGCCAAGGATGCCGATGGCGATGTAGAGCATTTCGCGGTTGCGGAGGATTTCGGCACGGGGGATGAAGCCGATGGCGGCTTCACGCCAAAGAGGGTGAGCAAAAAAGATTTCGTAAGCGAAACAAGCGGCGATCGAAGCGATGAGAGTGACGACGAAAGCCTCGATAAGGCGAAAGCCGCGCCCCTGAAGTGCCAGGACGATGAGAACGTCGAATGCAGTGATGAGAACGCCGGCCAGAAGCGGCAGGCCGAAGAGAAGCTTCAGCGCGACAGCCGAGCCCAGGACCTCGGCGAGGTCACAGGCGGCGATGGCGATCTCACAGACCACCCAGAGAAACAGGCCCGTGCGGCGAGAATAGTGTTCGCGACAAGCCTGGGCCAGATCACGTCCGGTAGCAATTCCCAGCTTTGCGGAAAGAGCTTGCAAAAACATCGCCATCAGGTTGCTGATGAGGATGACGCTCAGAAGCGTGTAGCCGAACTTTGACCCACCACCGATGTCCGTGGCCCAGTTGCCCGGGTCCATGTAACCGACGGCGACGAGATAGCCCGGGCCGGCAAATGCCAGGATCTTGCGGAACCAGGAAGCGCCGGAAGAAAAAGGGATGGTGCGATGGGATTCCGGGAGCGACGGGAGAGCGAGCCCGAGGCGCGTGGCGGGAGTGGACCAGAGATCCCGCGAAGAATCAGAGTCGAGTACGGGTTCCGTTTCGAGTTGGGGCGGCAGCGCGCGAGCCATGGGTGAAGTTAACTATGCTAAATATCAGCACTAAACTACGCTTAATAGAGATTTTTGTCAATGGAACTTCGGCCCGTTTTTGCAAAGTTTTACATCGATGGCGTGCACACAAAAGGGGCGGGGCAAGCGAACTGCGGGTGCTTATGATAAGTTCAAGGCGGCATTCCGGGAGAGGGACGAAATGGACCAACAGCAGCCAGTGCAAGGCCAGGTGCAGATCAAAGCCGACGAGAAGGAATTACAGGGACAGTACAGCAACCTGGTGATGATTCACCACAATCTGGAAGAGTTCACGCTGAATTTCATTTATATTTTTCCAAATGGCGCGCAGGGGAAGCTGCTGAGCAGCACGATCGTGAGCCCGGGACACGCGAAGCGGATCTGGCGTGCGCTGGGGGAAAATCTGGCGCGGTACGAAGCGCAGTTTGGGACGATTAAGGAGGCGCCGGAAGGCAACCTTCCCACACCCAACGTGGGCTTTGTGCAGTAGAGGCAGAGGTTTTCGACTAAATCCTGAGGCAGAGAGGATGGAGCTGTGCCAGGCATCCTTTGCCTGCAGGAATTTTAACGTTGTTCCCCGATTTGGGCCTGTAGCTCAAGAGTCTCTTGTTGATTCTGCGTTGCTTAAGTCCCTTTTCATGCCCTTCAAAAACGCCTCCTTGTACACGGGTTATACACAAGTCGCTAGCGGGGGACCCACCTCAGGTCAGCGCTTAGATCCGGCAAAGTATCGGCAGCGCCAGAATCCAACGTTTTCATGCCATTGGTGTCAGCGCATGGCGTCCCCACATTTATCCCCTTAGCGAACAGGAAACGAAGGGTCTTCTAACGATTCCCCGAGTTAAATGCAACCTTTCGGTTTTCTACGGGAAGGCAAATGCTGGAGTCCCGGCGAACAATTGCTGAGAGAACTCTTGTCCTACGTTATTCATTTTGTCTCTTACGTGGAGCGACTCGAAATCGGAACGCGAAAGAGACTCTTTACGATGGGCTATCCGGGTAACGCGAAATGGAGTGCGCGGCCGGCGTTAGCTGTTTAGCTGCGTTATGGACTAGCTGTTACTTCGGTTGCGGCAGCGCTCGGGACAACCCTCATCCTGCGGCACTACAATTTACCGCCTCGGTTCATCTCCCACTTCACTATGATCGCAATCGCCATCACCCATCGCCATCAGCGGATCGTCGGGATTGTGGTGGCGTTGATCTTTGCGGTGGCGTAGCCGGAGACGGAGAGAGCAGCATCCGGAAAGACATGAATTCTTTGATACCAACTATGCCGCTTAAGCATCGGTAGCTTTGCGGGAGACACGGCGAAGGATGGTGACTTATGGCCAAGAAAAAAGTAGCAGACTTGTTGGTGGAGGTTCTCGCTGAAGCAGGAGTTCGGCAAATTTACGGTGTTTGCGGCGACTCGCTCAACGGCATCACCGACTCGATTCGCGCAAAGAAACAAATTCAATGGATTCACGTGAGGCATGAAGAGACGGCGGCGTTTGCCGCTGGAGCGGAAGCTCATCTCACGGGGCGGCTTGCGGTCTGCGCCGGGAGCTGCGGTCCCGGGAACCTGCATTTAATCAACGGGCTGTACGACTGTCATCGCAGCCGTGTTCCCGTCCTGGCCATCGCGGCGCAAATTCCAAGCAATGAAATCGGGAGCGGATATTTTCAGGAGACCAAACCAGAGCATCTCTTCGCGCAGTGCAGCCATTATTGCGAACTGGTTTCTCAGCCCGAGCAGATGCCCCGTGTCCTTGAGATTGCCATGCAGACCGCAATCTCGCAGCGCGGCGTTGCTGTCGTTGTCCTGCCTGGCGACGTGGCCTTGCGCGATGCCGTTGAACAAGGGCCACGCCTGCATTTTCCGCCGCCGAAACCCAATGTGTGTCCTTCCGATGACGAACTGACCGCGCTGGCAGGGGTTTTGAACAATTCAAAAAGGACAACGATTCTTGGTGGCGCGGGCTGTGCCGGAGCTCACCGGGAGTTGATCGCGCTTGCGGGCAAGTTGAAAGCGCCGATCGTCCATGCGATGCGAGGGAAGGAGTTCATCGAATATGACAACCCTTTTGATGTGGGCATGACCGGCCTACTCGGGTTTTCGTCCGGCTATCACGCCATGATGAACTGCGACGTGTTGCTGATGATCGGAACAGACTTTCCTTACCAGCAGTTCTATCCCAAGGACGCAAAGGTCATTCAAATTGATGTCCGTGGAGAACAACTCGGCAGGCGCACAAAAGTCGACTACGGCTTTATCGGAGATGCGAAGACAACCATAAGCGCCCTTCTTCCGAAACTCGACCAGAACGAGTTCGATGCGCACTTGAATGCCTCGATCGAACACTATCGAAAGGCACGCCAGGGCCTTGATGAACTTGCGACAGATGGACAAGGCAAGAAGCCCATCCATCCTCAATATCTTGCGCGAGTGTTCGACGAACTCGCTACGAAGGACGCTATTTTCTCTTGCGACGTGGGCACTCCGACGATTTGGGCGGCCCGCTACCTGACGATGAACGGCAAACGGCGGATACTCGGCTCCTTCAATCACGGTTCCATGGCCAATGCCCTCCCGCAAGCCATTGGGGCGCAGGTGAGTCATCCTGGCCGTCAGGTGATCTCGTTGTCCGGGGACGGCGGACTCGCAATGCTCATGGGCGATCTGCTCACGCTTCGGCAGTTGCAGGTGCCGGTCAAGGTGATTGTCTTCAAGAACGACTCGCTGGCGTTTGTGGAGTTGGAAATGAAAGCGGCCGGTATAGTCGATTTTGGAACTGACCTGCACAACCCAAACTTCGCAAAAATCGCAGAGGCCGCAGGTCTCCTTGGGCTCACGGCCGAAACACCGGACCAGGTAGTGCCCCTGATTGCGCAAGCTCTCAAGCATGACGGACCTGCTCTGGTCGAAGTCCTCGTGAGCCGGCAGGAGCTCTCCATGCCACCGACCATTACTCTCGAGCAGGCCAAAGGGTTCAGCCTGTTCATGATGAGAGCAGTTCTGAGCGGGCGGGGCAACGAAATCATCGATCTCGCGAAAGTGAATCTCTTCCGCTAGGTTCGCGGCAAATTTTCCGGTTTCAAGAGAACAGAAAGGAAGCAACGAGAATGGCTACAAAACAGCAGTTTGCACAGTCAGGTTTTCCGGATATCCTCCGCGGGATGGATCTCCTCAACCGCCAAGGGCTGAACAAAGGCACAGCGTTCACGGAGGAGGAGCGAAGCAAGCTTGGCTTGCACGGTCTCCTCCCGCCTCAAGTCGAGAGCCTTAATGAGCAAGTAGTTCGCGCTTACGAGGCCTACAAGCGAAAGGACGACGATCTCGAGCGACACATCTATTTGCGCGCTCTTCAGGACACCAACGAAGTCCTCTTCTACAGGCTACTCCTCGACCACATTGAAGAGATGACACCGATGGTCTACACACCGGTGGTCGCGCTGGCGTGTCAACAATTCAGTCATATCTACCGGAGGCCCCGAGGCCTATTCATCTCCTATCCGCTTCGCGACTCTATCCCCGCGCTTCTGCGGAACCGTCCGAATTCGGAAGTCGACGTGATTGTCGTCACGGACGGCGAACGCATCCTGGGCATCGGTGACCAGGGCGCAGGCGGCATGGGAATCCCGATTGGCAAACTATCCTTATATACGCTCGTCGGTGGAATTCGTCCGGAACGGACGCTGCCCATCGTGTTGGACGTAGGAACCAACAATGCGGAGCGACTAAATGATCCTGAGTACCTCGGCTGGCGCCACGAACGGATTACCGGTCAGGCGTACTTTGACTTCGTCGATCAGTTCGTTCAGGCCGTGAAGCAGGAACTTCCCGCAACATGTCTGCAATGGGAAGACTTTGCGACCCCGCATGCGCGACCCATTCTTCAGCGCTATCACGACGAATTGCTGACTTTCAATGACGACATCCAGGGGACTGCGGCTGTTGCTCTAGGAGCGGTTCTGGGCGCCGTCAAAGTGACCGGAAAAAGTTTGAAGGATCAGCAGATCGTCATGCTGGGAGCAGGTTCTGCCGGCATAGGCGTTGCCGATGGATTGCGTGCGGCAATGAAAGGGGAAGGTCTCTCCGAACAGGAGGCGCGCAGCCACTTCTGGGTCGTTGACAGAGACGGTCTTCTGCATTCAGGGCGAAAAGACCTTAGCCCGGAACAGAGTGTCTATGCCCAGCCAGGGGACCGTGTGTCAGGATGGCCGCGAACTTCCAACGGTCACATCGGACTTGCCGACGTCATTGGGAAGATTGAAGCAACAATTCTGATCGGTCTTTCTACGGTTGGCGGCGCTTTTTCGGAATCGATTGTTCGTGAGATGGCGCGCAAGGTCAAGCGACCGATCATTTTCCCGCTCTCGAATCCGACCTCCAAATCGGAAGCGAAAGCCGACGACTTGATTCGTTGGACCGATGGACGCGCTCTCGTGGCCATGGGCTCACCTTTTGCGCCTGTCACCTACGGCGGACACACGATTCCGATCGCACAGTGCAACAACATCTTCATCTTCCCGGCCATGGGGCTTGGGGTTGTCGCGTCGGGCGCTCGGCGCGTCACTGACGCGATGATGCTGGCGGCGGCCCGAGCACTCGCCGTGAATTCGCCCGCCCTCAGAGATCCTTCTGCGTCTTTGCTACCTCCTTTGACCGACATTCGGAGGGTGGCCGCGCAAATCGCGATAGCGGTTGCTATCGAAGCGCAAAAGGAGGGCCTTGCCCCAAAGCTGGCCGAGGATGAACTTCGTCAACGCGTGACGGCAGCGCAGTGGATCCCGGCCTACCCGGCGTTGAGATAGCAATCGCGACCGGAACAACTAGAGCAAACGAGGTCGCCATGCAAAACGTTAAGAATTAGAATCCGGTAGTCCATCTCGACGGTGATGCCCAGAGGCGAACTGTGGTCGCAGGCAATCCTATTATGGCCCTTTGGCGCACCATGATCGGTAAGAGGCATCTCGACAATTCGCTCATGCCGGTCACCGCCCTCAATCCGCACATTGGATATGAGAAGGCGGCAAAGATCTCACTGACCGCGTACCGTGAGGACCTCAGTTTACGCGAGGCTGCTCTCAAACTCGGTTTTGTCACTGCGGAGCAGTTTGATTCATGGGTGCGCCCGCAGGACATGACTCATCCACTGGGAGGAAATCTATGAGCGAGCGATGGAAGGTAGTCATCGTGGGCGGTGGTTTTGGAGGGCTTTGCGCGGCCCAAGCCCTGAAATCAAAGCCGGTGGACGTCACTCTGATTGATCGGCGCAACTATCACCTCTTTCAGCCACTGCTCTACCAGGTTGCCACGGGCTCTCTCTCTCCAGGCGAGATTGCGGCTCCGTTGCGCAGCGTCTTGAGCCGCCAGAAAAACACCCGCGTGTTGCTGGGCGACGTCCAGGACATCGATCCGGCATCGAAACGCGTGTTGCTCGCTGACGGGGCAAGCTTCGAGTACGATTCGCTGATTGTTGCTGCGGGTTCACAGAGTTTTTATTACGGCCACGAAACTTGGCGAGAATGGGCTCCAAGCCTGAAGAGTGTGGAGGAGGCGACAGGCATCCGACACAAGATTCTTTACGCGTTCGAGGTCGCCGAACGAATTTCTGATCCCGCTCAGCGACGTGCATGGCTCACGTTCGTAATCGTGGGTGCTGGGGCGACAGGAGTAGAGCTTGCCGGGGCTATTGCCGAGATCGCACGGCAGACGCTCAAGCATGATTTTCGCTCTATCCACCCGGAGGAGGCCCAGATCATTCTGATGGACGGGGCGCCGCGGGTGCTTCCGCCCTTCCCGGAAGACTTGGCGAATAAGGCCGCTCGCACGCTTGAGAAACTCGGAGTGCAAGTGAAAACTGGCCTGATGGTGAAAGACGTGGATAAGGAAGGCCTGACCATCCAGAGTCGTGACGGTATACAGCGCTTGGAAGCCAGGACCATCCTTTGGGCGGGGGGCGTGACAGCATCGGCCTTGGGAAAGGTTCTGGCTACGCGCACGAAGGCGGAGACGGACAGAGGGGGACGAATCAAAGTAGGTCCTCAACTTACCGTTGCCGGATATCCAGATATCTACGTGGTGGGAGACCTCGCTCTATCGATAGACTCCAACGGAAAACCGCTGCCCGGTTTGGCTCAGGTGGCTATGCAAGGAGGAACGTACGCCGCAAAGGCCATTGTCCAGAAAGTGCAAAATAAAAAGGACCTTCCGCCCTTCAAGTATTTCGATAAGGGCAGCCTGGCAGTGATTGGCCGGTGGGCTGCAATCGCGGACGTGTTCGGCTTCCACCTGTCTGGGTGGCCGGCGTGGTTCGTATGGGCGTTCATCCATCTGATGTACATAGTCCAGTTCCAGAGTCGCATTGTGGTTTTCATCCATTGGGCAATACAGGATCTGACCTTCAGTCGCGGGGCACGGATCATTACCGGGGCCGCGGCTACTGACTTCAACTTCAACAACGAGCTTGCCTCGCTTGTGAACCCTTCGTCTGAAAAGACGGTAGCCGCAAAAAAAATGTAAGCGCATAGACTGATCGAAACGAGAAGCGGCAGTGATGAACACGCCCCGGCGATGGTTTGTCCTTCCAGTAGTAACCGCGGCGATTTGCGAAATCGCCTCGGGGCAGACTGTACCTCCTTCACCATACCGTTCCTTCTGCCCTACCTCGATTCGATTGCTGGTTTCATCGTTCTTTTCATACTCGTCACAGTTTTCGCTTCCTGGTTCCTGACATCCAGCCCTCGCTTGTCCTGCTTCGGAGTGCAGGTCGCTCCGGCTTTCTACCTCATCAACCTGCAGGAGTTTGTAATGCAGACATCGCTCTCCATAGCTCGGGACCGCGTCGTTGGGATTTTGCTTGGACTGTTCATGATGTGGCTTGTCTTTGGCCATCTTTGGAGCGCTCTCACCGCGGTCGAGATTAAGAGAACATTTATTTCTAATCTGCGGCTACTGGCTCAACTTGAAAGGGAACCGCTTCCGGGAGAGAAAAGGCTTGCAATCCAGCGCAGCTATTCTCTTTGAGAGACGATCAACGCAAACTTTGACAAGGTGAGGAGTCTGGCCGACGGAGTTCTATTCCAATTCGGGTCTTCCCGGGAGCAGGACCTCGCATTGCGCAGTCGAATCCGGCGCTGGCAACCGCCACTGCGTACGCTTTTCGTGACACGAATTACATTGCTGAAATATCGTTCCAACTCCCTGGTTTCGAATTACCAGAGGCCGTACGTGTGGCACAGCAGGAGTTCGACGATCGATTAGCTGGGACACTCGACGGTATCGCAAACCGCCTGGAGGGTAAAGCATCGCAGGAAAAAGACACCTTCGAGGACTCGTTCGAGCGTCTGGAACAAACGATCCGGAGTTGTTGTTCGGAAGGACCGCAAGAATTGCCCACCGCGGAATTGAAGACGTTTCTTGTTCTGTCCCGCAGCATTGAAAGCGTAACGATGTCCCTGAGCAAAGAAATCTGACCTGCACTAAATCGGCCGGTTACATCAGACCACGCGGATCGGCCCTCTGGTCAGGGCTAAACTCCGTAGGCATGGCCAAGCACCCTAGCTGTTGCGTCCTGCCGAGCACTGCTACTCCTTGGTTTGTGGAATTTCCATCAGCGACCGAAGGGTAATTCGGAGAAATTGCTATCTTGCATACAGAGTCCGGATTTGTACACAGTTGCGAATCACGCTAAGGCATCGTAAACTGAATCAATTGTGAGCAGTTCGCCGCGCAGTTTTGAAGGGCCTGTAGCTCAGGTGGCTAGAGCGCGCCCCTGATAAGGGCGAGGTCGGTGGTTCAAGTCCACCCAGGCCCACCATTCCAAGCCAGCATTCACACTGCTAATAGATTTGCATCGCTTCGCTTGGTTTCTTGAATCCTGAATTAGGGAGTCGAAGGCTTCCGTGCTGCCGGCGGCGGCGGCGGCGCGAATTTGGAGTCGTCCACAGGAACGTTTTGCTGAATCTGCTCGACCTGGATGGTGAATCGATTGCCGGGGCGTGCAAGAGTCCAACGGAAGGGCACCTTCACGCCATCCGCATCGCGATAATCCGCATAGTCGATCTGCGTTGGGTTGCGGCCGAGAGGAGTTTCAGCGTACCGCACAAGGCGCAGCAGCAAGCCCGACTCCTTGTCAATGTACAAACGAAGCGGCGGCTGGCCTTCGCTGCGCCCGGCAACCAGGTAAGTGTCATGCCCATCGATTTTTTCGCCGGCGTCGACGCTGAATTTCTGATAGAGCGTCTTCACGTGCGCCGGGAAATAAAGGTCCGCATCGATGCGTGCGGCGGCGTTTTCCGACGCCGACATCGTATGCACGCGCCCGGGAACACTGAGCCATCCCTGTTTCCCATCAAAACCAGTGAAGCTGTCTCCGCCCTGGAGATGCATAACCGAAACGCGCTTGTCTGGAGCTCTCGAATAAACTTCCACCGGAAAATGCTGGCCGCCGAATGCGGTGAGCGTTCCCTTCTGCACGCGGCTCGTGATTTTCTGGAGCGCCTCGGCGCCGCCGATGGCGGCGAGATATTTTTCGAGTAGCTGGTCCGCGCTCGGCAACGTGGTTTTGGCCTCGCCAGGCTTTTTCTCTTCATCGGCTGCCGGCCGGGGTTCTTCGTCAGTGAGGATGGGTGTGGCCACAGGATCACGCGAGCCGCGATGGCAAGAGTAACAGGTGACCACGCGGTGGCCCTCGAAGTTCTCCTTGTTGATCGCCATCATCATGTTAATCATCTTGCGCGCGGTGACCTTGGGCTTTTTGTCGTCCTTTTCATTCGCATGCGCGACGTGGCAGTACTCGCATTCGACGCCAAGCGAAGCGGCAATGAACTGCATCGAAGGGATCACCTGATCAGCCGGGATTCCCTTGAGAGCCTGAATATTCTTGAACTCCTCTTCCGCGAGTTTGGGTCCCGCGGCGGCCGCCGGCGTTCTTGGTCCATTTGGCGCGGTGGACTGCGCCCATGCCCCAGCAATCGCCAGCAAGAGGCTCAACGATGTTCCGCACACTGTAAACCAGGCATTCTGACGATTCCCATGCATCGAATCCATCCTCGCAGGTGATGTGACGAAAGTACGCGTAGCGTGGTTACAGAAAACTCCCGAGTCCTCTGGAATGGAATGCAAGCTCAGGCGCTGATTTCGCCGCGCTTCGCGAGCGCCGTAATACGGTCGGCCGCGCGGAAAGCGAGCGCTTCAATGGTCATGGTGGGCTGGCCGCGGCCGGAAGTCACCAAGCTGCTGCCATCGCAAAGGAAAAGGTTTTTGACGTCATGCGTGCGGTGGTCCGAATTGATCACCGACGTCTTCGGATCGTTTCCCATGCGGCAGGTGCCGAGTAGATGCACGGCGAACTGCTGCTCCCTCGCCGGGAAACTCCAGGATTTCTGTGCATTGGCGGCCGCAAAAATTTCATGAGCGCGGTCGAACATCCAGTTGCCGAGCTTCAAATCATCAGGATGATCTTTGTACGTCAGGCGAAGCGCAGGCAGGCCCCAGGCGTCTCTCAGATCGGGGTCGAGTGAGAAGCTGTTGTTTTCGAGAGGCAAGGACGTCCCATGGCAGAAGATTTCCATGGTTCGGTTGAAACCGTCCGCGAGGGCCGCCTTGAAGTCCTTCCCCCAGCGTGGCGTCCCGGGGGGCAGACCTCCGTTAGCAAAACTGATGGGCGTGAAATCGAAGCGAGCATCAAGCCCGCCCCCGCCATAGAATCCGACTTCTTGGGGATCTAGTTCGTAGAAATCGTGCAGCACGCGGCTGACGGCGAATCCTTTGTAATCGTTGAGCGGATGCTCGAACTGACCGGTGACAACGCCACCGCTGTTGATCATCAGATATTTTCCGACCAGGCCGCTAGAGTTCGCGAGACCGTGGGGAAATTGCTTGTTGGCAGAGAGCAATAGCAGGCGCGGAGTCTCGGCGCCGTTCGCGCAAACTACCACGGCCTTGGCGTTCTGCAGATGCGTGTCGCGCTTCTCATCGAAATACACGGCGCCGACCGCGCGGCCACTGGCATCCGTTTCGATGCGATGCACGTAGGAGTTGGGACGAATCTCGCAGCGGCCGGTGCGCTCCGCCATTCGAATGACGGTGGCCAGCGAACTGGATTTGGCGCCGACTTCACAGCCGAAGCCGAGACAGAAACCACAATTGATGCAAGCGCTTCGTCCCGGTCGCGGCTGAGAAAGTATCGCCATTGGTGCCGGGAATGGATGCCAGCCAAGCTTGCGCGCGGCCCACTCGAAAATTACGCCGGAAGATTTCGCCGGCAGGGGCGGCATCGGATACGGCTTCGACCGCGGCGGATCGAACGGGCTGGCGCCGGCCAGGCCGGAAACACCGATTTCCCATTCCACTTTTGTATAGTACGGTTCCAGATCTGCGTAAGTGATCGGCCAATCCATGAGGCCGGTGCCGGCAATCGGGCCGTTTTTGGTGCGTTCGACGAAATCGATTTCGTGAAAACGCCAGAAATTGGCCGTGAAGTGTACGCTGGTCCCGCCCACGCATCGCCCATAAAGGACTGCACGTTGCGGCTTGGCTTTTTCGTCCGGCGTCCTCCGGAACGTGTTCGGCTGAAGCTTTGGATGGTTGGTGAGCTTGTCCTGGGCCAGGACTTCGATTTCGTTGTGATTAAAGTCCGCTTCCGTCAGGTAAGGGCCCTGCTCCAGCACAACGACGCGAAAGCCGTTGGTCGAAAGTTCCTTGGCGAGGATGCCGCCGGCCGCGCCGGACCCGATGATGACAAAATCCACTTCGTCGGAAGTTTTGTAGTGGGGCTGGTCGACCATCATTTCTCGTCCGCTTCTTTTACCACCGGTTGCCACCCGGGATAGTATTTGTCGTAGTACCCGAACGGTGCCTGAAACACATGTTCGCGCTCGCGGCCAATGAGCTTCCACCCAACCCCATCATGATTGCCGCCGTAATCGGGGTCGATTAGGAAGCCAGCGATGGTGTGCTGGCGCAGCGTCTCAAAAAAGTTCTGCGCAACCGGGCGCGCCCGGAACGCCCGCCGAGTTGCATTGGAACTTTCATCGAAGGAATGCAAGACCTTGTCCTGCTGTTCAGCCGCCAAGCCGGAAAATTTGGAGACGCTCGGGAACATCTCCTTCACTCTCGCCTGCAAATCAGGCAGACCCTCGCGGTACGTCTTTTGGTCGTCGGCGCCAAAGGTAGCCAGACTGCGATCGATGAAATAAACGACGCCGGCTTCGCGCGCCCCAGGAGTGTCGTCCGTCGGAATGATGCGGGCCGTGATAGCCTCGATTTCGACCGCCTCCTCCGGAGTGAAAAACTCAAATTTTGGCGGCGTCGCCGCCTTCGCAGCGTTTTGCGCGTGCGTCGCGGCAGACAGAAGGGCAGGCCAATTCGCCGAAACCCACGCGGCGCTTAAACCTGTTCCTGCTCGCAGAAGAAAATTGCGGCGATTAAGCTCGTTCATGGTGATGGTCGAAAATCCGGGACTTCCCGACTGTAGGATGAAGCCGATTCTCCGTCAAGGACATTTGACGGATACGCACAATTCAAATTCTCCATCCAAATTGGTATGCGTCAAGTGGCTATTGGCAGCCAGCGCCAGGTGTTATACGATGCGGGCCGTTCGTCTTCCTCTTTCGATTTCGCAAATCCGCGGTGCTTCTGAGACACTATTAGGCGCTTATGGCTACGTTATCCGGGGGAATTGGAAACGGCAGCAAATGGCTGCTCGACAAAATTGTTGGCGTGATCGCCGCTACGGGCATCAATCCCAATCTCCTCACTTTTCTCGGACTGGTTGTGAATTTCATCGCTGCCGCCTTCTTTGCCGTCGGCAGCTTCTTCACCGGCGCGTTGATCATTTTTTTCGCCGGCTTCCTGGACATTTTGGATGGGCAAGTCGCGCGGCGCCAGAACCGCGTTACGGCGTTCGGCGCATTCTACGATTCGACGCTGGACCGCTATGCCGACATGGCCTTATACATGGGCCTGCTCGTCTACTACTCCGTGAGCGGTCGCACCCCCTATGTCGTGCTGGCTGCGGTCGCCACAGCAGGCTCCGTGATGGTGAGTTACGCGCGCGCCCGGGCCGAGTCCCTCATTCCCTTGTGTAAAGTCGGCTTTATGGAACGCCCCGAGCGCCTGGTCCTGCTGATCATCGGCGGACTCTTCAACCGCATGGGGCCCGTGCTGTGGGTCATCGCCGTGGTTTCAACTCTCACCGTCATCCACCGCATCTATTACACCTGGCAGGAAACCCGTGCCGGCCGCGTCCTTCCCGGAATCAAGCTCTCCCTTTAGCCCGCATTTCTTTCCAACTCCCGCGGAATAGGCCAGTCCGTCGATCTTTCTTCACGTTGCGAGTTGCTCTGCTATCTCATCGACCCGGTCGGGATAGAACGCAACATGCCCCTTGATCTGCACAACAGCTGGAAACGGATCCTCGTACGACCACACCGCATTGACGGACTTCTTTCCTCCAGCGGGAACGCTGTAGTAATTGCAATCGCCTTTATAGGGACAGTAGGTTGCGTAATTCGTCCGTTCCAACTGGGAAAAATCAACGTCCTCACCTGGAATGTATTGAACGGGCGGATACGCCGCTTCGCGGAGCGTCAAGGCGTTGCGGGTATCGGCAACCACGCAGCCCGCGACGGATACGACAACGCGAGCGGGATTGCGCTGGATGGAAATCGGATGATCTGGACCTGGAAGCTTCGTTTGCTTTTCTTTCATGTTTTTTATTCCCCTCTTTCTGCTCGTGTTCAGCCATTTAGGAACTGCGTGACGTGCTGCACAAACAGCTCGGGATATTGGAACTGCGACCCATGATTGGAGTCGGGGTAGATGATTAGCTGCGCGTCCGGGATGTTCTGCTGCATGATGAAGGAGTTTACCGTGGGCATGATCACGTCGTTACTGCCGTTCACCACGAGTGTTGGCTGCTTGATCGTCTTGAGATAGTCAAAGGAGCCCTTTTTCTGGACGCCCCATTTGTCCATCGCTTCAACCTGGGCCGGCGAAACCTTGTCGTTCACCTCGGGATCGCGCCCCTTCTGGCGACGATGCTTCCGCTTCAGGAATTCCTTTCCTGCCGCCTGCGCCGCCTCGGACGGACTGAAGAGGACCGCGAGCCAGAGGTGCTCGGGCGGATCATAGGGGGCGCCGAAGATCCGCTTTGCGACCTGGGTCATCGACGCCATGCCTTCACCGCCGCGCGGACCGGTACCCACTAGGATCAGCTTGCGGACGAGATCGGGCGCCTGCAGCGCGATTTCCTGCGCGACCATGCCGCCGATCGAGAAGCCGAGCATATCCGCCTTGTTCAAACCAAGTGCTCGGCTGAAGGCGACCGCGTCGGCGCCCATCTGCTCGAACGTGGTCGGGACCTCGCCGGAGCTGCTGGAGACCCCTGCGTTGTCGAACAAGATGACCTCACGATCGCGAGCCAAGCCATCCGTCACCGTCGGGTCCCAGTAATCCATGGTGCCTAGGTAGTGCATGTTGAAGACGAGCGGCACGCCTCCGGCCTTGCCGAAGCGGCGATAGGCGAAGCGGATTCCGTTGGCTTTAACAAACTGCGTCGGAACTGTAACGGCTGTAAAGGTACTCATTGCGTGATCCTCTTTCGTTGTGATCGATAATGTTGATCGGCTTAGCTTCGCGGCCCAGAGTCTGAGAATGGGCAGGATGCTGCTACCCTAACGTTTGCGCGATGCATCCGCTGATTCAGCCTACAAATTAGGCAGCCGACACCGCATCGTGTACGAGCGCTAGGGCTGCTCTCGCGCAATCGACATCGTTCTGCACCGCGGGCGCCCCGAGCGCCCCGACACCTTCTCCGTTCACCTTAATTGGAAACCCTCCACCCCACGCCGCCACACG
>Ga0207120_1067_pt1 | contig 23514 bp, 14 predicted proteins | sample Alteio_BWMinHeat_40_FD_153509 | JGI IMG/M metagenome (GOLD analysis project Ga0207120, IMG submission 153509) | Enriched cells from forest soil in Barre Woods Harvard Forest LTER site, Petersham, Massachusetts, United States -... | ecosystem: Environmental > Terrestrial > Soil > Temperate forest >...
CGGGCGTACGTAATTTAGAGCGCGAAATTTCAAAGATTTGCCGCAAGGTCGTGAAAGAAGTATTACTTAAAACAAAAGGTGAAAAAGCACGTGTTGAACCTGAAGATCTAGAACATTATTTAGGCGTGCGACGTTACCGTTTTGATATTGCAGAGCAAAATGACCAAATTGGACAAGTGAAAGGGCTTGCTTGGACGGAAGTGGGTGGTGAATTACTCAGCATTGAAGCTATTGTGTTACCAGGCAAGGGCCGTACCATCTATACAGGTCAATTGGGCGAAGTGATGCAAGAATCCATCCAAGCAGCTTTATCAGTGGTGCGAGCACGTTCTGAGTTATTAGGCGTTTCTAAAGATTTCTTCGATAAACATGATATTCATATTCACGTGCCAGAAGGCGCAACACCTAAAGATGGTCCGAGTGCGGGTATTAGCATGTGTACAGCGTTGGTTTCTGTGATTACACAATTACCTATACGCGCGGATTATGCGATGACTGGCGAAATTACACTGCGTGGAGAAGTGTTACCCATTGGCGGTGTCAAAGAAAAATTATTGGCAGCGCATCGCAGTGGTATTAAAAATGTGATTATTCCAGTTGAAAATGTGAAAGATTTGAAGGAAATTCCTGACAACATTAAAGAAGACTTAGAAATCAAACCCGTTCGTTGGATTGATGAAGTGTTATCTTCCGCTATTGCTGGTTATCCTGCTTATTTGTCACGATCACGTAAAGGTAAAAAGTTAAAAACGTCGTTGGTGGCAAATGTGAAGAGAGAGAAAGGTAGGAAATCAGATAGAGCGAGAACGCATTAATTGCTGTCATCCCGCGGCTTGTCCGCGGGATGACACAGCTTCTCATAGAACTCCTTGACTCACTTTCCCGCTATTGGTATAAATCACACTTCCTTTCTGGCCTGTTGTCTTTGGAAGGCGTTTTTTTTTAACTATGGATTGAGAGAGACCTATGAATAGAACTGATTTAATTGATTATATTGCAACAAATGCCGAATTGACCAAAGCATCAGCAGCGCGAGCATTGGATGCATTACAAGAAGGCATTATACAATCCTTGCAAAAAAATGACCCAGTCGTTTTAGTAAATTTTTGTACTCTTACAGTGAAGCAACGTGCAGCACGCGAAGGACGTAATCCTTCCACTGGTGAGAAAATTAAGATCAAAGCATCCAAGGTGGTTGGGTTTAAAGCTGGTAAGGCTTTGAAGGATGCAGTGAAGGAAGAAATTTAATCTTCTTAAGCATTTGGGTGCTTAGCTCAGCTGGGAGAGCGTCGCCCTTACAAGGCGGATGTCGTGGGTTCGATCCCCTCAGCACCCACAATTAGCAGCAGAGATGTAAAAGAGTTCAGTTGGAGTGGTAGTTCAGTTGGTTAGAATACCGGCCTGTCACGCCGGGGGTCGCGGGTTCGAGTCCCGTCCACTCCGAACATTTAAAGCGTATTAAAGAGAGCGGATTTCGATGCTTCAAACCATTCGGGAGCACACACAAGGTTGGATTGCAGGGATTATCATTTCAATTGTCATCCTGACCTTTGCGCTTTGGGGCATTCATAGTTATTTTGAAGGTGGAGCGGGCAATAATATTGTTGCTGAAGTCAATGGTATCTCCATCACTAAAGGTCAATTAGCTGGTTCTTATGAACGGCTACGTCGTCAAGTTCAAACTCAAATCGGTAGTAATGTTAATCTTGCCAAAGATGAAGGCGCGTTAAAAAATCGCGCTCTACAAGCACTGGTTGATGCGGAAGTTTTAAAACAAGCATCAGTAGCGCAAGGTTTTCTTGTTTCAAGTAGTCAAGTGGATGGTTATTTGCAAAACATGCCGGAATTTCAAGTCGACGGTGAGTTTTCATTGGATCGTTTTCAAGAGTTGCTTTCTTCTTCGTTATTGTCGACCAGTGAATTTCTAGACATTATTCGTACGACTTTACTCGTTGATCAACCAAAGTTAGGGTTACTTTTTACTTCTTTTGCATTGCCGGATGAAGTGGATTACACCATTGCACTCGTCAATCAAGAACGCGAGTTTGACTATATTAATATACCGTTTCAAGCGGCAACGGCTGCTACAGTGGTTGTTGCGCCAGATAAAATCAATGCATTCTATGAAGAGCACAAAAATGATTTTATGACGCCTGAGCAAGTAAGTGTGGAATATGTGCAATTATCGCTGAAAGATTTATCAGCAACCATTAACCCGACGGATGCCATGCTTAAGAATTTTTATAATGAAAATATCAATGCTTATACGCAGCAACCGATGGCGTCGAAGAAGTTAGCAGGGCAAGAACCAAAAATCCAAACCTATGAAATGGTGAAGGATAAAGTCAAAGAAGCGTATATACGTCAACATGCGGAAGAAAAATTTGCTCAATTACGCGATCAATTGTCGGAAGTAACTTACGAGCATCCGGATTCATTGAAGCTTGCGTCCAGTACACTTAATTTGCCTATCCAAACCAGTGACTTATTTGTGAAGGATAAAAATGGGACGGGGATCGCGCAATTTAAGAAAATTCGTGATATTGCATTTAGCAATGATGTGCTTAATTTGCAAAACAATAGTGACGTGATTCAAATCAATCCTGAAACCGTGATTGTGCTACGCGTGAAATCGCATGTCGCTTCAGCATTATTGCCACTTGCTGATGTGTCTAAACAAATTGAAGATAAATTAAAAGCGCGTGCGGTTGAAGAGTTGGTCGCTAAAGCGGCTCAGGATGCGGTTGCACAATTAAATGCGGGGGCAGATCCCGCAAAGCTCGCTGCGGATAAGCATTATACTTGGACTAAAGCGGGATTGATGGGTCGCTATTCAAACAAAGTGGATTCAGCGATTCTAGACACCGTTTTCAGGCTGCCCAATCCTGCCATGCAAAAGGGTGGCGTCTATGGGTTAACTCGCGTGCCGAATGGATATGCGATTGTCGCTGTTAAATCGGTTAAAGAGGGCGTGGTTGCCGATGCTAAACAATACCAAGTCTTCGCGGAGCAAGTTCAATATAGCGAAGGGCTGCTTGAGTATATGCTGTATAAGCAAAGTGAAGTGAATCAGGCGAAAGTGAAGCTGATTGAGGGGTGATTTTTCTTCTTCACTTATTATTCCCTTGCGAGTATATTCTGTTTCCAATCAAGTAGTCATAAAAGGATTCAGCAATGACATTTCGAAATGGAAACCAGGTCATTCCAACACTGCCACTCAATGAAAGCGATTCTTTTTCATCTTCCCCTGAAGGTTCTCTAGACCGGCCAGCTACGCTTAATCTTTCAACTGCATTGACGAATCGAACTAATGATGAATTAGTAGCCGTCAACATGCTTGCTCCTTGTGATATTGTCATCGCCAATGATGGCCCTATTGGGTTATTACATGCGTGGGCTCTAAATAAATTGAATTCAAATTTGCGGATTGTCATGCTTGAGAAACTGCAAGCGCTTAGACAAAACTACACTGTTTCAATTGAACCCGCACAATTACGCGCGTTGCAACAAGTAACGAATTCAAAAAATGACAAAGAAATGAATTCGCTCATTGAAACGCTTGAAAAGAATTCGCATATTCGTCTTTTAGACTTGGAAGATAAACTACGTAGCATGCTTGATACGCTTAATTCTAGCGTCAGGAAAGGAGATGAGTTATGCAATTCTATAGAATATCAGGCTTGGAACGATAAATCGGATGAATTTACCCATAAAATAAAAATCCTTAAACCAAGTTTAATTATTGCCGCTGATGGTCAAGATAGCGTGATCAATGATTTGGTCTTCACTTCTGATAATAAGGTCGTTTATTCTAGGGATTATTTGTTACAAATAGATTATACGTTAGACCATAATCGAGCATTGGAGGGTGAAGATTTAATAGATGAGTATAGCAATAGAGATAGAGGTAAAGTGATTGCTCGCGAATCGGTAGGCAGATTTAATGGAGAAAACCGTCTGGTTTTATTATCTGTGATCGCCGCCAAAAAAGAATTTATCTATCATCTTCAGAATTCAAAGGATCAAAAGAACATCCGCTTTGGAGATGCATATTCCCGTAGCTTAAGGCTTGAAGCATTCATTAAAGACTATAGAGAAGAAAGAGCGAAGCTGACGCTTTCCGAAGCTGAAAAACAAATGAATGCTTTAATAAAAATGACACTTGGGAAATACCCGATTTATTGTGCAACTTTATGGAAAGAGCCATCTCAGTCTTCAGAACAGATTCCAGTTGTGCTGGTGGGCGAAGCAGGGCTTAGTTATCACTACGCCTACGTAAATAGCTTCAATGATCAAATTGCTGCAACGACCAAATTGATGGAAACGATGAAAACGTCGATCCAACAATCAGCTAATCCCTTGAAATTATCAGATATGCGATATCCATTGTCCCTCTATCAAGATTGGTTTACTCGGGAATTTATTCCCTCCTATCTTACAAAATGGTCAAAACAAATTAAACAAGCGATTGAAGTTGATATCATCTCTCCTCGTTTTATGTTTCGCTCTCGTGAAAATACCTTAAAGAGAATCCGTAAAATTTTTATTGATTTTGTGAGACCTTATAAAACGACGAGTCAAATAGGCAAGGATTTCGCGCAGCCTTTTTTTGGGTTTATTGATTTTTGGATGGGTTTTTGGCAAATGGCAAAAGCAGTTTGGCACAGAGACGGTTCGTATTTTCTAGATGGCCTCATTAATTCTGTTTTTGGTGTGGTGGAAATGCTGTCTCTCGTTTTTGCTTGGACACTTAAGCCCTTCATCAGAGCAATATTCACGGGGATCGATGGCATGCCCAATGTGGAAAGCTCGCCTGGGATACAAGCAATGGCCAATGAACAATTGGCATTGTACAACGATAAATCAACAACGCCGCGCTATGATAAGTTATTGGAAGTCTGTGATCGAGTGCATGACAAATTTGAAAAAGCTTGTGCAAAAGGTCAAGCAACCGAAATATACTCTAAAGAACATGCCGCTTATCACTCTTTGTCTTGGATGCGCAAAGACGATAGAAAAGGAGAGCATATTCCGTTTGCAGTAAGCTACCTTTCGTTATTTAAAAAACCAGAGGTTAATAAATTACCTCAACCGCCTTCACCTCAGATCGCTCGTGCAAATGCATAATAAGCGCATCTGTAGGTTTGATGAGCCATTGGTTACCTAATTTAATATTCGCTTGGGCATTGTCTTTTACATACTTGATGATGACTTGACACTTTCCTCCCAAATGCTGTTTGAAAAGTTGTTGCAGCGTTGATGGCTCTATCGATTGTGGCGAAGTTAAGTGAATCTGCAGGGTTTTGGCAAAGCGCTCGCGAGCTTGATCTATATTCCACATGTCTCGGCAAACCATGCGTGGGTTGTTACTAAAATCATCCATGCTTAATTCGCCATCGGTTACTATCAGTTGATCATCCGTTAATAAGCTGCGATACGTATGAAAGCTATCTGAGAAACAAACCGCCTCCATTTGGCCGGTGCCATCATCGAGTGTGAAAATAGCAATGCGATCACCGCGTTTGGTTTGCCGCGTGCGCATGTTGGTGATGATGCCCGCCGCACGCACGTTTTTGTGTTGGCTAGGATGAAGTTCTGCAATTCTGCCAGTGGTAAATTGCGCGAGTTCATTGATATAACGATTAAGCGGATGTCCTGTGAGATAAAATCCTAGCGTTTCCTTTTCGCCTTGTAATTGTGTTTCTTCAGACCAGGCGGGGACATTGAGATAGTGGGGTGTTTCAGTCTGCATGTCCATGCCTAATAAATCATGTTGGCCGCGTTGCTCATTGCTATGTGCTTGTTCTGCGTGTTGTAAAGCATTATTTAATGATGCAAAGAGTTTTGCGCGGTTTTGCTCTAAGCTATCAAAACAGCCAGCTTTAATGAGTGCTTCAAGCACACGGCGATTCATTTTTTGCATATCAATGCGTTTACAAAAATCAAATAAATCTTGATAAGGGCCATTTTTTTCACGCTCAAGAACAATGTTTTCAATAGCGGCTTCGCCAACGCCTTTGATGGCGCCTAATCCATGCAATATTTGCGTGTCATCTACCTTCTTAAAACCTGAATAGCTTTTATTAATATCGGGTGGTGAAACATGTAATTTTAAATTTTCACATTCATCACGGAAAATAATAATTTTCTCGGTGCGATCCATATCGGATGAGAGGACTGCTGACATAAACGCTGCTGGATGATGCGCTTTGAGCCATGCTGTTTGATAAGCAATTAACGCATAAGATGCGGAGTGTGATTTATTAAAACCATAGCCTGCAAATTTTTCCATTAAGTCAAAGATGCTATTTGCAAGTTCTGCTTTCACACCGCGCCTTTCAGCACCAGTGCAAAAAATTTCACGTTGTTTTGCCATTTCTTCCGGTTTTTTCTTACCCATTGCGCGGCGTAAAATATCTGCAGCGCCTAGCGTGTAGCCTGCAAGGACTTGTGCAATTTGCATGACTTGTTCTTGATATAAAATAACACCGTAAGTGGGGCGCAGAACGGGTTCAAGATCCGGATGAGGATAAATCACACGTGAACGCCCATGTTTACGATTGATAAAATCATCAACCATGCCGGATTGCAGTGGGCCTGGACGAAAGAGAGCAACAAGTGCGATTAAATCTTCAAAGCAATCTGGTTGCAGACGTTTGATTAAATCACGCATGCCGTGAGATTCTAGCTGGAAGACCGCGGTTGATTTGCAAGCTTTAAGTAATTTAAAAGTCGCTGGATCATCCAACGGGATGAGTGAAATATCAAGGTCGCTTTGGTTAATCACTTTCAGTGCACGGTCGATAATGGTTAACGTTTTTAAACCTAAAAAGTCAAACTTCACAAGACCTACTGCTTCCACATCATCTTTATCATATTGGGTGACAGGGTGGGAGGCTTCATTTGGTTCGCAATAAAGCGGCACAAAATCAGTGAGTTTGCCAGGTGCGATAACGATACCACCTGCATGTTTACCAACATTCCGTGTCGTGCCTTCTAATTTTAAAGCGAGATCAATTAAGGTGCGGACTTCTTCTTCTTGTTTGTAGCGTTCTTTTAGTAACGGTTCTTGTTCTAGTGCTTTCTCAAGTGTAATGCCTAACTCAAAAGGAATTAATTTCGCAATTTTATCGACAAAACCATAACCGAGTGCGAGTACGCGCCCTACATCGCGTACCACCGCTTTTGCTGCCATGGTGCCATAAGTGATAATTTGGGAAACACTATCGTGACCGTGGCGCTCCATCACATATTCAATAACGCGATCACGCCCATCCATGCAAAAGTCGATATCAAAGTCAGGCATGGAAACACGTTCAGGATTTAAAAAACGTTCAAACAGTAAATCAAAAGCGAGCGGATCAAGATCAGTGATATGTAATGCGAATGCAACCAACGATCCAGGGCCTGATCCGCGGCCAGGTCCTACGGGAATTCCATTTTCTTTAGACCACTTCGTAAAATCTGCCACAATTAAAAAATAACCGGCAAACCCCATTTTATTGATGACTTCGAGTTCACGATGCAAACGTTGATCATAGGGGGCACGGTCTTTGTTAATAAATTGCAAACGTTCATTCAAACCTGTCTCTGCAACTTTACATAAATAGCTTTCGGTGGTATCACCTTCCGGTACAGCAAAGTGCGGCAGTTTATTGATGCCTAAGTCAAACGATAAATTGCAGCGTTTCGCGATGTGAACGGTATTTGCAAGCGCTTGTGGAAGATCAGCAAATAAACGCACCATCTCTTCTTGGCTGCGAAAATATTGTTGTTCCGTGTGTTCACGCGAACGATGTGGATCGTTTAAGGTGACGCCTTGCTGAATACACACACGTGCTTCGTGTGCTTCAAAATCATCGCGTTCTAAAAAGCGTGTATCATTGGTTGCAACAACTGGAACTTGGTGCATTTCTGCGAGTTTCAGTACAGATGAAAGATACTGGTTTTGGTTTGCCTTCCCAGTGCGTGCAATTTCAATATAAAAACGATTGGGAAAAAGTGTTTGCCAATATTGCAAGCTCTTTGCGGCTTCAGCATGGTCTTCTGAGAGTAATGCTTTGCCTATATCGCCTTCTTCTGCACCGGATAACGCTATCAATCCGTCAGCGTAGGGTTCTAACCAAGATTGCAATAAGCGCGGTGTGCCATGATCTTGGCCTTCTAAATAACTTTTGGAAATCAGTTTCAATAAATTTTGATAGCCTTGTTTATTTTGACAAAGCAGGGTGAGGCGGAAAGGATCTTTAGCTTTATTTTTTTTTATGATGTGCAGATCAACGCCGATAATAGGTTTGATTCCCGCGGCCATTGCCGCTTGATAAAATTTAACTGTTGCATAGAGATTGTTCAGATCCGTGATAGCAACAGCTGGCATCCGGCAAGCAGCTGCTTTTTCCATTAAGGGGGAAAGTTGCACAATCCCATCGATTAAAGAATATTCAGTGTGCAGCCGAAGGTGTACAAATTTTGTTTCCATGCCGGGGTTTGTCCAATGACCTAGAATTAGGTATGATATTCCCTTTTTCGCGGCCAAAGAAGGTGGGGTTCAATGAATATTAACTTTCTCGACTTTGAGCAGCCTATTGCTGAACTTGAGGCTAAAATTCAAGAATTGCGCTTGGTGGGAACCGATGCCGATATCAATCTTAGCGAAGAAATCGCCAGATTAGAAAAAAAATGTAACCAACTGATTAAAGACACTTTTAGCAAGCTCACGCCTTGGCAAGTGACGCAATTAGCAAGACACCCTCAGCGTCCCCATACTATCGACTATGTTTCACGAATTTTCACTGATTTTGACGAACTCTCCGGTGACCGTATGCTCTCAGCGGGTCCTTCCATTGTTGCGGGCCTTGCTCGTATAGATAATATTCCGGTGATGGTGATTGGCCATGAGAAAGGCCGTAAGACCAATGAAAAAATTGAACGCAATTTTGGGATGCCAAACCCTGAAGACTACCGCAAGGCCTTGCGTTTAATGAAAATGGCGGAAAAGTTTAATTTGCCCATTTTAACCTTCATCGATACCCCAGGTGCCTACCCTGGCATTGGCGCAGAAGAACGCAATCAAAGTGAAGCAATCGCACGTAATTTATTGGTGATGGCGAGATTAAAAGTGCCAATTATTTGCACAGTTATAGGTGAGGGTGGTTCGGGCGGTGCGTTGGCTATTGGCGTGGGTGATCGCGTGTTTATGCTGCAACATTCCATCTATTCTGTGATCTCGCCTGAAGGCTGTGCCTCTATTCTTTGGAAAAGTGCAGAAAAAGCATCTTTGGCTGCGGAAGCCATGAATTTAACCGCCGATAAAATTTATGAATTGAAATTGGTGGATGGCATTATTCCTGAACCCTTAGGCGGTGCGCATCGTAATGTAGATGCCATGGCAGAGAGCATTAAAAATGAATTACTGCGCCAGTTAAACGTTTTGCAATCCCAATCTCCTGACGCTCTCATTGAGGCCCGCTATAAGCGAATTATGGCGTATGGGCTTGATACATGACATTGCTTGCGCTCGCCAAGGAGTGCTATCAAGAATGGAGCGAGGTAAAAACGGTTTGGGTGGCTTTTAGCGGCGGCGTTGACTCTCACGTCTTGTTAGACACCTTCGTTGAACTTCGCAACCAGTCGCCCATTCAGCTTCGTGCTATTCACGTTAATCATCATCTTAGTAAAAATGCGGATAGTTGGGCTTCACATTGCCAAAAAGTCTGTGAGGGTTATCAGGTTCCGCTTGATATTCATGCTATTCAATTGGATTTAACAGCTAAAGAAAGTCTAGAAGAAGCAGCTCGAGTAAAACGTTATGAAATATTAGCTAACGCATTGAGTGAAGGGGATATTTTGCTAACTGCGCATCATGAAGACGACCAAGCAGAAACTTTTTTAATTCAATTATTGCGAGGAGCAGGCGTCAAGGGACTCTCTGCTATGCCGCGGATGAAAGCGTTAGGGAAGGGACAGCATGTGCGGCCGTTTTTAAGTTTGCCGCGCTCCCTTATTCAAGATTATGCGAAGAATAACGGGTTAGTTTGGATTGAAGATGAATCTAACGCGAATACCTCATTTACTCGTAATTTTATCCGGCATGAGTTGTTTCCCTTATTGGAAGCCCGTTGGCCTAGTGTTGCAGGTATGATTGCGAGGAGCGCAGGGTATTGCGCTGAATCTCAAGTGTTACTTGAAGAAATGGCTTTAGAGGATTGTAAATTAGCAGCTGGCTCTAAAGAAAATACCTTATCCGTGCAGCGGCTTTTGCAATTATCTGAAAAGCGGCAGCGCTTAGTATTGCGGAGCTGGATTCGGCAACTTGGGTTTTTAGTGCCGAATAGTAAAAAACTCCAGACGATTCAGCAGACGGTGTTGACCGCCGCCTGGGATGCGATGCCCTTAGTTTGCTGGAAAGGGGTGGAGCTTAGACGTTACAGGGATGATTTATATCTGATGGCGCCGCGAGCCATACCAAAAATAAAAGAAGTGGCAGGGTTTAGTGTGCGTTTTCGACAAGGTGGTGAGACGTTGCGCATTGGCAATCGTAGAACAAAAACACTTAAAGCACTACTTCAAGAATGGGGCGTACCGCCCTGGGAAAGAGGGCGAATCCCCTTATTGTATGATGGCGACCAATTGGTGGGTGTAGATGGCTATTTCTTACCGCATGAACAGCCGCAAACACAGCTTGAGCACAAATATTTAATCAATGCACCAAAACCTAAAACAGGCAGCGACACTTCAAAGAAGTCACGGAAAAAAATCAAGTTGTTGATTTGATCGCGGTTCGTAAATTTTAAAGCGCAAAAGCCAATAATGACGGCGCAGATGATGATGAAAACTACAAAACTTCGCATGAGCATGGATGAGTCTCCTTTTTGTATCTGACAGGGTAAAAGGATGGCGGGGGAGAGTCAAGAGGGTAAAGAACGTTGCGGATTTAGCCCAATTTTGTTAAAGTTCCTTAACCATTTTTACCATCTTTTTAAAAGAAAACTAGAGCACATGACCAGATATATTTTCATTACAGGTGGCGTTGTTTCCTCATTGGGGAAGGGCGTTGCCTCCGCCTCGCTTGCGGCCATTCTTGAAGCGCGTGGTTTATCCGTCAATCTGATGAAACTTGATCCTTACATCAACGTAGACCCTGGCACCATGAACCCATTTCAACATGGGGAAGTGTTTGTCACGGAAGATGGTGCTGAGACTGATCTTGATTTAGGTCATTACGAACGATTTGTACGTAGAAAAATGGCAAAGTCCAATAACTTTACCACGGGTAAGGTCTATGCCAATGTGATTCGTAAAGAACGCAAAGGCGATTATTTGGGCGGAACAGTACAAGTCATCCCGCATATTACTGATGAAATTAAACATTTAATTGTGAAAGGGGCTGGCAAAGTAGATGTGGCACTGGTTGAAATCGGCGGCACAGTGGGTGACATAGAATCACTGCCTTTTTTAGAAACCATTAGACAAATGCGTGTGGAATTAGGCCGTCAACAAACCTTGTTTATTCATTTGACCTTGTTACCGTTTATCTCCACTGCGGGCGAGATAAAAACCAAACCAACGCAGCACTCGGTGAAAGAATTGCGCTCCATCGGTATTCAGCCTGATATTTTATTATGCCGTAGCGATCGGCCTATTTCTGAGACGGCGCGATCTAAAATCGCTTTGTTTACTAACGTTGAAAAAGAAGCCGTCATTCCACTGCTTGATGTCGATTTTATTTATCAATTGCCTATTGAGTTGCATCAACAAGGGCTAGATAAGATTGTAGTCGATCATTTAGGCATTGAAGCAAAACCTGCTGATTTGCATGAATGGGAGCGTGTGGTAGATGCTTACCGTCATCCAGACACAACCGTGACTATCGGCATGGTGGGTAAATATGTTGAATTAACCGAATCTTATAAATCACTTTCAGAAGCCCTGCGCCATGCGGGGATTCAAACGCGTACGCATGTTGATATTGAATACATTGATTCGGAAGAATTGGAACGACAGGGCGCTAAGAAATTATTGTCGCGGATGGATGCTATTTTAGTACCCGGTGGTTTTGGTAAGCGCGGGGTAGAAGGAAAAATATTGGCAGTACAATATGCGCGAGAAAATAATATTCCGTATTTTGGTATTTGTTTAGGTATGCAAATTGCCATGATTGAATACGCAAGACATCTTGCCGGGATGCAAAAAGCAAATAGCACTGAGTTTGATCCGGAAACCCCTTATCCTGTTGTTGCTTTAGTGACAGAGTGGACGAACCATACCGGTGAAAAAGAACAGCGCAGTGATAAATCCGATATTGGCGGCACCATGCGGTTGGGCGGTCAGTCTTGTTTAATAGAAAAGGGAACGCTTGCGCATCAAGTGTATGGCAAAGATACGATTATTGAGCGGCATCGTCATCGTTATGAAGTGAATAATGAATTATTGCGAGCGATTGAAAAAGCAGGATTAAAAGTATCGGGACGCTCACAAGATAATTTAGTTGAATTGATTGAAATACCGAACCATCCTTGGTTTATTGGATGCCAATTCCATCCTGAATTTACCTCCACGCCACGTGATGGTCATCCTTTGTTTATTCAATTTATTCGCGCAGCGAAGTTAAACCATCAAAAAAAAACGAAATTAACTGAGGTAGCTAATCAATGAAGTTATGCGGTTTTGAAGTCGGCAACGATCAACCCTTTTTTTTATTTGCAGGACCTTGTGTGATCGAGAGCGAGCAATTTGCACTGGATACAGCGGGTGAATTAAAAGCAATTACAGATAGTTTGAACATTCCTTTTGTTTATAAATCTTCGTTTGATAAAGCAAATCGTACATCCATTCGTAGTTATCGTGGGCCTGGTATGGAAAAAGGGCTGCAAATATTGGAAGCGGTCAAAAAGCAAATTGGCGTACCGGTTGTGACTGATGTGCATGAAGATACGCCTATTGAAGAAGTGGCGGCCGTTGTGGATGTGATGCAAACACCTGCATTTTTGTGTCGTCAGACCAGTTATATTCAACGTGTTGCAAGCGCAGGGATCCCCATTAATATTAAAAAAGGTCAATTTCTTTCGCCGTGGGAAATGAAGAATGTAGTGGAAAAAGCTGAGGAGGCTGGGAATAAACAGATTATGGTGTGTGAGCGCGGTGTTTCATTTGGTTATAACAATTTGGTTTCTGATATGCGCTCGCTTGCGGTGTTGCGTGAGACGGGATGTCCTGTCGTATTTGATGCGACGCATTCGGTGCAGTTGCCGGGTGGGAATGGCACATCAACTAGCGGGCAGAGGCAATTTGTGCCGGTGCTGGCAAGGGCGGCGGTTGCGGTGGGAGTTGCGGGGTTGTTTATGGAGACGCATCCGGATCCGGATAAGGCACCGTCGGATGGGCCGAATATGATTCCGATTTCTGAGATTGCGGGGTTGTTGAGATTGTTGAAAGAGATTGATGGGGTGGTGAAGGGTTGGAAAATCAAAAACCGGTAACGCAAACGTTCACGTTCACGTGTACGACTAGCTTAAAGTTCAAACCTTTAATCCGACCGCTTTTTCAACGGCTTTTCGTAAGGGTTTTTCTCTCTCGCTAAAAATTCCTAAATTTTCTTTAATAAAATCTTTAAAATCAGTCTCGTTTTGCACAACTTTTTTATCCATTTTTTCTAAGAATTGATGGATGTGATCTTTATTGTTTGGTGATTCTGGGTTGTGATCTAAAAGCAATTGTTGGCGTAAAGCATTGCGCACATTATTTTTTAATTCGGTTGAGAGACTGCCTGGTTCGTAATTCGTGCTTAAAACAGAGAAAATGTGATAGGCAGAAGAAGAGCTGCCAAAGTCAACGTGTTCTTCTAAGCGTTTTAAATTTTTTAAAATTTCCGGTAACTTCTTTTGGCAAGCTTTATTGATTTTCATTAAATCATCTAAATGCAGGTGGGATGATTCAATCTTATTTATAAGATAACAAAGCTCATCTATTTGATGTTTAAAAGAGCGAAGGTGTTCACTGCTTTTGAAGCGCGGATCGTGGGAGAGAATAGTCGCTTTGCCAGCATATTGGTTGTATAAATTAACTAATTGAAATGAGTGTTGCTGGAACTTATTTACAATGTCATCGGTCCTTTTGATGCACCCTTCTTTTGTGGTTAAGCCAGAGAATGCGTGTTTGAAGCCAGCAACAGAGAGAAATTTAGAAAGTTCTGCATTTGATTTACCTAATTCACTGAGATGAGATGTGATGAGTTTTTGCATTTGTAAGAGCGCATCAAGATGAGTTTTTTTCTTGGGCCCAAATAGAGTTGGTTTTGTAGCTTCGATTTTAACTAATTGATCGCGTAAATTGGATGCGCTTTCGACCGCTTCAAAGAATTCAGGACTGGATTGATTGGATGCATTAAGCTCAAAAGATTCGAATTTTTTGATAAGCTTTTCTAAGCTGTGTCTCTCGCCAGGAATTAATGGCAGCATTTTATTCTGTATCTCACACAGCACAGCCTTCTCAATCACATCTTCTAAATTTTCAATAGTGGGCAGAGGAGTAGAGAATTCTTCTTTGCGAGTAAAGATAAAACTTAACAACATTTTAAGAGTAGCGAAGAAATCAGTCTTGAAGGCAAACGGCCGACGTTCAGTATTAAACCATAATTTAGCAAGCACAAGGCCTGCGGAGTAAATATCGGCATGATGGTCAATCCGCCTGAATAAATAGGAGAATTTTTCGGGCGCGACAAATTGTTTTTTGCCGCCGCTTTGGAAGAAAGCATTTTGTTTTTTAGCGCTGCCGAAATCAATGACTTTTACTTCGCCCGTTCTTCTGTCGTATAAAACATTATTAGTCGTTAGATCGTGGTGATAATATCCATGCGCGTGAATTTTTTGAATTTCTCTTAAAAATTGAATGGAGATATGTAATTTTTCGCGCCGGGAAAGTGAGTGGCCATTGGTTTCACCGATTAAAGTAGTGAGATTGACGCCAAATTTTTCATCGACAATGTGGGTGCGACGGTTAAAAGGAGCAGTTCCTTCGACGACGATGGGTCTTGCGCCCGAATGCATTTTTTTTAAAGCGCGCGCTTCTTCGCGTATCGCGCTAATGGTGTTGAAGATAAAAGCGTGATCTTGGACTTTATCAACATACGTTTTTTTATCTTTAAAAGTCAGGATGCCATTGCTGCGAATCAGTGTCCCTATGGTTTGCAGCACTCGGCCGCGGACACCTTCGCCGATTTTAACTTCCTCTGGATTTGTCACGATGTAAGCAGGCAGACGACGTTTTACTGATTTGACGAAAAGCGGGGTATAGGTCAGGTTTTGCTTAAGAGTAAAAGAAATGGGCTCTTGATAGTGTGGGAGTGTAACAGTGTAAATCTTGTTAGCTGGGAATGTTTTGCTGGGGTGGCCTGTGAACCAGCCAAATACCTGTGTCCAGAAGCTGGGTTTTTTAATCTTTTTTTCTTCTTGGTGTAAAAATTGATCGAGTAAATACGCGGGAGACAATTCACGCCGTTTAGTAGGCGCGTTGAGGTTGGTTAGGTCAATTTCAAAACACTTGGTGACGGTCACTTTCCTTCCTCGAGATGCGATCATTATTGGGTGAGATGTATTTTAGAGGGTGAAGCTTAAGGGAAGATTAAAAGCTGTTGTAGCTGTGCGTTAAGTTTAGAAAGTAACAACTGGCACTCGTTTAATTTCTCCTTTTCTTTCGCAACCACTTGTGCCGGTGCTTTGTCTACAAATTGCGGGTTTTTTAATTTGTTTTCAATAAGGGTTATTTCTTTTTGAACTTTTTCAATTTCTTTATTTAAGCGGGCGGTTTCTTCGGCTTTATTAATAAAGCCAGTTAATGGGATATACAATTCTAAATCAGCAATAAAGGTGCTCGCAGAGGGTGGGGGAGATTCGTTATCTGAAAGCCAGTTGAGGGATTCTATTTTAGCAAGCGCAAATAATAAATTTTGATGTACTTTAACATTTGTTTTATCTTGCTCATGTCCTTTGCGTAATAAAACGGGTAAGGGTTTACCAGGCGCAATATTTCTTTCACTGCGAATGGTGCGCACGCCTATAATCATATTTTTAAGCCATTCTAATTCTGTCTCAATTTTTTTATCAACACATTGAGGATTAACTTGCGGATAAGCGGCAAGCATAATGCTTTCGCCTTTCACTCCCGCAAGCGGTGCAATGCGCTGCCAAATTTCTTCAGTGATAAATGGCATGATGGGATGCAATAAACGTAATAAACATTCAAGCACTGTTACCAATGTGTGACGTGTGCCGCGCAACATTTCAGGCGTGCTATCGCTTGAAGTGAGAATAGGTTTAGATAATTCTAAATACCAATCACAAAATTTATTCCAGGTAAAATCATACAAACACGCTGCAAATTGATCAAAGCGATAAATAGCGAGCGCTGCGTGTGCTTCTTCAATCGTTTTTTGTAAGCGAGATACAATCCAGCGGTCTGGTAAGGAGAGTTGCATGCTACCAGCGTCATGTCCTTCTGTGTTCATTAACACATAACGCGATGCATTCCAAAGCTTATTACAAAAATTGCGATAACCTGCCAATCGATTCACATCAAAGCGAATTTCGCGTGTATAGGAAGCAACCGAGCAAAAAGTAAAGCGAAGTGCATCCGTACCAGAAGGTTGTATCCCTTCTGGAAATTCTTTACTGGTGTTTTTAGAGATTTTTTCAGCCATTTTTGGCTGCATTAAACCATAGGTGCGTTTTTCGACTAAATCAGCAAGCGTAATGCCATCAATTAAATCGATAGGATCTAACACATTGCCTTTCGATTTTGACATTTTATGGCCTTCGGCATCGCGAATGAGGCCGGTGATATACACTTCACTGAAGGGCACTTCTTTAGTGAACTTGAGGCTCATCATGATCATGCGAGCTACCCAAAAGAAGATAATGTCAAAACCAGTAAGCAGTACACTGGTTGGAAAGAAAGTTTTTAAATCGGGAGTTTGATTGGGCCAGCCAAGTGTTGAAAAAGGCCATAAAGCAGAGGAAAACCACGTATCTAACACATCTTCATCTTGTTTTAAGACCACATCCTGCGAAAGCTGATTGCGTTTGCGCGCATCCGCTTCATCTTGGCCAACAAAAGCATTGCCTTTATCATCGTACCAAACAGGAATACGATGTCCCCACCAAAGTTGCCGGCTAATGCACCAGTCTTCAATGTTATTCATCCATTGAAAATATGTTTTATTCCAGTTTTCTGGAATAAAACGAATTTGCTTATTTTCGACTGCGGCGATTGCGGGTTCTGCCAATGGTTTTGATTTAATGTACCACTGCATTGTTAAATAAGGTTCAATGACAGCATGTGAGCGATCCCCACGCGGAATTTTTAAGCGATATTTCTCAACTTTTTCTAATAAATTTTGTGCTTCCAAATCTTTTACAATTTGTTCGCGCGCTTTGAAGCGGTCTAAGCCTTGATAAGCTTTAGGCGCATTTTCATTGATATGCGCATGCGGTGTGAATATGTTGATAGGGGTGAGTTTGTGCCGCTCGCCGACTACATAGTCGTTAAAATCATGTGCGGGTGTGATTTTGACGCAACCCGTGCCAAACAAAGGATCAACATACGTATCTGCAATAATCGGAATAAGGCGATCGGTTAAAGGTAATTTAACTTGTTTGCCAATATAACGTTGATAGCGTTCATCATCTGGGTGGACTGCAACTGCAACATCGCCTAATAAAGTTTCTGGACGAGTGGTTGCAACTATCAAGTGCTCTGAACCTTCTGCTAACGGATAACGAATATGCCACATAAAGCCATCTTCTTCATCATTGACGACTTCTAAATCGGAAATAGCCGTGAGTAGTACCGGATCCCAATTGACTAGCCGGTTGCCGCGATAAATGAGCCCTTCATCATATAAACGAATAAAAACTTCGCGCACAGAGTGCGATAAGGCCGCATCCATGGTGAAGCGTTCTTTTTCCCAATCAATGGATGCACCTAAACGGCGTAACTGGCACGTGATTGCACCACCTGATTCTTCTTTCCATTCCCAAATTTTTTCTACAAATTGTTCGCGGCCAACGTCGTGTCGAGTTTTACCAGCTATATTTAAGCGGCGCTCTACCACCATTTGGGTGGCAATGCCGGCATGATCTGTGCCGCCTTGCCATAAAGTGTTTTTGCCGCACATGCGTTGATAACGAATCAGTACATCAATTAAGGTAAAACCAAAACCATGGCCCATGTGTAAGTGGCCGGTGACATTTGGCGGCGGTAACATGATGCAGTAAGGATCGCCAGAGCCTGAGGGTGTAAAATACCCTTTTGTTTCCCATGTTTGATACCATTTTTTTTCGATGGTGTCGGGACTGTAGACTTTGTCGGTAGATGGCGTGGTCGCTGTGTTCATTGCTCAATTTGCTCGTTTACGTTGATTTTGTGTGTGGTTAGTTCACAGCCTTTTTCTCGATATTGCCGGAACCGCTCGCGTGCTAATTGTTGCATAGTTGGATCAGAAAAAACAATTTCAATGATTCTGCCATATTGGGCATAAAAATCTGGGAAAGCTGGGTTTAAATTAACTAATAAGCCCGTGGAGTGCAAAGGGGCTGTTTGATAGCCAATTTCAACCGGTGCAGGATTTTCTGAATCAAATAGTTGATGGGGGATAAAGCTATCATCTTTGAATGTCCACAATAAGGTATCAAAGTGTTCTGCTTCCGCTTTGGATGCAGCATGGACATACACTGGTTCTTTTGCTGTATAAGCTCTTTCAATCAAACCACATGCATAACGCAAAGCGGGCAGTTTGCCCGCTGCATCAAAAACATAAAAATCAACTTTCATGTGCAATTCGATCAATTAAGTATTGTACGAGCAGTGGAACTGGCCGGCCTGTTGCCATGCGTTCACTGGTGCCCATCATCATGGCGGCGGTTCCTGCTACATCTAAGTGGGCCCATTTGAATTTCTTCGCGAAACGCGAGAGAAAGCAAGCAGCGGTAATGGTGCCTGCCGATCGTCCGCCGGTGTTTGCCATATCAGCAAAAGGACTTTTAATTTGTTCTTGGTAGTCATCCCATAGCGGTAATTCCCAAGCGCGGTCATTACTTTCAACACCTGCTTTTAGCAGTGCTTTTGATAAAGCTTCATTGTTGGATAATAGGCCTGTTGCGTGAATGCCGAGTGCAATAACAACAGCACCTGTTAAAGTCGCAATATCAATGACTACATCGGGTTTATAACGCTCACAATAAGTGAGTGCATCTGCCAAAATTAAGCGGCCTTCTGCATCGGTGCTGATGACTTCAATGGTTTGACCGGAAAGACTGGTTAAAATATCTTCGGGTTTGTATGCGGTGCCGCCCGGCATGTTTTCTACAGCTGCAATGATACCGACTAAATTGATAGGCAATTTTAATTCGGCAGCCGCTTTGAAAGTGCCGATGACAGTTGCGGCACCACACATATCATATTTCATTCCCACCATGCTGTCGGGTGATTTGAGCGAATTGCCGCCGGTATCAAAAGTGACGCCTTTACCAACCAAGGCAACCGGTGCGGATTTTGTTTTGCCGCCTTTATATTCTAGGCAAATTAATTTAGCTTCTTCAGCGCTACCTTGCGAAACGCCAAGTAAAGCACCCATTCCTAATTTTTTCATCTCGGTTTCACCTAGTACTTTGACTGAGATGGAACGGTGTGTTTTTCCAAGGTCTTTAGCCGACTCTGCAATAAAGGAAGGCGTACAGATATTGCTAGGCGTATTCGCTAGATTTTTGGTGAAATTCACGCTGCTTGCGATTGCTACGCCTTGGCTTAACGCTAATTCACAGGCTTTTTGCTGTTTTTGGTCTGGGAGATAAATCATTAATTCATGCAGAGAGAATGCGGGTTCTTTTTCGCTTTTAAATAAGTCAAAGCGATAGAGTGCATCGTTGGTTGCTTCTACTACTTGGCGGACTTTCCACGCCAAGGTTTGCTTAGGTACGTCGAGGTCGGTCAAATAACAAACAGCTGTTTTTGCTTGGAACGCAGAGAGTGCTTTGATAGCAATGAGCACAATTTTGCGAAACAGCATGGCTGTTAATTTATCAGCTTTTCCGCAGCCTACTAACAGAATATGTTCAAAATCTGAATCACCTAAAGAAAAGAGGGGGAGGGTTTGACCAATTTTGCCGCTAAAGGCGCCGCGTTTGATGAGTTTAGTGAGCGCATGATGGGTTTCGCGATCAAGGGTTTCTGCAGCATCCGTTAATTTTCCATTCTCGAAAACACCTACAATGAGGCAATGTTGGTGCTGTTTGCGGGGGTCTGCAGTGGTTAAGCTAAATTTCATGGTTGCTCCCATTTGGATGGATCCCCGCCTTCGCGGGGATGACACGGTTGAGTTCCAAAAGAAGCAGTTTAGTTGGATAGCATAGAAAAGTCATCACCGCCCCGCTATAATTGCTCCCTTTGGTCCAAGGTTTTGCAATGGTCATTATTACCCGCTATTTATCCCGTGAAGTGCTGAATGCTTTACTTGCGGTGACATCCGTCCTGCTGCTTGCGCTATTGTGTCAGCAAGCGGTTCGGTATTTGAATTATATAGCGATAGGAAAAGTGCCCACGGATGTTTTCTTAAAATTACTGAGCTTTGAAATTCCTTATTTGCTTACGTTGCTTTTGCCTATAGGCTTATATTTGGGAATTTTGCTCGCCTATGGCCGACTGTACGCCGACAATGAAATGGCAGTTTTGCAATTATCAGGTTTTAATCAAAAGCGTCTTTTGCGGTTTACCATGTGGATTGCCATTCTTGTCAGTTTATTAGTGCTCTTTTTAATGTTATGGATCAATCCGTGGGTGTCTGTTAAACAAAGACAAGCCATGGAAAGTGATGAAGCGACTTTACATTTAATTCAAACGATGAGTCCCGGCCGTTTTCAAGTGAGTCCAGACGGTAGCCGAGTGCTTTACGTAGAAAAATTGTCGCGTGATCGTGAGCGTGCTGAAACCGTGTTTCTCGCACAAGATAAAAATAATGCGGATAATACGGAACAACGATCTTGGATGTTAGTGTTAGCTAATCAAGGATATCAAGTCAAAAATAAAATAAGCCACGAACCCTATTTTGTGACAGTGGATGGTTATCGTTATGAAGGGACGCCCGGCCAAAACGATTATAAAGTCATTCAATTTAAAAAATATGCGGTGCGGGTGAATCAACCGGCGACGCATACGATCCATCAAGAAGATGAAACACTCTCCATGACGCAATTGTATAACGATTACGATAATCCCAAGCGTGCGGCGGAATTACAATGGCGCATCTCCCTTGCTATCGCTACTTTTTTGCTTGGATTGCTCGCGGTGCCCTTGAGTTGTGTACGGCCGCGGCAAGGGCGCTATGCGATTCTTTTCCCTGCGGTGCTTGTCTATATTGTTTATATGCAAATGCTTTATATGGCGCGGCATTGGATGGTGCAGGGTTTAGTACCGATCGCAATAGGATTGTGGTGGGTGCATGGTGTGATGTTTATTTTTATTATGCTCGCTTTATTTTTATCGGCAAGGACGCGCGCATGATGAGTTTGTTAAAGCGATATATTGCCAAATCTGTACTGAATGCAACGCTTGTGACTGCGTTTATCATTATTGCGGTAATGTTTATTATCACGCTTTTAGGAGAGTTAAAAAATTTAGGTAAAGGCGATTATGGATTTATTGATGTGATGAGTTATGTCTTGATGCGATTGCCCAATGACGTGTATCAGTTTTTACCGTTGTTAGTATTATTGGGTTGTATGATTGGCTTAAGTATTATGTCATCGCATAGAGAGCTTGCGGTCATGCGCGCCTCAGGTTTTTCAGTGAAGCAAATTATTCAAGCAACCCTGACGACGGCATTGATTGTGATTCTCAGTGTGAGTTTATTGGGGGAGTCGATTGCGCCAAATTTAAGTCAACGCGCTGAAATGAATCGCGAAAATGCCCAAAATGCGGGACAAGCTGTGGTGACTTCCGGTGGCGTCTGGATGCATGTGGACAATAACTTTATTCATATACGGCATAAGGTCGGACGTACTTGGTTTGAAGGGGTCACCCGCTATCAATTTGATAATAACCATCAACTGCAAGTTGCTTATTATGCAAAATCATTGCGCGTGAAGGATAAGCAATGGGTGATGAATGATGTTGTGAAAACAGAATTTTATCCTGACCGTACGCGCAGCCAGTCTTATTTAGAAGCACCCTGGGATTTAAAATTGAGTGTATCGATGTTGAATGTGGCAGAAGTGGAGCCAACTGATATGTCTTTACCGCGGTTGCACAAATATGTACTTTATTTGCATAAAAATGGGTTGCAAGCAAGTGCTTATCAGTATAGTTTCTGGCAGCGAGTATTTCAGCCCCTTGCTTCTTTGCTGATGATTTTTCTAGCCATCCCATTTGTACTCAGTACCTTAAGCACGGCGCCTTTGAGTTGGCGCATTGTCGTGGGTGTGATGGTTGGTTTTAGTTTTTATATTTTAAATGCGTTATTAGGTCAAATGTGTATTGTCTACCAGTTGCCAGTGATGATGGCGGCTTTGTTGCCGCTTATTTTATTTGGCGGGGCGGGCGTGTATTTAATGAAGAAGGTGGTACGTTTTTAAAAAAGAGGAGAACGTTATGTCAGTTGATGCTCATCAAGAAAAACTAAGTTTTCAAGCAGAAGTGAAACAAATCCTAAATATGGTGGTCCATTCACTTTACAGCAATAAAGAAATATTTTTACGTGAATTGATTTCTAATGCATCCGATGCGGCAGATAAGCTGCGTTTTGAAGCAATTTCTGATTCAGCTCTTTTTGAAAACGATCCTGATTTAGAAATTCGTATTAGTTATGATAAAACTGCGCGTACCATCACCATCCGTGATAATGGGATTGGCATGATGCGCGATGAAATGATTGCGAATTTAGGGACGATTGCAAAATCAGGTACCCGAGAATTTTTATCGCAATTGACGGGAGATCAGAAAAAGGATTCGCATTTAATCGGCCAGTTTGGTGTTGGTTTTTATTCCGTCTTTATGGTGGCGGATAAGGTGACTGTGCTTAGCCGTCGCGCAGGGTATGGCAAAGAACATGGGGTACGTTGGGAATCAAGCGGTGATGGGGATTATGTTATTGAAAATATCGAGCGGCCAAACCGCGGTACGGAAATAACATTACATTTAAAAGAAAGCGAAGATGATTTTTTAAATAGTTGGCGGTTGCGCAGCATTATTACCAAATATTCTGATCATCTGAATATCCCTATTCAGATGCCTAAATATACCGATGATGATAAGCCGACTGAAGAATGGGAAACAGTCAATAGAGCAACAGCCATATGGACGCTGCCTAAAAATACGGTCACTGCAGATCAATATAATGAATTTTATAAGCACATTTCACATGATTTCGAAAATCCGCTCGTTCATACCCTTCACAAAGTAGAAGGCGGCAATATTGAATATACCTGTCTTTTATATGTGCCATCTCATGCGCCCTTTGATCTTTGGCAG
>Ga0207120_1066_pt1 | contig 23359 bp, 22 predicted proteins | sample Alteio_BWMinHeat_40_FD_153509 | JGI IMG/M metagenome (GOLD analysis project Ga0207120, IMG submission 153509) | Enriched cells from forest soil in Barre Woods Harvard Forest LTER site, Petersham, Massachusetts, United States -... | ecosystem: Environmental > Terrestrial > Soil > Temperate forest >...
CATCAAAACCGGAAACATGCACCTGCTCATTCTTCCAGTAGATATTCGCCGAAAAGCCACAGAGCCGTCAAAAAAACGACGTCGAACGCCAGCAAGAAACCCATCCAGTCCCAACGCATGGCAGGATTCGGGACGAGCAGCGCGGCGGTTGCTTCCGTGCTCGCGATCAACACCGGTGTTAGCAGCGGCAGGAGCAGCAGCGGGAGCAGCAGCTCGCGCATTCTGGCCTGGGCGGAAATCGCCGACAAAGCCGTTCCCGTTACCGAAAGTCCCAGGCTTCCCATGAACATGACCAGCACCAGTTGTGGAAATGCTGCCAGAACCGGAACGTTGTACAGAACCGAGAACACCGGCAGAAGCAGAACCTGCGTGAATAGCAGGAAAAGCGTATTCGCCGCCAGCTTGGCGAGAAAAATGGCAAACGGATCGTTAATTGAAAGACGCAGCGCGCTCAGCGTGTCGTTATTCTGCTCGCGCAAAAAGCAGGGCTGCAGCATCAGCGAAGCCGCGAAAAGAAAAGCCAGCCATAGCAGTCCGGGGCCAAAGCGGCGCGATTCGGTGACCGATGGATCGAAGGTGAAGCTGAAGAGCACCACAATCGTGAGGATGAAGACCACCGTCGTGGTGAGAAGTTCGCGTGAGCGAAACTCCGTGCGAAGTTCCTTGCCAAGCAGGACCGCCGTATTGGAGAGCAGCGCCATTCACGCGTTCGCAAAGGCGAGGATCGAGCGAAAGTTCGCACCGGTTAGCGTGTCGGCCACCACCGCTCCCGCATCCAGCCGTATCGCCCGCGTCGCCAGCGTGGAGACTTCCGACTCGCCGTGCAGGCTCATCAAGATCGTGCGGCCCGAATCTCTCAAATGACGCAGCGTCTGCGCAAACCAGCTCGCCCCCTCTGTATCGAGCCCGGTAGTTGGCTCGTCAAGGAGGATCACGGCGGGTTCGTTCAGAAGCGCCCGCGCAATGGCGACGCGTTGGCGCATCCCGCGCGAAAACGTGCGCACTAGCGAGTGACGGCGCTCCGCAAGGCCCACCTCTTGGAGGAGTGCCTCGGCGCGCGCAGTGGGCTCCGCGATTCCCTGCAATCGTGCGAAGAGCAGTAGGTTCTCTTCCGCCGTCAGCTCGTCATAGACCATCGTGGCGTGAGCCACAAAACCGGCCGGCGCCAGCGTCCCGACTCTCTCTTCCCCGCCGTTCAGGAAGCTCACTGTGCCTGACGAAGGACGCGCGAGCTGCGCCGCAATTCGCAGAAGCGTGGTCTTGCCGGAGCCGTTCCGTCCGGCGAATACCACGCACTCACCCGCGGCGATTTCCAGAGACACCCGGCGCAGCGCGTAAAGCCCGCCAAACCGTTTGTCGATGTTTTTGAAGCGAATTCCTGTGGGAGCAAAAACCGTTGGCGTCACCGGACGTCCTCGGAGATTGGCGGATCATTCCTGATCTTCAACGCTCAACCTCGCACGAGATCGCGCAACACTTTTTCCGCGCGCGCGCGTTCCTGCGTGTATTCTTCATCGGAGATGGTGCCCGCTTGGCGGCGGAGTTCGAGCCGGAACAGACGCTCCTTCAGCCCTTCAAGGCTTGAGCCGATGGCGGCATCGACTTCCGCAAGACTCGCGGCCCCGTTCGTGGGAGCCACAGCCGCCCTCGTCGCAGACGGGGCGCTCGGTTTAGATTTCTTCGGCTTCGCGTCGGGGACTTTTTCCTCCACCGGCGCCGGCCCAGCTACCACCACAACAGGCTTGCGCGCCAGCAAAAACGCAACCAGCGCAAAAACACAAATAAATCCGGCGACCAATGGCCATTTCAAAACGTCCAGCCGTCCCGGAACTTGCTGGATACTCACTCCGGACGAATCACCGCCGCCCTGCTCTGCGTCCCGGCCCTGTCCCTGCTGACCTTGCTGCTCCGCACCGGCATTCGCGTCCGGCGGGGGCGCCGTGCCGGAAACGCTCACAGCAACAAGCGTGCCCGCGGGTACATCCTGACGGCCGTAGAGATTCATGCCCTGCTCTTGTCCGCCAGGAGTTAAACCATCGCCGCTGATCTGCACACTAGGCGGCGCAACCACCAGCAACCGGCCACCCGGATAAATCGTCGGAATCTTTACGGTCGCCGCGTTTCCCGTATACGGCAGCTCGTAGGAATACCGCACCGAGTTGTCGCCCGGACGAAACGCGAACGCAATCGAGTAATGATTATTCTTCTTGTCGATCGGAACTTGCATGACCGGCATTCCCGCCGGCCCGGCAGCGGCTACTTGTTGAAGCTTGCCCTTTTCCGGCAATGCGAAATCAAAACCGCCGTCGCTCCGGAAGTAAGCTACCGGCGGCTTGGATTTGTTCTCGATTTGGTATTCTTCGCCGACGATCAGCGCCGCGCCGTTTGGCTGAAAAATCACCACGTGTGAAGGAACGTTGATCGTCTTTAGGTCCTTGGAAGGTTCATAGATGTCCACCTGCGCGGTGGTCGTGCCCGGCGGCACGGCGTGGTTGAAATTGATGCCGTGATACACGGCGCGGACGAGCATCGGCTGCGCACCGAGTCCGGGATGGTCAAACGTGAATTCCCCCTGCGCGCCGCTTTTGGAATGAGCGACTTCCTGCATTCCACCCTGAAGCTGGATCAGGATGAGCTCAATTCCCGCCGCTGCTTTGCCGGTCGTGCCATTCGTCACCGTGCCGTGAACCGTTCCTGCCTCGGCTATCGCTAGAGGAGCCAGAACGAGTGCGCCGAGCAAAGCCAAATGCGTGGAGTAAGTTCGCCTCATTGCGCGCTCCCGTCTGCCGCACGCGTTCCGCGCGGTCTGCGCACTTGCGCATCCGTCACCTGATCGATCTCCGCGAGCACCAGGGCCGCTTCAGTCTCAAGGGCAGTCTTCATCGCTTCAAAGTCGCCTTCCGAGTATTTTCCGGAGCGATACTCAAATCGCAAGTCGCGCAGATTGTCATAGATGGTGTCGCGGCGCTCCAGCAGTTGATCGAGCTTTGTCCGGTGCGGCGCAAGATCCGAGGCATCCGGCTGGATGTAAAAAATGAAAAGCATGGTGGCGACGGCCAGGGCCAGGCACGCGCCCAGCACCGCCCAATCACCCGAGGCAATCAGGAATATCGCAACTGTGTAAAGAGCTGGCACCATTCAGTCCTGTGTCTCGCGCGACGCCTGCGCTCTGGCACGCTCCAACATCTCGGCCGAAATTCCCGGTGCGCCACCCGCGGGCGCCGCTTGATGCGCGGGGCGCTTTCGCCAACGGGATATCACGAAAACGACCAGTCCCGTGCCCACGAAAAGATAAATGCTCGGCAATGCCCAGGCAACCAGGCTGAAGCCCGATTTCGGGGGTTCCGCGTACACTTTCGTGCCGAATTCCTGCACGAACATTTGCGTGATGGCGTCTTCCGAATCCCCGCGTGCCAGGCTCCGATCCAATTCCTTCAGCATCGCGGCAGACGTGGTGCATCCCACGTGATTGCATTCCGTAAGAACCTGGCTGCAACTGCACATACACATGAACTTGCCGCCGACCTGCTTGGCGCGATCGGAGAGTTGCTGCGCGCCAAGGGGTGTGATCAGCAGCAGCGTAACCGCGAACATCGCCAGCATCGTGATTGCGGCAATCGGGCGCGCCTTCTTAGTCATGGCCTTCTCGCAATGTGACCGACGGAGACGGAGTAAGTCCATGTGTTAAGGGCTGCGCCGCCGGCTGCTGTGCGCCCGAGAGCACCAGCACGGCACGGCGATTCGGCAACAGCGCCACCATTGTTCCCATCACCACCACCGCTCCGCCCAGCCAGAGCCACTTCACGAGCGGATTCAGATAGGCGTGCAGCACTGGCAGCTGCGTATCTGGACTAGTTCCGGCGTAGACCACGTACAAATCTTCTTTCAGCGTCGAATAGATCGCCACCATCGTACCGTTCTCCGTGGTGGTCGCGAACCGCCGTTTCTCGGGATAAAGCATCATCAGCGGCTTTTTGTCCCGCAGCACTTCGACCAGCATCCGTTGCGCGGTGTAATTCTTTTCCGGCCTGGTGTCAAAGCCCTGCAGAAGCAAAGTGTACGGCCCGATCTGCATGGTGTCGCCCTGCTGCATATCTTTCTGCAGATCGCGGTTGAATGACGCGCCGGCTAGCCCGATAAAGACGAACACCATCCCCATATGAACGATGTAGCCGCCGTAGCGCCGCGTATTGCGCATCGTGAGGTCCACCGCCGATGCCATAAACGAGGCGCCCGATCGCGCGCGAATCACTTTCGCGCCGCGGTAGAATTCCAGCCCCACCGTCGACGCCACAAACACGCACAGAATCAGGCAAACCCACGAATAGATTTCCCGGAAGCCGAAAATCAAGGCGATCAAGCCTGCGACGACACCAATTACCAGCGGCCCGCCAAAATTGCGCTTCATGCTTTCGGTCGAGGTCTTCCGCCAAGCCAGCAAAGGCCCGACCCCCGTCAAAAACAGCAGCAGCAGCCCGATGGGAATGTTTACCTTGTTAAAGAACGGCGCGCCCACGCTGATGCGGTTGCCGGTGATCCACTCGGAAAAAACCGGAAAGAGCGTGCCCGAAAGAATGGCGATGCAGGACACCAGAAGAATCAGATTGTTGAACAGGAAGCTTGATTCGCGCGAAACGATTGAATCGAGTTGATTCTCGCTCTTCAGGTAGTCGCGATTCTTCAGATACGCCCCGAAGCACACTATTATGATAAGCGCGAGAAAGCCCACGAACCAGCTGCCGATGCTGGATTGCGCGAAAGCATGAACCGAGCTGACTATGCCGCTGCGTGTCAGAAATGTCCCGAGGATGCAAAGCAAAAACGTGCAGAACACCAGCCACACGTTCCAGACCTTCATCATGCCGCGCTTTTCCTGCATCATCACGGAGTGCAGGAACGCCGTGCCCGTCAGCCACGGCAGGAACGACGCATTCTCGACTGGATCCCATCCCCAGTAACCGCCCCAGCCGAGCACCGCGTAGGCCCAGTGAGCGCCGAGCAGAATTCCCGCGGACTGAAACATCCACGCAATCATCGTCCACTTGCGCGTCAGATGAATCCACTTCTCGCCCGGGTAGCGGGCCAGCAGCGCGCCCAGCGCAAAAGCAAACGGAATCGTGAAGCCGGTGTATCCCGAATACAGGTTCGGTGGATGGATCACCATTTCCGGATATTGCAACAGCGGAGTCAATCCGTTGCCATCGGCGCGCGCGACGTAATTCATCACCCCATCGGCTCCCGGCGACGCGAGCGCTTTGAACGGGCTGGCCACGAAGTTATTCAGCGTCAGGAAGAAAATCTGCACGCCGGCCATCACCACGCCAACGTACGGCATCAACTCGCCATTCTTGTTCCGGTAGGTGATCAACACCGAGAAAACGTAGATGGACAGCAGGAAGCTCCAGAACAGCAGTGAACCTTCCTGCCCAGACCACAGCGCGGCTAACTTATAGAATGTCGACAGGTCGCGATTGCTGTGCGATACGACGTAGGCGATGGAAAAGTTGTCGCTGAAGAAGAGATATTCGAGGCTGAAGGTTGCGAGGAAAATCAGGCAGCACGTGGCCATTCCGGCCTGGCGCGTACTTTTGATCAACAGCGGATGGCGCGTGATAATCGCCGCAATGCCCCCGCCGAACGCGTACACCGCGCATACAAACGCTAAGATGAGTGCAAAGGTACCGAATACATCCATCGCGACCCCACTTCCCCCCCGGGATCCCGGGTGCTCTACATGCTGCTTCGCTCGGTGGCCTTGGGCGCGGCGACACCTTTACCACCCGGCGCCGCTTCATACTTGGAAGCGCATTTCGCCTGAACAACCTCGGCGACAAATCGTCCATCTGCAGCGGGGTGGCCCTCCACGAGGGCTTGGGACTTGTCTACAAATGTGTCTGGCAGCGGGTCGGTGCCGATGTAACTGACCGGCATCGTCTTCCCTTCCCCCTCCAGCACAAAAATCAATGCGGCCGGTGAGGTGGCGAATACTTCCGGTGGCGACGGTCCCGCCGACGCGCATGCGTTGGCTCTTCGCGGCCCCCGTCAGCGTCGGAAGTTCGGCGATGGTGTGGTAGTAAGTCTTGCTCTCTCCATACCCAAGCCATGCCAGAAAACCCATCGCAACTACGATTACACCGATTCCCACGCCAAACTTTACTTGCTTCTTCACGGCAGTACTCCTGCGGCCTATTCGACCCTTCAAACCGTCTCATTCTACCACAGTTAAAAGTGTCGTCTACCTGCTCTGAGGGCCATTTGTGGTACTCCTAAACGGCCACCCGGCACCTGTCCACTCGTTCAATCCCTCGCGGGGTCTGCAAGCGCTTCGCGCAACCGCGCAACCGTATTCTCCGGCGCGTCACCATCGAACTCGAACAGCTTCCCGTTGTCCAACACCACGGGACACCCCAGTTCCAACGCCAGTATCTTCTCCAGAATCGGCCCAAGCGCCCGCGAAATCAGCACCACTCGCTTCGGTTTCAGCGACCGGCGAATCCTTGTCGCTACCGGCTCAAGGCGCCTTGTTAGCAGCGCCGCAGCCTCGGCCCCCTGTCCGGCAACCTTGTCCAGCGGGCACTCCAGGACGTGCGTCAGAAAAAATCCCGCCCGTTGAAACTCCGCATGCACCGCATCCACCGCTCTTCCTGCGGTGGAAATCCCCAGCGCGTCCAAAAGGAGGGCCGCTTCCCCGTGGAACTCTCCGCCCGGCGTATAGAGAAAATTTCTCTCCTCCTGCGGCGAGAAAGCCCCCAGCAGCAGCGTATTGATATGCACCGGCCGGTACCGTGTTGTCCATTCCAATCGCTGCAGTCGCCGCGCAATATGTTCCCCCGACGCGGTCTGCCCGCACCCGTCACACACCAATGCCCCTGTTGTAGTCATGACTTCTTCAAAATGTAGTGGAATGCACCGGCGACTGCAAATCGAGATCTAGTGTCGCGTCCCGCTACTAGCTTTCAAAGGTGGTGGTTCCGAGTTTCTTCTCTGCGAGCTCTGTGCTCTCCGTGAACTCTGTGTAAAGTCTCTTTCTGCGGACCCAGAAGGAACCACCACCTTTGAAAGCTAGTAGCGGGACAAGACCCTAGAGGCATACATCGTGACCTAGTCTAAACCCAGTCTGCGAGGAGTTAATTCGGCGCCATAAATTAGGCGCTCACCCATGCATCGGCTAATTTCCATTTTCCATTTTCTATTTTCATTCACCACTCAAGAAGAAACAGCTGTATCCGCCGGCAGCTTCGCGCGCAGGCACCACTTCAATTCCTGACTCAGCTCCGTGATTTCCATCCCCGGCATCACGATGAACTTGCAGCTCAGCATCTCGTGCGGTTCGTCCTCATCCGGCAGCTGACACGTCACCCGGCAATACTGGCAATCCTGATTCCAGCAAAATCGCCCATACGGAATCGTTTCCGGGCTGATGAACTGGAAACACCTCAAAAGCGAATTCCGCTCCGGGACCTGAAACTTTTTCCCGAAGACCGATATCTCCACGAGCTTCTCATAAGGACGGAAGGGTTCCGACATGATCAGTCCTGTTCTCCATGAACTGGCCCGCGCCGCCGAACCACTTCCCCCGTGCGGGACACCTGGCCAATTGCCACAGATGATTGCCTTCCCAGAGTAGACCGCAGTTTTCACGCACACAACGCCGCCTCTCGTTCGCGTTCCCAATGTGCTACGGGGGCAAAATTGTGAGCCTCGCGCCGGCGTCACGAACTGCCTCCCGTCCTGCGGTCGCCATAGATGGGCGGCGGACTGTCAGGAGTTGAGCAGATTCACTGCCTACGAAGTGAAATTGCGTGATGGCTCGCCGTGATAAGATTCGGGCCATGAGCCGAAAACCTATCGTCCACTCCTGCGCTTCCTTGTTCTTAACATTCTTATTTTTGCTTGTAGCCGCCGCTTCGTGCCCTGCACAACACATGAATGAACCGGACTCCCCTTGCGTCGATGTCGTGGTCACAAGTGACCTAGTCTCTTGTCTCTCAAAAGCAAAAGATGCCTCCGATGCAAAGCTAAATTCCGTCTACCAAAGCATAAGGAAGAAACTCGAAGGCCAAGATGCTAGTCGTCTAGTCGAGACTCAAAGAATATGGATTAAGTATCGGGATGCGAACTGCTCGGCTGAGCGGGCCTTATATGAAGGCGGTACTGCGAAGTATCCCGCTTACCTTGCCTGCATTGAAGCAATGACCAGAACGCGCACTAAAGAACTCCAAATCACCTATGCGGTCATATTGAAGGATTGAAACGGATATCAGCGGCTCGACACCACCCACGTGGTTTCAAATCGGCTCCACTGCATTTTGAATCTAAGTTCTGATAAACGCGGGTGCCCCGCCCTCGGTTTTGGAGGGCGGGGCTTTTGACTTTTCCCTGACTATTCTCAGACATTCCTACCCGAATCTTCCCGAAGCACTTTCCTCGCTTCACCTTGCGTGTCCGAGCGCCGTTCGACCCGCTCTCTCAGCCGTTCAATCCTCAATTCTCCCATTCGATGAGAAATACTTAACAAGTTGGTACTGGCATGCTATCCTTCTGTGTGTTTGCCAAGCTCCAGCACCGACTTGAACCCCAGGCCGCCCTCCCTCGCTTCCCAATCGTTCTCGTCCCTTTTGTTCAACTCCCCCATTTTCAAATTCTTACGCACTCCTTTGCGCGACGGACGACGCGTATCTGCTTTTCTTTCAGTCGCTTCCACGCTCTTTCTATCGCGACGGAGGGTGTAGGGGTGCCTACCCTTCAGAATCTCAATTACCTACCCCCTATTCCTTTTCATTTCAACTCTTGCGCACTCTTTTGCACTTTTTTGCACTCATCGAAAACTCAACCCTTTTGTTTTCAAACGATTCCTCACTCTGCGTCAAAAAACCAGGCCCGGCATGGGGAGGAGGGGGCTTGTTAACTAGCCATCCTTCCTCTCAATGTCCTCGATGTCCCCTCGGCGCCTACGTCTCCGCGAACTCTGCGCTCTCGGCGGCCTCTGTGTTAGTTCCGCCTCTTTCCTTCGACAATCAGCCTTCAACCGCCAACCTCCTCTTCCGCTACTCTCAAGTCGCCGGCCTGCCGCTAGAATATGTGCGGCGGTGCTCCCCTCCGGTCCACCAGTCACGAGTCACCAGTCACCAGTCACGGATTTCGGTTCACCGCCTCCCCCTACTTCCCCGCATTCGCCTTCGACACCAACTGGTAGCTCACAAACGCGAACCGCTTTCCATCCGGCGACCACGAAGGCACGTTCATCGTTCCCTGCCCGCCGAACAACTTCGCCAGCACGGTGACCTTCTTGTCCTTCAGCGTCATCATGCGCAGCATCACATCTTTGTTCTCGGGATGGCCCTTCACACTTGGGTCAAACGTGACGAACACCATCTGCTGCCCGTCCGGCGAGAGGTGCGGAAACCAATCGTTGTCTTCCCCAAACGTGATCTGCTCCTGCTCGCTCCCATCGGCGCGCATCCGCCAGATCTGCATGTGTCCGGTGCGTTCCGAGTTGAAGTAAATGTACTTTCCATCGGGCGAGTACTCCGGGCCATCGTCCAGCCCCTTGGCGATCGTCAGTTGCGTCTCCTCGCCGCCCGCCGCCGGAATCGCGTAGATATCGAAGTCGCCGTTCCTCTCGCCGACGAACGCCAGCGTCTTCCCGTCCGGCGACCAGCCATGCCAGTAGGAAGGAGATTTTTGCGTGATGCGCCGTGGCGTGCCTCCTCCAATCGGCACAATGTATACGCGCGACTGATGCTCCTCCTGCGAGTTATCGCTGATCACCAGTTGCGTGCCGTCCGGCGAAATACCGTGGTCGTTGTTGCAGCGCGTCGCGAATCCTGTATCGATGATCTGCGGGGTCCCGCCCGTCACCGGAATCTTCTCGATGCGCCCGTTTCTGTTGAGCAGCAGAGTTTTGCCATCCGGCATCCAGTTGGGCGCCTCGAACCTCTCTGGAGCAACGTAAATCGCACGCCGGTCCGTGGAGGCGACCGTAATAATTTCGAGCGTGCTGTAAAGCGTGGTCGCCGCGGCGGCCGCAGGCTCCGCCGCTTTCAAATCGACATTCGAGAATACCGCTTTCTCAACGACGTCTTTATCGTGGCTGCACACACCGATTCCCACGTAGAACGGCTCCTTCAACGCGATTCGCGTGGATCCGCCCGCGGGGCGAAATTCGCCGCTCGCATCCGCGAGCCACATAGAAAAGTACGCGCCTCGTTTTTCAATTCGCAACCGCGCAGGCGCGGAAATGTTGGCCTGGATTTCGTGCGTGGCCGCGCCCTTCTCCTCGCGATATTGCAGCGAAGTCAAACCGTTGCCATGCAGCGCCGCGTCCGCGTAAGGCGAATCCGCGTCGAGGCTTTGCCGGATCATGAGCACCGCTTTGCGATGTTCGTTCACTCCTTTGCCGAGAAAAGAGACGTCTGCCGTCAGGGTTACGTCGCCGGACACTTTCTTCCACGCGAATTGAAAAGCATCGTTGCCGAACCACACATTCTCGCCGCTTCCGGCAATCGTGTAGCTCCGTTTCGCCTCGTCGTATTCCACGGAACCCGCGTGAAGAACCGTTCCGATATCCCCGCGGCCCTCGAAGATGCCGGCCGCTGTCGGGGCCCCTGTTGGGGAATGTTGCGCCTTCGCGCCGTTCTGCGCTGCGCATACCAATGCAAGAACGCCAGCCAGCGCCGTCAACCAAACGATTTTCTTTCCATCCACGGTGAAATCCTCCATTCCCCAAAACGAATTGGAAACGTTAGGCTGGCTCCGGAGGATTGTCAATTCGGTTTACCCTTGGCGCTCACGCGATTTTCCTGGTGCCGTTCGATTTCTCTCTTCGCCTTTATTTCCCTTTTCTTCCCTCACATGTTATCTTCGCCGTCGCAGGGGGAATTCTTTTATGTCTGTGAATAAAGTCATTCTCGTCGGCCGTCTGGGCCGCGATCCCGAAACCCGCTACACCGGCGGCGGCCAGGCGGTCGCGAATTTTTCCATGGCTACCGATGAGTCTTACAAAGACAAAAACGGCGAGCGCCAGAAGCGTACCGAGTGGCACAAGATCGTCGTGTGGAGCAAACTGGCCGAAATCGCTCAACAGTATTTGAAAAAGGGCTCGCTTCTCTATCTTGAAGGCCGCCTTCAAACGCGGGAATGGCAGGACAAAGAGGGCCAGAAGCGGACAACCACGGAGATTGTTGCCACCAACTTCCGCATGCTGGGCGGCCGCGCCGAAGGTGCTGCGGCAGGCGGAGGCGCATCGCGCTCCGGCGGCGATGACATGGAAACCCACGCCGCGCCCGCCGACGATTCTTACGGTGGCAGCGGCGGCGGTCACGCCCCAAGTGGTCCCGAAATCTCCGACGAAGATATTCCTTTCTAACGTGTCGAATACCAATCGCCAGCTTCGGCTGCAATCGCGCCCGAAAGGATTGCTTGCGCCCGGCGATCTGCAACTCGCCGAATCCCCAGTACCCGAGTTGAAAGACGGCCAAGCGCTTGCGCGCGTGAAATATCTCTCTATCGATCCGACGATGCGCGTCTGGATGGCCGTCGATAGTTACCTGCCCGCTGTCAAGATCGGCGAAGTCATGCGCGGGGGCGGTTTCGCCGAAATCGTCGAGTCGCGCCATCCCGATTACAAAAAAGGCGACCGCGTCACGGGGCTCACCGGCCTTCAGGAATACGTTGTCATCGACGCGTCCGCGAAGAGCTTCTTCCAAAAGTTGCCCAAGATTCCCTTCGTTTCGGACACCGCGTTCCTTGGCGTGCTTGGCATCAACGGCCTTACGGCGTTTTTCGGTATGGAAATCGCCCAACCAAAAAAAGGCGACACGCTCGTCGTCGCTGCCGCCGCTGGCGCTACCGGCAGCATCGTCGGGCAAATTGGAAAGATTCACGGTTGCCGCGTCGTCGGCATTGCCGGCAGCGACGACAAATGCGACTGGATCACCAAAGATCTCGGCTTCGACGCGGCCATCAATTACAAGCTTCCAGACTGGAAGGAAAAGCTCGCCGCCGCCACTCCCAACGGCATTGACATTGATTTCGAAAATGTCGGCGGAGAAATCATGCAGGAAGTCTTGAGCCGCATGAATCTTCATGGCCGCGTGGTGGTTTGCGGCTTGATCTCCGGCTATACCAAAGAAGACGACAACATGGTCAGCCTCGGCACAGTGATAGTGAAGCGCCTCCATGTCCAAGGCTTCCTTCTTCTCGATTACGCTTCGCGCTTCATGGAAGCGGCAACGCAGCTGGGTCAGTGGAAAATGTTCAGGAAGCTGAAGGACTGCGAGACGATTGTGGAAGGACTGGAAAAAGCGCCCGACGCCATCAACATGCTCTTCACCGGCGGCAACACCGGAAAACTGATCGTAAAAGTTTAATTGGATTCGGTTCACTTACCTATGACAACAGAGACTCGATCATACGTCGGACTACTTCAGGTGTGCCAGCCACGGTGCACCAGAATTTCAATTTCCGGTTTGCCCGTCTTCCAGACACGATTAGTCCGGCCAGGATGACTTTCCAAGTCACCCGCCGAGATAATGTGGGTTCATTACCACCGATGCGGCTCTCGCTTACTGTTCCATCCAGTCAAAATGCCATCTGTTGTAACGAATGGCGTTGTAGCGTATCTAAAACAAGCCGCACTCGATGCCGAGAGGAGACAAGCCATGTCCTACAGCATATCGACCCTGCTGATCCGCAATCTTCGTGATGTCTTCGGTGAAAACGATCCCGCTCGCCGGCGCGCTGCCATCGACGAGATTTACACTGAAGATTGCGTTTTCTACGACCCCAGCAAGGGAGTCTATCGTGGCCGTGACGAAATCGACCGCATCGCGGGCGCGATCAAAGCTACTCACCCTGAATTCCGATATCAGCCAATTACCGAGCCTGCGGAATCGGGCAATGGCGGGCTGGTCCGCTGGGTATCGGGCCGCCCGGGTGAGGCGCCAGCTTACGCCGGGACCGATTTCATCATTGCGCAGGACGGCCGGATCGCCGCCGTTTATCTCTTTTTCGACAAACTACCCTGATCTGGACTCTGCCGTGCGACGTCCTATTCGTAGGATTGGCAAACGGCGGGAGGAATATTTCGCGGTCGCTCAAGCTGCTTTGCTTGAAGCGAAACATCGGAAATCTATCGGCAATCCAGGAGAAAAGCGGCTATCTACTTAGGCAACGGGGCAACGAGCGGATGTCGGCTCACCGGAGGGAGATCCGGACGGAAACTGAACGTGAAGCCTCTTCACCTATGGCCCGTGAGGGCGAGTTCAGGCTATTGCACGTTAGCGGATTACTTCGAGCCCTTACGTTTTCTTTCGGCGTCCAGCTTGTTGAGGAACTCTTCAAATTTCGGTTTTTGTTCCGGCGTGAGGATGGCGCGGACTTGATCCCGTCCTTTTTGACGGACCTGCTCGATCTGCGCATCCGTCTGCTCGCGAATCGCTTTCGCCTCGGCGTGGCGTTGCATCAGGATCGCGTCCAGTTGTTGACTCTGAGCGCTCGTTAAGCCCAGCAACTGCGTGAGTTGCTCCACTCTCTGTGCTCGCTTCACCGGCTCCGGCAAAGGAGTGTTTTGCGCCAAAACCGGATGATGCGCATAGTAGTAGCCGCCTACTCCACCCAGTGCCGTACCCAGGAGGAAAACCACGCCCACCCAGAAAGCCGCCTTCCGAGTTGCCGAGATCTCGCTCATCGATTGTTCTCCTGCCCGATGACAAAAACATCGTCCTGATTTATGGGAGATGAAGTGTCAAACAGCGATTCCTGCGCACCCAATGTGCTGGCTAGCTGGTTCGGAGTCGGAACGGGAACCGGCCTTTCATACAGCCACGTACTCGCCACGAGCAAAAGGGCGCCTGAGGCTATGGCCAATCGCGAAGCAAACTTCGGCACTGCCAGCCAGGTTTTCGCGACTTCAGATAGTTCCCTCTCGCGCGCAGCAATGGCTGCCATGACACGATTCGCAAACCACGGCCTCACCATCTGTGAGGTAGAGGCAACTCCCTTAAAAATTTCACGAGTCGCGAGAAGATCCTGTGTCGCTTCCTGGCAAGTCTCGCAGGCTGCGATGTGGGCGCGCTGCGCCGCAGGCCACGCCTCGCCCAACTGTTCGACGCGTACCGCTTCAGGACGAGCCTCCGCGGAATCCTCCAGCAAATCCTGCAACTTCCTGCACTCTTCATCACGCTTCTTCAGCAGGTTCCACATACCCGCCTCCTCACTGCTCTTGCCTTCGTTCTCAATCTCCGCGCTTCTTTGCCTGGCTTACCACCCGGCGCCGGGCCCGAAAAAGTCTAACCTTCACCGTATTGCCATTCAGACTCAGAATTTCCGCAATCTCCTCGATCGAAAACCCTTCCACTTCTTTCAGGATCAGCATCAGCCGGTCGCGTTCATCCAATCCTTCCAGCAGCCGCTCCACGCGCTCCCGCGCTTCGATCTTCTCGCTGATATCCGGTCCGGGGTTCACTTTTTCCCCTGACGTAATGACCTGCCTGGCCTGCTCCTCGCTCAGATCGGATTCGTACACCAGGGGTCGAACTTTCTTTTTTCTCAGCAAGTCCCAGCATTCATTCACCGTGATCTTATAGAGCCATGTGCTGAACGCCGCTCGCTGATCAAATCGCTTCAGCGAAAAATACGCCTTAACAAAAACCTGCTGGGCGATATCTTCCACGTCCTCGCGCCTTCGCAGAATCCCGCCTGCCACTGCAAACACGCGGTGCTGATGACGCCGGACAAGTTCCTCAAAGGCCTCCTGATCCTCCTGCTGCGCCCGGCGAACCAGTTCGCGGTCGTCCGTCGCGCCCGCAGGCTTGGACGCACGCGTCCGCGCGGCTCCCACCGAGGGGGGAGGGTCCAAAGGCTCCACTTTTGGGACGCGCGACATAGGGTTTTGGTTACGGCTATTATCTCCGGATTGCGCGAGCCTGCATCATATGTTTCACTTCGTCGTCTGAAAATTTATGCTTGCTTTGTATCTTATCCATATGGAATAATACCTTCATGATTATTGGTGACCGCCTTCGCGCACTCCGCGAAGAAAAGAAACTCTCCCAGGGCGACATCGAAAAGCGTACCGGCCTGCTTCGTTGCTACATTTCCCGCGTAGAGAATGGTCATACCGTCCCGGCCATCGAAACGCTGGAAAAACTGGCTCGCGCTCTAGAGTGCCCACTCTATCAACTCTTTTATGACGGTGAGGAACCGCCGCAGTTGCCGAATCTTCCCAAGCGCAAGTCGTCCGATGACATCGCCTGGGGCAGCGTCGGTAAAGATGCACGCTTTCTCAACAAGCTTCGCCGCTTGCTGAGCAAAGTGGAAGACGGGGATCGCAAGCTCATTCTGTACATGGCCCAGAAAATGGCCAACCGCTAGTCCCGCAATCGGACTTGTGCGGTTGTCTCCGTTCTTTGCCATCAGAACTTAAGGGGAAGGCCGTGCATACCCGCTGTGCGGCCTCTTTTCTTTCCGGCGCGCATTTCTTCAGCAAGTTCTCCCTTTCTGTGTGTCCCAACCCTGTGCTCCCCTCTGCCACGTCCTCTCGTAGCACTATTCCCACTCGATCGTGCTCGGAGGCTTGGAGCTGATATCGTATACCACCCTTGTCACACCGGTCACTTCGTTGACGATGCGGGTCGATATGCGTTCTAGTACTTCCCCCGGCAGCCGGACCCAGTCCGCCGTCATGGCGTCATCCGATTCCACCACCCTCACTGCTACGGTCAGCCCGTAGGTTCGCCCGTCGCCCATCACCCCCACGCTCCGCACGGGGAGAAGCACCGCAAATGCTTGCCACACTTTGACATACAGCCCGGCGCGGCGAATTTCCTCAACCACGATTGCGTCAGCCTCCTGGAGAGTTACCAGATGTGGACGGGTGATCTCCCCGAGCAGCCGGACGGCCAGCCCCGGCCCCGGAAACGGGTGTTTCACCAGGATTTCTTCCGGCAGGCCCAGCTCTTTGCCAATCCGGCGAACCTCGTCCTTAAAGAGGTCCCTCAGCGGTTCAATCAACCCAAACGGCATCTTTTCCGGCAGTCCCCCGACATTATGATGCGTTTTGATGGTCGCGGAGGGCCCCTTCACGGAAACCGACTCGATCACGTCTGGATAAAGGGTCCCCTGCACTAAATAGCCAATCTCGCCATGGGCTTCCCCGGCCTGGAGCTTCTGCGCTTCTTCCGCAAATACAGCGATGAATTCTTTTCCGATGCGCTTGCGCTTTTCTTCGGGGTCCGTAACCCGTTTCAATTGTGCGAGAAAGCGTTCCGAAGCGTCCACGCCGATGACGTGGAGTTTCAGCCGGTCGCGCAGCATCTCCAGAGTCTCTTCAAACTCGTTCTTCCTCAGCATCCCCGTATTTACGAAGATGTTCGTCAGCCGGGTTCCTATCGCCCGGTGCACGAGCACCGCCGCAACCGTGGAATCCACGCCCCCGCTCAGCCCGCAGATGGCCCACTTATTTCCCACCTTCTCGCGGATCGCTCGCGTCGTCTCCTCGATAAAGGCCGCGCCGCTCCACTTTGGCTCCGCCTTGCACACTCGGAACAGGAAATTCCGGAGCAGGTCAGTCCCGCGCTCGGTGTGGTTCACTTCCGGGTGAAACTCGACTGCGTAGATCCTCTTTTCCGGGTTCTCCACCGCGGCGATGGCATTCTCGGTTCGTCCGATGGTTCGAAAGCCCTGCGGGAGCGTTCGAACGTGGTCGCCGTGGCTATTCCACACGCGCAGCGAGGCCGGAACCCCCGTGAACAGGTCGGATCCGCCGTGTTCTTTCGAATCAGCGACGCTCAATTGCGCGCGGCCATATTCCCGCCGCTCCGCCTTCTCCACCGTGCCGCCGAGTGTGTGAGTGATCCACTGCATCCCGTAGCAAATCCCCAGGACCGGAATTCCCAGGGCCAGCACCTTCGGATCGCACTTGGGCGCTTCAGTGTCATAAACCGAGCTCGGACCGCCGGATAGAACGATTCCCGCAGGCTCCAGCTTGCGGATTTCTTCGATCGAAGACGTGCATGGCAAGACGGCGGAAAACACCTGCTGTTCGCGAATGCGGCGCGCAATCAGCTGGGTGTATTGCCCGCCGAAATCGAGAACCACAACGCCACCGAGTTCCGCCTTCATCCTGCCTCCCCGCTCTCGCGCTCGCTCCGCCGCCTGTTTTACCGCGCTCTCGATCATGCCATCCCCCTTACGCCACGACGAGATTCAATAATTTGTCCGGCACGAAAATGCGTTTCACGATGCTCTTGTCGGCGAGATGCGGCGCAATTACCGGATCGGCGAGCGCCAGTTTTTCGACTTCATCTGCCCCGGTCCCCACGGGGACTTTCACTTTGCCCCGCAGCCGACCATTTACCTGCACCGGGATTTCGACTTCTTCCTCGCGGGTCAACGCCTCATCGAATGCGGGCCAGCCCGCCGTCCACAATCCGCCCGTGTGTCCCAGCATTTCCCAGAGCTCTTCCGCAAGGTGCGGCGTCATCGGCGCCAGCATCAACGTCAGCAATTCCAGCACTTCCTTGCGTACTTCCGGCCGCACGCTTTTTTCCAGCGGCTCCTGCAAATAAATCTCGTTGGTCATTTCCATGATCAGCGCGATCGCCGAATTGAAGTGCCAGCGCGTCTCGAAGTCCTGCGTCACGCGCCGCAATGTCTGATGCACTTTGCGCAGAAGAATTTTTTCCTTCGGGGAAGCCGTCGCAGCGCCGGCGCTTGCGCCATTCACTCCGCGGACCTCCTGCGCATGGCGTTCCACCAGTCGGTACACGCGGTTCAGAAAGCGCCAGGAGCCTTCGATGCTTTCCTCGCTCCACTCCAGATCCTTTTCAGGAGGTGCAGCAAAGAGCGTATAGAGCCGCCCCGTATCCGCTCCATATTTTTGCGCCATCTCTTCTGCGCCCACCACATTTCCCCGTGACTTGGACATGGCCACGCCGCCCTTTTGCACCATGCCTTGCGTAAACAGGCGCGCTGCGGGCTCGTTGTGTGTGATCAAACCCATGTCGCGCATCACCTTGCACCAGAACCGCGAATACAACAGGTGCAGAATTGCGTGCGTGATTCCACCGATGTACTGGTCAATCGGAAACCAATAAGCGACCTTCGCCGAGTCGAACGGGGCCTTGTCATTGTGGGGATCGGCGTAGCGGTAGAAATACCAGGACGAATCCACAAACGTGTCCATCGTGTCCGTCTCGCGCCGCGCCGGACCGCCGCATTTCGGACAAGTCGTGTTCACGAACTCCGGGGTCGACGCCAGCGGCGATTCTCCCTCGCCAGTGAGCTTCGGATTCGGCGGCAGTAGCACCGGTAAATCTTTGTCCGGCACGGGCACCATGCCGTCCTTCTTGCAATAGATCACCGGAATGGGCGTGCCCCAATAACGCTGCCGCGAAATGCCCCAATCCTTCAACCTGAAAATTGTCTCGGCGCGTCCGAATCCTTTTTGTTCCGCGAAGGCCGCCATATTCGCGCTCGCCGCGGCGCTCTCCATCCCGCTGTACGGCCCGGAATCCACGCTGACGCCATAATCGGCAAACGCCTCTTCGACAACTTCTTGGCCCGAGCGAGCAGCCCCTGCTAAATTTTTCACGCCTGCAACATTCAACTTTAAACTTTCAACTTCTTTTCCCACCACCACGACGCGGACAGGCAGTCCATATTTCCGGCAGAACTCCAAGTCGCGCTGGTCGTGCGCGGGCACGGCCATGATCGCGCCAGTGCCGTATTCCATCAGCACGAAATTACCGACCCAGATAGGAATCTTCTCGCCGCTGAAGGGATTGATGGCGTATCGCCCCGTGAAGAAGCCTTCCTTCTCCATCGTCGCCAGATCCTCGGTTTTCACCGATGCCTGGCGCATTTTGGCGAGTTTGGCTTCCGACGCAGCACGTTCGGACGAACCTTCCAACAGCTTCGGCAGCAACGGATGCGCCGGCGCAAGGATTAGCGCCGTCGCGCCATAAATCGTGTCAATGCGCGTGGTAAAAACTTCGATTGGTTCCGCGCCGGCCACGTCCGCTACGGCGAACTTCACCTTGGCGCCCTGCGACTTCCCTATCCAGTTGCGCTGCATCAGGATGACGCGTTCGGGCCATCCGCCCTCGAGTTGCTTCAAATCATCCAGCAACTGGTCCGCATATGTGGTGGTCTTCAGGAACCACTGTTCAATCTCGCGCGATTCCACCAGGGTGTCTTCGTGACGCCAGCAATAGCCGCCATTAATCACCTGCTCGTTTGCCAGCACCGTGCAGCACTTTGGGCACCAGTTCACGCGGCTCTTTTTGCGGTACGCCAGTCCGCGCTCCAGCATGCGCAGGAAAAACCATTGGTTCCAGCGGTAATACTCCGGTTCGCAAGTGGAAATCTCCCGCCGCCAGTCGTAGCTGAAGCCAAAGCGCCGCAGGACGCGTTGAAATTCCGCAATGTTTTTGTTGGTCCACTCGCGCGGGTGAGTTTTGTTCTGAATCGCGGCGTTTTCCGCCGGCAGGCCGAAGGCGTCCCAGCCCATCGGGTGCAGCACGTTGAAGCCGCGCATACGCTTCACGCGCGCCACGACGTCTCCAATGGCGTAGTTGCGCATGTGGCCCATATGCATCGTGCCGCTGGGATACGGCAGCATCTCCAGCACGTAATACTTCGGCTTCGAGGGGTCCGCCTCCGATTCGAATACGCGCGCTTCCGCCCAGCGCTTCTGCCATTTCTCTTCGATTTTCTGCGGATCGTATCCCGACACCGCCGCCGGTGTGCCCGCTGTTGTGCTTTGTTCCGCCACGCCGCGCTATCCCCTCTTCTTCCTCGCTTTAATCTTTTTCGCCGCGCTCTTTCTTGTTGCGATCTGCTTTTCTGAGTTCCTCTGCGTCTTTGCGCTGGCGTTTCTTTTTTTCTCTGCTTTTCTGTGTATGGAAATCTTTCTTTGCAGCGCCGCGGTCAGCATGGAGAATCCCTTCTCCGCCGCGGGCGCTTGCTCCTTCAATCCTGCCAGCTCCCACAGCATCGCTACGTTCCGGCGGTCATCGCCCGGATCATCAATCGGCGTTTCGGCCACAAACGCCCGCCCTGTCAATCCTTCCGGCGCGGCCGCGCCGAATCGCGGGTGCCGCAAAATCCTCGCAAGCGCCTCCGCCCCAATCTTTCCTTTTCCGATGTGCTCGTGGCGGTCCACGCGCCCGCCGAGCGGAATCTTCGAATCATTCATGTGAATCACCGGCACGTTCTCGAGCCCGATCGCGCCGTCAATCTGCCCGATCGTCGAAGCCAGTCCGCCCTCGGTCTTGATGTCGTATCCCGCGGCAAAGAGGTGCGCCGTATCCAGGCACGCCCCGACCGGCAAGTTCCGCAACCCGGTTAGAATCTCTCCGACTTCTTCCAGCCGCGCCCCAACCGCGGTTCCCATTCCCGCGGTGTTTTCGATCAGGATTCGCAGGCTGCCCATCGGCGCGCGCTTGGATGCCTGCTTCACCGACTCCACGATCGTGGAAATCGCCTGCTCGGTCGTCGCCTCGCCTCGCGCGCCCGGGTGCACGACCAGAAAATCCGCTCCCAACGCCACCGCGCGGACGATCTCATCATGGAATGCCTGGATCGACCGCGTCTGCAGCATGCGCTGCTCCGACGCCAGGTTGATCAGGTAGTTTGCGTGGATCACCAAGGGCCCGAGCCGCAATTCTTCCTGGCGCGCCCGAAACGCCTGCGCGTCCACGTCCGGAATCCGTGCCGTCCCGCCTTGCCACATCCTCGGGCTCGCCGAGAAGATTTGCAGCGCGTTGCAGCCGAGCTTTCTGGCCGATTCCAGAGCGTTCAAATAGCTCCCCACGATGGACGTGTGAATCCCGATTCGCAGGCTCCCATCCATCCACGATGGCGGTTGCGGTTCAGGTTCGGGTTCCGGGCGATATTCGTCTTCTGGGTCGAACTGTGTCGGTTGGATGATGGGCTGCTCAGGCATGCCCGTGGGTAATTTCTGCTCTGTCATAAACAAACTATTCTAGCACACGCGCCAAATCGTTGGTCCGCGTCCATTTGCGGCGCCCCCTCGGCTTGCCGTAGACTCATGGTTCACACGCACCGCGCCGGGGGAGCCTCCATGTTGGTTGTAATGCAGTCGCACGCCACTGAGGAGCAGATCCGCGAAGTTTGCAAGCGCATTGAAAGCCTCGGATTGAAGGCGCACCCCATGCCAGGGTCTCTCCGCACCGCCATCGGCATCACCGGCAACAAGGGCGCCATCGACCTCGGCATCCTCGAGTCCCTCCCCGGCGTCGTCGAGTGCATCCCGGTCAGTAAGCCGTACAAACTCGTCAGCCGCGATACCAAAGAGGAAGACACTATTCTGCGAATCCCCACGCCTTCCGGCGACGTCATCGTCGGCGGCGATCAGATCGCCCTCGTCGCCGGCCCCTGCGCCGTCGAAACCGAGGAGCAATGTCTCACCATCGCCGAACGCCTCAAAAAATCCGGCGTGCGGCTTTTCCGCGGAGGCGCTTATAAGCCGCGCACTTCCCCGTATAGTTTTCAGGGCCTCGGCGAAGACGGCCTCAAAATTCTCTCGAAAGTTCGCGCGACACACGGCTTCGGCATCGTCACCGAAGCGGTTGACAATGAATCCCTCGACCTCGTCGAGGAGTACGCCGACGTCATCCAGATCGGCGCGCGGAACATGCAGAATTTTTCACTTCTGAAACGCGCCGGCCGCGCCAAGAAACCCGTTCTCCTCAAGCGCGGGATGTCCGCCACGCTCGACGAATTCCTCATGGCCGCCGAGTACATCCTCTCCGAGGGCAATTACAACGTGATGCTCTGCGAGCGCGGTGTGCGCACCTTCTCCGATTTTTCGCGCAACACGCTCGACCTTGCCGTCGTTCCCGCCGTCAAAAAGCGCAGTCACCTACCCATTTTCGTCGATCCCAGCCACGGCACCGGCAAGCGCCACAAAGTGCTGCCGCTCTCCCGAGCCGCTGTCGCCGTCGGCGCGGATGGTCTCCTCATCGAAGTTCATCACGAGCCGGAAAAAGCCCTCTCCGACGGCATGCAGTCCCTCCTCCCCGAGGAATTCATCGCTCTCGCCGACGAAATGCGCCAAATCGCCGCCGTCCTTCACCGGTTCATTAACTAGCCGGTTGCTCGCCACCTGTCTCGCCATCGCCAAGCTATGGTGACACCCGCTGAGAGACCAGCCGAAATCAATATGCCCTCTCACTGGCCCGCGCTTGTCAGCAGAAGTACTACCGAAGTACCAAGAATTCCGCATACTGCTTTCAGGTCTTCACCTGATTGGCAGGAAAGCGTAGCGATGTTAATTACAGCATGAGCGAAAGATAGAAGTTCGGGCAACGGTCTGCGGCACCCACCCACCGGCCCAGCGTCGCAGATCTACGCCACTCGGCTTAGCTCAGGCCAAATGGCCCTACTAAATAGCAGATTCGACGGACGTATGGAGAAACGCTTACCTATCGCTATAGTTGTGCGCCTCACCCAGGCGCAGGATCAGCCTGTCAACGGAGAAGAGCTGGCTTATACGGATAACGTCAGTGCTCACGGTGCGCGCGTGATTTCCAGCCGCCCACGGCAAATCGGCGAAGTGACTAAAGTCACTTGCTTGAAAGATGAAATCACGATCCGCGGAAAAGTTGTCTATTGCCAGAAACTCGTGGACGACCGCTACTGTATCGGATTGAATTTCCAGGACCGCCGCGTCACATGGTCCGCATACCGCACTCACAGCAGCGCCTTACCCTAGCCTACTTGCCAAGTTCACTGCCGGCACCGCTTGACAGCCCATCACAACTCAAAGGGTGAAAACTATCTTCCGCAAGTTCAGGCAGTTGCTCGCGATTTCCAGGCGGCCAGCCGGTAGGATCGACACTTTCCGAGGGCTAATCTCCAAAACTGTACCAAATTGGATAGAATTCCGGCTTTTCATGTCACATTCTATGTCGATGAGAATGCGGGATCTTACTCCAGCACAATTGTCCTCGGTCCCTTGTCCCACGTGCGGTGTCGCTTCTGGCCAGCGCTGCTTGTTGCATTCAGGTGGCCTGCGCACGGAACCACACCTAGATCGTAGACTCTCCGCGGCCGAGGCCATTGAGTCGAAAAGAATCCGTCCTGGTACTAAACACCGATAAGTCCTGACCACCTGGCACCGGGATTGGTAGGGCGGGTGCTCATTGCTTACCCCGACATTTTGGGTCGAGGTGTCCCCGTGGCTTGTACCGGGAGCGGATCCATCTTCTCCGTGTTCCAAATGTGCCAAAACAATTTCACGGTTGCGGGCGAGTGCCCGGCGTAGTGATTGTTGGCGTAGGCGAAGGCCTTGATGCCCCGCGCCACCACTCGCCTCAGGATTTGCACCCAC
>Ga0207120_1068_pt1 | contig 23144 bp, 13 predicted proteins | sample Alteio_BWMinHeat_40_FD_153509 | JGI IMG/M metagenome (GOLD analysis project Ga0207120, IMG submission 153509) | Enriched cells from forest soil in Barre Woods Harvard Forest LTER site, Petersham, Massachusetts, United States -... | ecosystem: Environmental > Terrestrial > Soil > Temperate forest >...
CGCGCTCAACGGAGTAGGTACTTGTGTAAAGCACATTTTGGGAAGCAACGATCTATGAATCAGCACGCTGTTCTTGGGACCCAACAACGGCTTGTGCCGGTATGTGTTTTACACAAGTACCTACGAAGTAAAACAAAGAGATGAGTGAGTGACGATTTTCTTAGGTTTCTGAGAGTATTCTTAAAGAATTTATTCCCATTCAATCGTGGCGGGTGGTTTTTGCGAAATGTCGTAAACCACCCGATTAATTTCTGGCACTTCGTTAATGATACGATTGGCAATACGTGTCAGCACCTTCGTCGGAATATCGGCAACGTCTGCCGTCATGCCATCCATGCTGGTAACTGCACGTATCGCAATTGTATAAGCATAAGTACGCTGGTCACCCATCACACCCACTGATTTCACTGGCAAAAGAACCGCGAACGCTTGCCACAAACCCTGATAACAATTGCTTGCGCGCAATTCATCTTCGAGTCGCACCTCAGCGCGTTGCAAAATATCTACTTTCTCTGGCGTTACTTCACCTAAAATGCGCACGGCTAATCCAGGACCGGGGAAAGGTTGGCGATCCGTCATTTTGTCAGGCAAGCCCAGTTCACGCCCAAGCACACGCACTTCATCTTTGAACAGTTCACGTAAAGGTTCGATCAATTTGAGTGCCATCACTTCAGGAAGCCCACCCACATTGTGATGACTCTTGATGGTTTGCGACGGCCCACGCACCGACACCGATTCAATCACATCTGGATAAAGAGTTCCTTGCGCTAAAAAGCGACAATTGAGTGGTTTAGCAATTTCTTCAAAAACAGAAATAAACTCTTGGCCAATGCGCTTACGTTTTTGTTCCGGATCGACCACTCCAGCAAGCTGCTTAAAAAACCGTTCGGAAGCGTCGATGACTCGCAGATCAAGTTTGAAATGATCTTTAAAAACTTGTTCAACTAATTGCCGTTCACCTTGACGCAAAAGACCTGTGTCTACAAATACACAGGTGAGCTGCTTAGGAATTGCTTGGCCAAGAAGCGCCGCCACCACTGACGAATCAACCCCACCCGACAAAGCACATAAAACATGATCGTCTGCGCCAACTGTGGTGCGAATTTTCCGTACTTCACTTTCTAGAAAATGTTCCATTGTCCATGCAGAGCCCAATCCGCAAATCCGATGAACAAAGTTTCTAATCATTTCTACACCACCCTGCGTGTGAACCACTTCAGGATGAAACTGCACGGCATAAAAATTTCTGGCATGATCAACCATGGCCGCGATAGGCGCCGAAGCAGTACTTGCAATCGGAATAAATCCTGACGGTAAGCGTAGTGCTTCGTCACCATGACTCATCCACACTTCGAGTGAACGAGTGGTAATATCGGTAAATAAAAGATCGGATTCCAAATGAACTGTGGCACGGCCATACTCGCGTTTTTGCGCTGGCTTTACTTCACCGCCCAATGCATTCACTAAAAGATGAAGTCCGTAACATATACCTAAAACAGGTATCCCTAGGGTTAGAATCGCCGGATCCATCTGAGGCGCATCCACATCGTACACCGACGAAGGGCCGCCCGAAAGGATCAGCCCTTTCGGTTTTGCCTCACGAATTTTTTCGAACGCTGTGTGAAAAGGCCAAATTTCACAATAAACTTTTTGCTCGCGAATCCGACGAGCAATGAGTTGCGTGTATTGGCTACCAAAATCCAGAATTAAAATCGCATTTTGCAACATTACGGCTCGATTCGATAATTAGGAGCTTCTTGCGTAATAATCACATCGTGAACATGGCTTTCACGCAATCCCGCATGTGTCATGCGCACAAAACGCGCTCGCTCACGTAATTGTTCTAAAGTATGTGCGCCGAGATAACCCATGCCCGCTCGAATCCCGCCAATCAATTGATACAGCGAAGAAGCAAGGCTTCCTTTGTATGGAACACGTCCTTCAATTCCTTCCGGAACCAATTTACTGTCGTCGTTGATTTCAGCTTGAAAATATCGATCTTTAGATCCGAGTTTCATCGAACCCAAAGAACCCATGCCGCGATATTCTTTATAAGCTCGACCTTGATACAGGATCACTTCTCCCGGGCTTTCTTCAACACCAGCAAATAAACCACCAATCATCACGGCGGCCGCACCGCCAGCAAGCGCTTTAACAATGTCACCCGAATACTTGATTCCACCATCAGCAATAATCGTCGCACCTAATTCACGTGCCGCGCGTGCACATTCTAAAACTGCCGACATTTGCGGCACACCCACTCCAGAAATCACACGTGTCGTGCAAATCGAACCGGGACCAATGCCTACCTTCACTACATCGGCTCCAGCTTTAATCAGTGCTTGCGTGGCCTCTGCCGTCGCCACGTTACCGGCGATGATCACAATGTCTTGGTAGTGAGCACGTGTAGATTTGACGGCATTCATCACGCCTTGTGAGTGGCCATGCGCAGTATCAATCACAATCACGTCAGCTCCGGCTTCAACCAAAGCTTGCGCACGTTGCTCACCTTCATCACCCACACCCACCGCCGCCGCAGCTAAAAGTCGCCCTTGTTTGTCTTTCACTGCCGCAGGTGAGCGCCCAGATTTTTCAATATCTTTTATGGTAATGAGGCCGCGCAAATTAAAGGCTTGATCCACCACCAAGAGTTTCTCGATGCGATGCTGATGCATCAACTGTTTTGATTCTTCGAGACCCACCCCTTCGTTGGCGGTCACCAGTTGAGTGGTCATCACTTGTGCTACTTTTTGTTCGAGATTTTGCTCGAAGCGAATATCACGGTTGGTAACGATTCCCACCAATCGTTTGCCTTGCACCACAGGAATGCCGGAAATATTATTGGAGCGCATCAATTGCACAGCATCTGCAAGTTTGGATTCTGGCGTGATGGTAATGGGATCCGTAATCAATCCCGCTTCAAATTTCTTCACTCGGTGCACTTCTTCTGCTTGCACTTCGATCGGCATATTTTTATGAATAACGCCGATACCGCCCTCACGCGCCATGGCGATGGCAGTACGACTTTCAGTCACAGTGTCCATGGCCGCCGACACGATGGGAACATTGAGTTTGATATCGCGTGCAAGCGGCGTACGAATGTCTACTGCATGAGGCAAGATCGCAGAATATTGGGGAACTAACGAGACATCATCAAAGGTCAAAGCAGAAGGAAAATCCATGCCGGTTATGAGCTTAAACCATGCACTTTTGTCAATATTTATTTTTGTTGGAGGTATTTGCAAAATTAACTGTAAAGACAGGGGAAGAAGATAAGAAATTTATTAGGAACCCAGGGACCCAGGAAGATTTTGACTGCTCAGTCGATCGATCCGTTTGATTTCGATAATAAATTTCCAAAATTCCTGGGTTCTTGGGTTCCTGAGAAAAGTATTTTTTCATTCACGACGACGATGACATCTAGGACTACGAATTTTGCAACTAGCTCGTTGGTTTTGAATCCCGCCTTAAAAGTCCGAAAATGATTCTACAAAATCAAAAAACACGCTAACAGGTGGTCGATGGGGATCAAAACGTTTGATTGGAACCCCAAAATCAATGGCAAACATGCCTGGGTTGACCCCCAATTGATCAAATAAAAAACGAATTCCATAACCTACGTCGTAATAAAAATTCTGGTAATCAAAAAACCGTTGACCGTCTTTGCTGAGCAGCACCGCATCGGCAAATAATGCACCTTCAATTCCTTCAACATAAAATAAATCACCGATGTTCGTGCGATAACCACGCCACAATTCATGACGATGTTCAACCGATAAAAGCGCACGATGATCGCCCACCAACTCTCCTTCTGGAAAACCGCGGGCATGAGCATGCCCTCCTAATGACAGAAGCGCTTGTGTTGGGGGCTTACCCAAAGTCGTGTCCAAACGAAATCTGAGCGCAAACGCTTGATCATACGTTAATTTGAAAATTTTGAGAACACCTGCGCCAAGCGAGCCATAAATCGGGCGTCCGTATGGAACACCCATATCTGCGTGCAACAACCAAGCAAAGCCGTTCAGCGAAGTACGATCGCTGGGGCGATCGTCATAAACGAGGTTAAATGCACCACTTGCTTGATAAACTGGAGAAGTCGCTCCCGCAAATCCTTGCGTGAGTCGTTCAAGCGACAAACCTGCTCCCACATAGTACGCAAGCGTATCCGCGGTGACACGTGGACCAAATGCGTATCCGTACCGCCCAGAAACACCTAATCCGGTCGGTTGATAGTAAGCACCAAAACCAAAATAATGGTGCAAGTCATATTCTCGACGCAAAGAAAAATCGGCACCCGCCGTCAGTTCTGAACCCGAAAAACCAAACGCAGCAAACAAGCGCGTCAAAGTAAAACGCAAACGATGTTGGTCGCTGTTGTTGAAGCGCGGATCATTTTGCTCGGCACCAAAATAACGTTCAACCAAGCGATGTTGAGGATCCAAACGAATGTGAGCCAGTGGCGGCATGAGCAGATTAAAATTTAATTTACCGTTGGCAGCATCACCCACAAAGCGAAGTGTTTGATGACGTCCATTCTTATCAATCGCTTCAACATCGATAGGTTCACGTGTATTTCTTCCGGGTCCAATTTTTTCAATTTGCACTTGCGTACCATCTACATGGTAACGTGCGTCATACTCTGGATAATTTCCAAAAAAATCATCGATGATGATTTGCGCGTCATCATGAGCCTCGATCAAAGCTTGTGCGATAGGACCCTGTTTTGCGGCAATCGCATGATCAAAAATTTCTGAAACTTTTTGATCGCCTAAACGATCACGAAGTTTTTCATAGAATAATTTTCCTGCTGGTCTTTGATGAAAAAAATCACTTGCTGTTTTAGGACCTGTTTTCGCTTCGTCGATGGCATCAAAGTAGAGGTGTGGCCACGTCATTTGCGGTGCATAGATTAACGAATCGATGTCAGGAATAAATGCCAGCGGCCGCAATAAGTCAGAAGCTTTCTTTTTTGCCGTTTGATAATGTGTCAGCCAATAAACAGCCAAAGCATCTGCATCCTCATCATCCACATTCCAAGCACGTTTAAATGCACATGCGAAAGCATAGCGCATCAGGCCTATGCGATGAAAACGTAGAAACGCTTCCAGCGGAAACAAACGAAAAAGTTCTCGGCTCACCAACAACACATCTCCCCCACACGCGGCCACTTCGCGTCGCATCGGCGCTTCAAGCCATCGCTGGGGTTTAATCCCCAATGGTTTTAGTGCTTGCATTACCAAGTCATACGTTTTGCGTCGTTCACGTGCCGCCCGCTCATCCAGCCAGCTTCCCAAATCATTGATGTGACCCCAGTCAACACCGGGAGCAAATGAGCGTGGCACTTTTCTGGCAGCAACCATCGTTAGCGGCGATTGCTCTGTTGGACTTGCTTCGTATCCGCGACGCGAAAAGCCAACGAAAAAGTTGTTGGGGTCGCCACGAAAATGGGTCAGTCGTTCGAGATAAAAGCCTTCTCCAGTATGTGATAAATTCACTTTCCAATCGACGCTTAAAGTACGCGATCGTTTCGGATCATCTCCGTTCGTGATCAAAAATGGAACCACCGCCAACAGCCAAAAATCATTTTCGATTCGCCCCAAGGCGCCGTAGCGTTCGGGAATCACTGCATTAAATCTTACGCGTAAATAATGACCCTGAAGTGAAATCGAGGCGGGAGATTGAATGGAGATCTTGTTTCCATCCACCTCAACGCTCAACCAACGAAAATGAGTCTCTTGTGGTCCATTAGGATAATCCCAAAGTCGATCCACATCATTATTCACATAAGATGAATCCAGCGCTTGAAGATAACTGACTAATGTCGCTTGAGGAACCAGTTCGCTCGTCAGTTCACCGGTCAGAGCTCCCGTCGTACTATCAAGATTGAGAGTGACTTCCCCTTGCAGTGAGGTCACACCTAAAAAAGATGCCACCATGAGCAGAGGAATCAAATCAAATCCTTGCTAGGTAGTTGCAAAACTCGTTGTCGTAGACGTCGCGTCATCATCGTCGAAGAAAGTATTTATGCTCTCGGCTGCTCATGGGAAAAGAAATATCACAGGAAGACGACAAGACAGGAAGATTTTTTTTGTTTCTAAAAGACAGGGAATAATCGTGAAGATTCACTCAAAAAGATTTTCTTCCTGATCTTCCCGCCTTCCTGTTTAACGTCTTACGTCTTTCACAACTACGATCATGGGACAATTTTGCAACTCCTTGTTACATCGAATTGAGCAAGTGTCGAGCAATCACCATGCGTTGCACTTCGCTCGTGCCTTCACCAATTTCGAGTAGTTTTGCATCGCGCAAATAACGCTCCACTGGAAATTCTTGCGTATAGCCGTACCCACCATGAATTTGCACTGCTTCACTCGTCGCACGCATCGCAGCTTCGGAGGCAAATAATTTTGCCATCGATGCTTCCTTGGAAAACGGTACACCCTGATCCGCTAATGAAGCTGCGCGCCAAGTCAACAAGCGCGCCGCATGATACTCGGTCGCCATATTCGCAAGTTTCCACTGAATTGCTTGAAAATCACTAATCGGTTTGCCAAACGCCTCGCGTTGTTTCGCATATTTGAGTGACTCTTCTAATGAACCGCGAATCATGCCGCAGCCAAGCGCAGCGAGAGAAATTCTCCCGCGATCTAAAATTGCCATGGTATTGGCAAAACCTTGCCCTTCGTTTCCCAACATGTCGGCATCAGTGAGCTCAACATTTTCAAATACCAATTCCGCTGTGTCGCTTGCACGCATGCCAAGTTTGTCATGTAAAGACTTTTGTAAAAATCCTTTTTTACCCGGCTCGAGCAAAAAAGCGGTGATTCCATGATGTTTTTTTTCTTTTTGTGTGACTGCGAGTACCACCACACAACCGCAGACAGTGCCTTGGGTAATAAACATTTTAGCGCCGTTGAGCCGCCAACCATTGCCGTGCCTGATCGCTGTCGTGCGCATTCCAGCTGAATCCGATCCACTACCTGGCTCGGTTAGTGCCCACGCTCCTAAAATTTCACCACGCGCCAGCTTGGGTAAAAACTTTTGTTTTTGCGATTCAGACCCAAAGGTTGCTAAATGTCCCGAACCCAACCCGTTATGAGAAGCCACGGTTAATCCCAACGAACCATCATAGCGCCCGACTTCTTCACACACTAACGCAAATTCGCGATAACCAAGCCCCGCACCACCGTATTTTTCGTCGATCAATATACCTAACATTCCAAGCTGACCGAGCTCGCGCACTACTTGATGAGGGAACGTGCTAGTTTTGTCCCATTCACGAGCAAAGGGACGCACTTTCTCCTCGCAAAATCGACGCACGGTTTGAACTAAGATTTTTTGGTCGGCATTTAAATCAACATCCACATTGGCTCCCTTAAATTCGAGCTTCTTGCAAAACTCGTAGCCGTAGACGTTATCGTCGTCGTGGACGAAGAAAATACTTAAGTTTTCCGTCTACGTTCACGACTACGAATACGATCGCGGGTAATTTTGCAAGTACCTAATATAACCAAAGGTAAAGGGCGTGCACTCTGGTTTCGTTTATGGCATAGGAATATCCACTTTTTACTTTTTGAGACCGCTTAGGAATGAGGATTTTTCATGACTACACCACGCACAAAAAAAACAGACTCCAAATCCACCACCCCAACAAAGAAAACTTCCGCCGCTAAAGAGCATGCGACACCTAAAAAAGCAAAATCCGAAGTCGCCGCTACAGCAACCTCAGCCAAAAAAGTTCAATCGGCTGCGGTCTCAACAAAGAAAAAAGATCACGCACCCGAATTTGTGGTGACTAAAAAACACGCAAATAAAACGCTAGAATGGCAGGTGGGCGGTTGTTTGCGAGTTGAACTTCCTGAAAATCCCAACCAGGGTTTGCAGTGGCAATTACTCAAACTTCCACACGGAATCACCCTAGAAACTTCGCAAACTACTGCGCACCAGGCCCTTCATCATCATTCACTCGCCACCCAAGATCGAATATTTCGCTTCGCCATAGAAGAAGCGGGAGACTATTCTCTCCAATTTCAACTTGCGCGTCCCTTCAATCAAAGTGGGTACGCCGATAGTTTCAAAGTAAAGCTCCATGCAAAAGAGGGCGAAAATACAACATCAAACGGGTGATTTTGCATTTTTTTTTGTTATCAAGGCTTGCACTCTGCTTCACTTAGCGACAGAGTGCGGCCTTTAAAGCCTCATTCAACATAAGGGAGACAATTCATGACTCGCACTCAGTTTTTTTCCGCCATCGCCGAAGCTTCAGGAATGAAAACCAAAGACGTCAAAGAAATGTTTAATCATGCTTATGACGTCATTATGAAACATCTGCCCAAAGAAGGTAAAATTCCCGTTGGTAATTTGGGATTTATTAAACTGGTGCAACGAAAAGCACGCTTGGGCCGCAACCCTGCAACGGGTGAGCAAATTAAGATACCAGCAAAAACTGTGGTTAAATTTACTGTTGCATCGCCTATTCGTGCAGCTTTCGTAAAGAAAAAACCAAAGTAAAATAGTGAGTCATGCATTGATATGGTTTAGTCATCTGGCACTTGTTAATCCAACTCTTTGCACTATCCCGTCGATCGTAGATTCCTCATTCGTCATTACAAATAACAATCAATTAGGGGGGAATTCTTATGATGCGAGGATTTTATTTTCCACTATGCCTTATCAGCGTCTACACGATTGGCTGCGGATCAAATATAAATAAAGACCAATCTCTCTCTCAATCAGCGCAAGTTCGTGCACGAAACTCATCGCTCTTAGATTCACCTTTTAAGAAAGTGAGTAGCACGACAACTTGGGCAGTGCCTCAATTACCCGCGCAAGATGTCAATGAAGGAGACGTAGGAGCAGATATCGATCGTTTGCAGTTTGCACTTAAACTTGCATTAAATTTACGGCTTGATGAAGACGGGCAGTTCGGCAGAAAAACGCTCACCGCACTAAACGATTTTCAACAACAACAAGGCATCAGCCCTTCGTCTACTTTTGACACAACCACACGCAACGCCTTGCAAGCAGTACTTACAAACATCGTCAGCCAAATGACAACATTCCCCGATCCACCTGCTGTGTTGGGTGTACCCACCGCAGATGTGGTCGCTACCAATCTTGCCAATGTTTCTGTCATTGCCGGCGAGGGTGATAAAGTGGGAACTTACAATCATCGCGTTGGCTTTGATTGGGGTGATGGCGCAGAGAGCACCAGCATCACGCAAGGCTCACCTGCACACATTCTCTGGTTTCCAGATTCTGGATTGAGCGCATCGGATGCAAATGTGATTGGCATCATTAGCCACAACGAAGGTCCCTTCGATGCTGTGAATAGCTATGATGATGGATACTACACCTGGGGTGCTTATCAACTCATTGGGGCTTATCGAGATCATGCATATCTGCCGCAAGAAGATGAATTAGCCCAAGGATTGTTTGAGCAAAAATTGATTGACCCGGTTTCTTTTTTTCAGTGCTTTCAAGAATATGGTTTTGATGTCACAGCAAATTTGAATACTGATGGCACCCTCGATAAAACCTCAGTGAATGTGACATTGCTTCGACCTGATGGAACCACGTTGAGCGGCATAGATGTTTGGAAAGCCGTGGGCACAGAGTCATTGCTTAATCAGTTATTCATCAATGCAGGCCAAAACGTACGTATTCAAAAAACCCATGTCATGAGTGCGAAGTTGGTGCATTTTGATGCACTGGGTTTGCCGCTCGCAAATAATTTAGCAACCGTGCAACAATATTTAACCAGTGAAGTATTGACTGCTGCTTTTTTGGATATGGAACTAAATCGTGGACGTGGCACAGCACTCAATACTTTCGCCACCGCATTACAAAATGTACTAACGCAATATTCTGATCTTGATATCACATCACCTGGTAATTGGCCCGATAGTGAAAGGCAGCAAGTTGAAAATGATTTACTTCAACAATGGGTGCAATCGGTTTCGTCATCTTATGCAACACGTGCTCACGCGGTGGCCAATTCAGTTTTATTAAACCACACTATTTTTTCTTATCAGTAGAGATACTTGCAAAATTAGCTGTAAAGATAGGGTTAGAAGACAAAAAATTTTCCAGGAACCTAGGAATGCAGGAAGTTTCGACTATTTGCGGAACGATATGTTTGATTTCAATAATAAATTTCCAAAATTCCTGGGTTCTTGGGTTCATGAGAAAAGTATTTTTTTGTCTACGACGACGACTCACGTTTACGACTACGAATTTTGTAAGAGGCTCAGTAGCTAGCGACAATGCAGTTCGATGACTAATGGGTCGGTTGTGATGCTGGCTGGGAACTAGGCTGCGAGCTGGGTTGCGAACTTGCTCCCGAAGACATATCTTGAACACCTGCGGTTTTACCACTCGGCCCAAAATTCATGCTGTCAGTAGTTGTTCCATCAAGCGCCATATTGGGAGTTGTAGGATAACTGCTGGCTCCCCAAGAGGGGGTATGCGTATTACTATTTTGCACTTTTTTGCTCGAGGCTGCGGCTGTTCGCCCAAGTGGTGTTAATTCAAAAGTCGTAAGCGCCGAACAATCACCAGTAGAAATCATGTCACTCGCTAAGACACATTGTGTTTCAATCGCAGTGCAACTCGAACCCATATCTTCAGAACCAATCATATAAACAGATTTTCCATCTGACTTTAATTGCGCCCCGCAAAAACCAAAGCCGATACCTGCCACCGCCATTTCAAAAGCTTTATCGGCAGAGTTGGCTTTAAGATGTATCACACCATAGGAACAAGTATCCCAATCATCTTGCGTCGTATCTTGTGATGGGCAAGTGGTCGAATTGAGATATCCCACCCCTAACCACGCCTCAACTTCATAGGTTTGTGATATTTGTGAAGTGGGTTGAGACGCAGACGTGGGCTGCGATGCCGCGGTAGAAGCAGATGACAAGGGAGTCACAATTGCAGCACAGCGCTCTTGCCCACCCGTATTAAAAAAATAAACAATATTATTTGCAATACCAAATTGTGTAAATCCACCGTTCGAACCTGAGTAGCACTGACCTTGAAAACTCTTTTGTTCAGTCATCATTGGTATTGAGTAAACAATTGGAGTTTCTTTCGCACACGCAGGATTACTTTGTAATTGTTGATTAAGGCCAGAGATGATTCCATCAATATTTTTCAATATTGATAATAAATCTGTGGGCCCTTTTCCAGAAAAGAAACTACTTTTAAAATTAGCCAAAGGATCATTCGCACCTGGCTGAGGCATATTGTCACGACTGACTTCATCACGACTCGCCCCAAGTCCTAACCCAGAAGGAAGTGCTGCTTTCACTGGTGGACTCAATAATGGTAAAGATTCTCTACTTTGATTTTGATTCGGACGTTGATTTGGACTCTGATTCGATTTTTTTGAGCATGCACTAATTGCCATCACTCCAGTCAAAAAAAACACCATCTTTCGCATGACTACCTCCACACCACCGATTGCCGTAATCTTTATTTAGAGAATATCGATATGGGGCTTCAATCGCCACTTTAATGATAATGGATCATCATTAAATCATGACTCCAAAAATAATATCTCACTTGACATATAAGCATATACTTATGTATTGTTAGCCATGCCTATCACTGTTTTTGACGCTCTTGCGAGCACAACGAGACGACAACTGATTGAGGCGCTCGCATGGCAAGAATGTAATGTTTCAACTCTGGTTAAAATTTCTGGAATCTCTCAACCCGCTGTCAGCCAGCAACTCAATATTTTGCGCGACGCTGGTTTGCTTAAAGAACGGCAAGATGGGCGGTTTCGCTTTTATTGTTTACAAGGTGAACCACTCCAAGAAGTTGCAGAATGGATCGATCATTATCGGATTTTCTGGAGTCAGCGTCTCGACACTCTTGGAAATGTTTTAAATGAAATGAATAAACAAAAGGAATCTCGGCGACGAAAATTCACGAAAAAAAGAGGAGTACGGAAATGACAGATATTCGAATTGTAAGAGAATACTCACACCCTCCAGAAAAAGTATGGAAGGCATTAACAGAGCCAGTACTGATTGCGCGTTGGCTGATGCGACCCGAAGGATTTGAAGCAAAAATAGGAAACCGGTTTCGCTTGACGACAAAACCGCAGCCCGGATGGCGTGGATTTGTTGAATGCGAAGTCATTGAAGTGATCGATGGTTGCCGTCTTGCTTACCGTTGGGTTGGCAACGAAAATGGAAAATCCACAATCGTTCGTTATTCACTTGAAACCATCGCCGGCGGCACGAGGTTGATTTTTGAACACACAGGTTTTTCAGGTTTGGGTGGTTTCATCTTAGCGAAAATGATGCTCGGTCCAGGTTGGAGAAAAATGTTCTCGAAAACAATACCCAAAATATTAGATGCTTTGAGAGCGAATGGTTCGTTAGATAGTGCGGCAGAAATTCTAGCGCGTTTTGGTGAACCGATCGCAATCTATTCTCGCTAATCTTTAATTTTAGAATTTCTTATGATGCCACACGTTCGACAGCGTCTGTATTAGCAGCATGTGGAATACGTTTTTCTGTTGATTGCTCGACCACCCCAAGCATTTCCAAACGTGCGAGTGCCTGTTTGCGACTCAGCGAGCGCGATTCCAACCACGACGCCATTTGTTGTTTTCGTGGTCGCGATCGTTTGCGTTCCCAATCATAAATCGTTTGTGCCGACACGCCCAAAAGTTTTCCATAAAGTTCGGCGGACAAATTTAAACGAGTGCGTTGAGCTTTCACAGAACGCGACGAAAAGCGGATCCCTTCTGGCAAATTTTGCGAAGGTTTGTCTTCTCTTACTTGTTTTTGTTCTAAAGCTTCCAAACGACTGATGCGCTTGAATTGTTCATGAATGATTTTTTTTAACTTTGCGATATCGTGACGATGCTGTGCGATTTGCCGATGCGCATGCACCAACGCATTCTTTGATTCTTTTTTGGCGATGCGGCGAATTTCATTCTTTAATATAATGGCTAAATCAGTCATATGAAATTTCCCTAATCGGTGCGGATTTCAACAAACAACCAGGTTAAGCCTGGTATCATGTGCTGTTTGTTTAGCTCAAGCGCAATAACTGAAATTTATTGAATACCCAACAACGCGCCAAAGTAAATATGGAAATTCCCGGGTTGACTATAGCTCACAACATCGGACACATGATCGAATATATACACCCACCAATGCAAACCTTTTTCGCTGCCCAAAAATGCGATCACTTTCTGTGCTCTTACTAACCCAACTCGCGCAACCAACTGTTCATAAACGTATACAACTTGTGCGAGATGAGTAAATGCACCATGTGCGGTTCCCAATAAGAACGGATCAAACTCCGGAAACCCTCGTCGAATCAGCGCAGCAAATTCGGGATCTGCATAGTCCCGTTTCTCCATCTTGACTAACGGTATGCCCAACGCCAAAGCCTTCTTGCGAAGAACCAAATAGGTCGCCCATGGTGCTGGATTGCCACCTTCAGACACTTCGAAACTATAACTAGGATGGGCCAACATTTTTTTCAGACTTCTGGTGGAGACATCGGTTCCCCAAGAAACGAGCGATCTTTTATCTGCAAGAATTTCTGGCATGGAAAGCAAATCAGAGAGTAGTTGTGGGTTATTGGGAGGCGCGTTCACCAAAGCGCTTGCAAGAGTGGAATGATCTTGGCGTTCAGGAACCACATTTCGCACATTTCGTTCCAATTCTGCTTTTATTCGTACCACACGCTGCTGAGCAGCCGCAGGTAATTCGGCGATTTCATCATCTGCCGTTTCGATTGCCACTCGCACGATGTTTCGAGGTGGTACCAACCTTCGTATTTCCGGTTCTGTTCGAGGAGCTCCAGGCGGCTGAAGAAATCCCATCAATTCAATATTCGGTTCGATACCTGTTAGTCTTGTTCTTTCTGCAATAAGTTCATTTCCACTTGAAGCAAGTGAAATCCGGTCGAAACCCAAACTTTTCAATATTCGGTAAATACTAGTTTTAGCGAGATTTTGCTCGACCACCTCGGGTGGCACAGAACTATCGTCCCTAATCGCCCGAATGTCTCGAAGTTCAAGTCTTGCGACGACACGTCTAAGAGGCTGCCCGATTGTTTTCTCCATATTCGCAATCATTGAAGCCCATACAGCATGTCGAACGGCCGTATTCGCAGCTTCGGGAGCCACTAATGAACTGCTAAAATTATCGGGCAAATTTATGTAAACAATAGGATCTACAACTAAACTGTTGCCCCCTTGATATAGAAACGTAACTTTAACTGGAGCAACGCCAAAAAAGGCGTTTAGAGTTCCCGTCTCGGAAGTTGGAAAGTACGAAAACGTCATCGAGTTATCTAAAAGTGCACGATGTGCAGGAATAACACGAAGAGGAGATTTTGAGGTTGAACTTTTAATACTCGCTAAAGGTAGATGAATGAGTTTGCTATACTGATTAATTGCTCCGTTTTTATCGATCGGCCGAAGAACCACGATTGGGCCTTTTCCGAGATCGTATGTTGAAACAACTTGACCACTTACTTGTACAGTCTGTTTCGTTTTACTTAAAATGTGAAATTTGAGTACCGAACCAACAGCTGGAAGTCGATAACCAAACACTCTTCTAAACAAACTAACTCGTGGTTGTTGACGCTCATAAACAGCATCGGCCAATCTTCTAAGGCCAACATCGTCTATTTGTTGTCCATGACTCGCTTTAGTATTTTCGCCTTCAAGGAAAAACCATTCATCATGTGTAAGGGTGTTTTTTGTGAGCGCTTCAGCCAAAGCTTTCCATGTTGGATCTCTGGCCAGATAACGTCGAGCATATTCCGGGTACGCATGTTGCCGCGCAGCAGCTTCGGTTAAAAGATCAAGTGGACCTGCGGGCTCCGGAGTTAAAATCATTTCTGGATTGTGAATTATTTCTGTAGGGCGATTCACCGATGCTTTTTTCCCGAAAGGAATGACGTGAGCAGGGTCTTCTTGGTCGGGGCGGTTGGGAATGCGAGGTAAGGCAAAGATGAAGCGCGGGTCGAGTGGGATGAGAGATTTTTGGTTGGCGAGTTCGCAGGTTTGTAGCGTGAGCGGCTGTGTACCACTGATCACTTGCCCATTGGCCATGATTCTAATTCTGGATTGATACACGGGAGATGTGCCTTGCCAGTAGCCAATCATCTTGGTGTCGGTGATTTCGATGGTGACGTGCACACCAGTGCTGGCAGTGGCAGGGAGAAGGTGGCCGGTTGCCGGATCATACTTGTAACCAGTGACAAAGGTGTGCGCTTCTCCTGGGTGCTGCATGGCAACGCGTTGATCGCTGGCACTGGGTAATAAGCAATCGCGATTGTGCTCGCCGTGCTGAGTGTCGGTGAGAATGCTGCGCACTTCCCATCGGCCACTGGGCCCACGTAGTGGTTCACCCACGCCAGAATTCGAATGCGCCATGGGGATCAGATCCGGGATGTCGGAGAAGTCAATGCCGTCAGGCTGTCCTTTGACAATCACAAATTCATCGGGGCGCCCTGCAATGCGACGCCGACCCATCGCCCATCTTGTTTGATTCGGGTAAAAGTTTGCGGGAAGTTCACCGCTGATGCCAACGAGGTGCAAGGCTCTGCGATCATTATTGACTAAAGCTTGCAACACCAGTTGTGCTGCTTGTTGAGTCTTCAGCGGAGTCCCTACAGATACATGTGTTTCACGCACCACTTCGGCAATCGTTTTTGCGGCTGGTTTGAGTCTGATGATTTCAGCTCTTAAGCCCACTCTCACTGGGTGGCCTTGTTCATCTACGCCTAAAGGCACCTCTTGATACTTGATATAACCTTGCGCGATTTGAATCTTATTGTTTTCATCCAAAATCGGCGTGCCATCAGCTGTTACCAACATCAACTTGCCGAAGTTTGCAGTGGGCACTCTGCTGCCTTCCACCGGTTTCCAATAGGTGGTGATTTGTTGACCGGTCTCAGCCCCGTTTGAATTTCTCACCTTCAGCGTCATATCAAGGAGATAGGTGCCATCGGCCGCCATGTGCGCGCCCACTCGCATCGCCGTTTTTTGCGGCACATTGATTTTCTGTGCCGTCGCAAATCCAGCTGCACCCATTCCCACATTGGCCACTAAGCTAATGGCGAATTCTTTGTTCCACGTCATATCAACAAACAAACGGTAGTGTTGCCCACTCGGTGCTAGTATTGCAGCACCGATATTGGGCAGCACCTGTATCAACCCTGTTCCCGCAAGACCCAATGCGACTTTGCTCAAAGTGATTGGACTTGTGGCTGCGCTCAACGCTGTTCTTGCACCCCACAGAAATTGCAGCGCCGCCACTGGAATTCCCACATAGGTTGCCACTGCAAATTGCGATTGTGCTGCTTCGTAGGCACTCTCAGGTGCTATCTTGGCCCCACGCGCTAATGCAATTTCAGCCAAATGCTTGTCACTGATAATGGCATTATCTACCGCCACCCCAATCCCCAATCCCGTCGCCACCACATGAATGAACCAGTTCGGAAATCCGGCATAAGCGGCAGCGATACTTCCAGTCGTAATCCCAACTGCCGTCAGTACACTGCTACCCGCTTGCACCCACTTTTCGCGCTCGGGCTTATTTTTGAGTTGTTCGTAGACTAATCCGGCAATCGTCGACGTCGGCCGATAGGCAGCTGGATTATCCCCCACAAAGCCAGAAAAACTCGTATAATCATTACAGCCAATCTTGAATTGTGCCGAAGTTAACGGTTCACCGAAAAAACCAAAGCGCTCCATCAATTCAATCGATTGATGGAGTCCATTGAAGGCGAACCCTAATCCTGATTTATCCGCACCCACCGGCGCCATGATGGGAACCGTTTCTAATAACTCCGTGGTTCGAGCTTCCGCCGAACTCGGATCCGCAATTGCACGAAAATCTTTTTCCGTTTTGTGTTCGTTGACATACTCCATCTTGCCGATCTCAGTGGCGGTGCCAAAGTAGCGCAGCACCATATTGGTCGCCAACGCGTGAATCACCCCAAACATGGCATAAAACGGTGGTGTCAGCTCTGCCTGGCCTTGCGCATTGCGAGGCCCTAAATCTCTTTCAAACCAGTCGTAGAGTTGTTCCGCACTCAGCATCACATTTTGTGAATCGCTAGGAAGGTCTTGTTTCTGTGGATAGCCCAACTTCTTTTCTAACAAGTCCACAAAAGCTTCTTTGTTGATTTGCCCTTCTAAGACAAAAGCGCGCATATGCAGCGCTAAGCGCTTGAGCCTTGCAATCAATGAATCATGCAAGGTGTCTTGGTCGCCCACCAAGGCCACTAAGCTCACCAGGTTCTCTTCCCCCATCAAACGCACGATTTCACGACCAGCTTCTTGCAGTTTGCGCTTAAATGTATCGCGCGTATTGATGAACAACTCGCGACACACCAGATTCATCGCCCACGGGTCTTGCTTGAGCACTTCGACTCGCTGCTCAACTTCTTTTTGAATTTGTGCCGCCAGCTTTTGGTCGGCTTGTTGCTTGAAATGCAGAATCCTTAAAAAACCTTCGCGCTCAATTTCTTCACGCAAGGTATTGCGAATATCATCTTTGACTTGCTCACGATGAAGACTGTACTCATTCTTTTCTGCATCCAAAACCGCTTTCTCAAATCGCTTGTGCACCTCTGTTTCAAATTCTGCAGATTGAAGATGGCGCTCTACTTCTCTCTTCACCTTAGCTATTTGCTTCTGCAGTAAAGTTTGCTCGACTGATGGCGTATAGTTTTGATCTTGTTGCGCTTGCTCACGCTCCCACTGCTCCGCATCGAATTCTTTAAACGCACCTTCGCTGGTCGGTGAAAATGGTGTTTTACATATCGGATCAGCGTCACTGCTTCTTAAGCTTTGCGCCAATTGGGGACGATTAAAATCTCCCCTGGGGGTTTTCGTCACATCGGAAACGGATGGGATTTCAATCAGCGGTGCAAATTCAAGCTTGCCGTTTTTAATCCTCGGCAATGGATTGGCTGCAAGCGGCGCTACTTGAGCACCACCATGCAGTAACGGAGAAATAGACTCCAAGCCAAGACTTCCTACCGCTCCAAACACAGTGGTGTTGGGGCCGAAAAACATCGGCGCGCCTACACCCGCACTGATGACCCACTGTCTTTTGCCAATGGGAAGATCAAACTTCAAATTTGGTTCTAGTCGGGCCGCGTAATCGCTTTGCCCGCCATGCGTCAGCGCCGCAAAGCCTACATCCAAATTCACTGATGCAACAAAATTAGGAAACGAGATTTGATATCCCAATCCCGCTCCCGCATCGCCGATGGTACGTAATTCACTCGTTGCTTTTGGGTTATTATCTAATCCTTGGCGATGTTGCCCAATCGGCGGAATCGTTAAATTCACGCCTTTGAGATGAGTCAAAGAAGGAGAAGAATAAGGTGAAGAAGGTGAATAAAAAGAATGCTGAAAAGACCATGCTGGAAACAGTGCTTGTGTGGTTTTATTGCATCCATCCGGATTACTCCCACATCCAGGGTCCGGCGGCTTTTTATTCGGATCATTGGGAACGACTTCTCTGCTTGCCACTTGATCGAAAAAAACGCCTGCCCCCGTAGTAAATCGAATCCCTTGCTGAAAATTGTTTTTCCTTCCTGTTTTTCCCAACAACAAAACACCGCTGAACTCCGCCTTGATACCACCGCCGCCGCTCTGCCCATCGCTGAGCTTGCCAACCACTCCAGCCCCGCCTACCTGCACCGCTCCTTTGGCTCCTGTGACCCCGATGCCTTGGGCATAACTATAATTACTCCGCGCTCCCAAGGTTAAATTTAAAACACGATAGACTTCTTGCTTTTCTCCTTCTTCATCCGTGACATACACCGCAGTTGTATCGACGACGTAGCCTCCCCCTTTGCTCTCGGGGTTTTCTTGGATTCGCTGCTTGAGTTCAGCATCATTCAATTCCAGCGGCAACCTCTTACGATCTCCATCGAAATTCAAAACCCGCAACCAATAAATACCCGGCAAATTAATCCGCAGTCTGTTTCCACCCTCCAACACTTCGATGATCGGCCGCATCACCCCATCGCCATTCGGGTAATCCGTCTTCTCCCTCGGTGTTCCCCTTTGCTTCTCTGTTTCCTCCACCAACTCCCACTTTCCATGCCGTATCCCTATCGCCACTTCCAGCACCACAACGTCCCTTGCCACCGTCGATGAAATCCGATTCGCTCCCGCTACTACGCCGCTTACTTCCATTGCTTTCTTCTTTGCTCCTCAAGTTTCGGGGATGGGTATTATCTGGAGTTTGTTTCGTTTGACTCGAATTAAGTGAATACCCGTCATGGAAATGTTTGCTCCTGTGGATCTGAGACCAGGTTCAAACGAGCAGGAAAGACAGATGGATAAAAATCACGCGCAAACCCATGTGCAGTAATCGTTACCTGATCGAGTGGTTTTCCGGTGTCGCCATCAATGATGTCTCCATTGGCTGCGACATTCGCCCGCACAGACGCCGACAAAACTGCATTGAGCGGCCTTTTGCCAGGCAAAGCATTTGCGAGTTGCTCAGCGAATGCGGCGGTCTCGTCTTGCGGATCTTTTATTCGAGGATCTGCGATCCCGGCTTTACAAGAAATCAGTCGAATAACCTTATGATCTCCCAGCGCTTGATACTCTGGCAGCGTTGCAATGTAATTTGCAAATTCAGTAGGCGTCATGCGAATCCTCTTGCCTCCATTTGGATCATCCACCGACACCAGCGGGCCCTGCCCTACTGTTTCATCCTTTCTCACCAGATGATGAACGATAAGTGTTAATGCGCCCGGTTGTGGGCGAATTCTTTCAGCGAGTGGAATTAAATCGTCATTGAGAACAACACCAACGGCTGCACTCGTATTCGGATGAATACCTCTGAATTTCCTTCCTAAAAACCCACTTCGATTTTTTGGTAGAGGAAGTAATGTATTATTTCGTACCGGGCCGACTTGTACAAGCGGAGTGACTTCGTAGTTATTTTGTAAAGATGTTGGTTTTTGCGGAGTGCCTGCCGCGGCGGAAGGCCCAGATATTTTTATCCGATCCTTGCCCTTTGAAGATGTAACGTCTTTGCCGTCAACTTGTGAGGTCTTTGTTTGTAGTTTTGCAGAATGAATTCTTCCACGAAAAGTCTCAGGCTCGTAGCGATATCCTTCAGGTTGAGAGTTATCTGCGATACGCTTAACGCGTTCAAAATCACCATTTTGTTTTTTTCGGTATTCTTGCAACACCGCAATTTTACCATCTTTAAGAATATGACCCTTCGGATCCACCACCGCGCGAAAATATTTTTCACGCCCATCAGAAGTCTTGAGAACATACAAAGGTCCACTCACTCTTGCCACGCCGTGAAGGGCGAAACGGTGGGCGGCTTTTCCAGTATACCCCCATACCGCTTCTTCGAGCACATATCCCATGTGTGCCAGCGTCACAGGTTGCCCGCGCACATAAAATTCAGCAGTCGCAGATTTGGTAACTTCAACTCCAGCAACCAGGGTTTCTTTCAATAAAACGCGTGTGCCGTAACGGCCACCGATCAACTGTTCAAACGCCGCCGCAATGGCGTCAGAACCTGCTTCTCTTTTTGTGCGTTCAATTGCAGTGGGATCGCCAAATCCCAACATGACTGATGCGCGTTGTAGATCCGCAGTCAAAAATTTGGCCACTGCTTTATCAATTTCGACTGCAGTTTCAACTGCCCCCATTAGAGCAATTCCTTCTGGACCAGTCACCAAACCTACAAATCCCGCTTTGCTTGCTCCACTAATTGCACTCGCAACAAGATCTTGCGCACGTTGCCAGCGAGTAATTTTCAATTTCCCAATTTCTTCTTGCATGGCATTTTGCAACAGCGTTTCAACCGCATTATCCGGCTCATGCGAATCACCCACATTCACTTCTCCACGTGCAGAAAAGTGAGCGTGGTCTGGAGAAATTGCTAAAGCCGCAAACATCGTAAGTAGTTTGTCTAACGCCGCTGACGCCGCCTGAGGATTATTTTCGGTAAATATATTTCGGTTAAACCCGAAACGGGCATGATCAAGTCGTTCTTTCAAATCACGCAAAATAGACCAAGTATCTGCCATGCGTTGCAAAGCGATTCTCATCTGCGGTAAAATCTTTTGCGCATCACCGCTTCGCAATGCATCTAAAATTGCGTGAGCTTGGTTCACACAACTGGGATCGTTAAAATCGACGATACCATCATCGCGTAAAATTTTAAAAAATTTGCTAAACCCTGTTTGATCGGTTGTTAGTTGCGCAGCATAGTGATTTAGTTTTTCGCCAAGACGTGTTGCAACTCGATCAAAAAGCTGAGGATTGCGAGCAAACATGACTGCGGGATCTTCAGCTGAATACTGACGCCCGTCAGGTCCGACCGCAGACAAAAAAGCCATCCGAAAATCATCAGTATATTGTTCGTCATCACAATCAACATTGACCCAAGTTTTTAGAATTCTGGCGAGACGCATCGCTGCGTGTTGTGACCAAAAACGAATAAGCGCGTCGTAAGCGCCGCGGTAAACTTCAATTGCAGCGCCGGGCGATTTTGTGACGACAGCCAGAACTTCATCACGCGTTTTTGCATTGGGTGACACCGCGCGCATCATGAGTAGCGTAGGCGCCGTTCGAATGCGATCACCGATCAGCGGATTCGGTGGAGGTGGCGCCGGATCGTTGACTAGAATGTCGTCGCATTTATCGCTGCCGACCGAAGTGGAATTATTTTTTTGAATTGGAGGCGTCGCGTGAGGCGAAAGTTTAGTTTTTTTAATTTGGTTTGCTGGTGGCTGTGCTGAGTTAGCAGACTTCGCCACTTTCACGTTCCCATTTGGAGTACGAAAAGCAAATGGGTTTGCGGGAAGCACCGCTGGTAAAGGATCGGCATGTAAAGCAGCTGAAAAATACTCAACACCAAATCCACCCAACACCAAGAAATCATTTTTTTGACCGACAACTACTGGCACACCAAAGCTTGCAGAAAATCCAAGTTTGCTATGACTTATCGGCACACCAAGCTGCAACTTGGGATGAAGTACTGCATCGTAAAAATTTTCTCCAGACTGTTCGACGATTGCTGGACCAACTCCAACTCCAACTAAAAGTGCTGCGCCAGGTATCGTGAGTCGATAACCGCCAACCACTTCTCCGTAATAAATAGAGTGAGCTGCTGCTAAAGTTGTATCGTCTAGTGCGTATTGACGTCTTCCGATTGATGAAGGACCACCGCTTCCTGGTGGAGGTGGCAAACATGGGTCGGGATTTTTTCCGCATCCAGGTCTTGGTGGTATGCGAATAGGATCCGGCGCATTGGGGTCGCTCGCGAGCGAATCCGTATAATAATTTAGACTGACACCCAAACCAAGTCCGTGTGTGAGTTTTACTTCATTTCCGACGACGCTTTCAGCGATGTGTCTTGTCCATTGAACACTGAGTTCGACGCCACCACCTATTCCCTTACCTATATTCGATCGTCCAACGATACCTTCAACCGAGGTAGTCACTGCGTTAGTCGGGCCATGTATTTCGGCAGATCTCGTAAAGTTTGGCCGCGCTTTGAGCGTCATTTCGAATGATTTATCTTTATTCTCCGCTGTTCTCTCAGTGATATCAAAGCGATACTTTGAATATCCGTTGTGATCGGATTCAAGTAATGTGAGTCGCTTCCCTTCTAGATTTTTTTTAGAAAAAGAAACCGCCGGATCATAATCTCCATTTTTATCGAAAACTGAAATCTCGTATTTCGTCGCACGATTAAAACGCAAACTTGTGCCATTCGAAACAAGCTCAACGGCAGGCACCATCACCCCACCGCGTTCAATCGGAGTGTTCGGCTCCACCGAAATTATTTTCCATTTTCGATCTTTGATTTGAAGCGAAACGTGAATGATTTCTGTATTACTAGAAAGGGCTGAAGTTAAAGCTGGAATTACTGGAGCTAAAACTGCTGAGGGATTCACCATACAATTTAGGTAAGAATGCTACGGCTTATGCCGTTAATCTTTTGTTGTAGACTCGGGTTCAGCGGGAAAAGGCGCAACATCTGCAACCGCGTGAGCTGGTGTTGGTGAGGCACCTAATGGAAAAGTTTGTATCACTCCGTGATTATCGAACGCGATTGGTTGAGCTGGAAGTACAACTCCAGGACTTGGCAGCGTTG
>Ga0207120_1069_pt1 | contig 23128 bp, 17 predicted proteins | sample Alteio_BWMinHeat_40_FD_153509 | JGI IMG/M metagenome (GOLD analysis project Ga0207120, IMG submission 153509) | Enriched cells from forest soil in Barre Woods Harvard Forest LTER site, Petersham, Massachusetts, United States -... | ecosystem: Environmental > Terrestrial > Soil > Temperate forest >...
CTTGAACGACTTTTTTGGCAATTCGGGAATGGTTGGTTGCGCGGGCCGCCAAGCCTCTTAGTGCCTTCCATTACGCCCACGCAATTCCGGGTCGCAACGGCGGGCAGTGGAGAGTGTGGCGGGAGTTCTGTTCTCAAATGTTCTCGAGTTGGGCGAAAATGGAGACCATGAAAAAGTTAACTAGCTGCATTTAGGGAAGTTAGGAAAGAAGTGGTGAACCGGGGAGGACTCGAACCTCCAACCCGCTGATTAAGAGTCAGCTGCTCTACCATTGAGCTACCGGTCCAGGGTGACAATTTGGAATTTTACATGGGACAAACAATTTTGTCGAACAGTTGGAATCCGGCGCTACCCGCAAGATGCGCCTTATTTTCCCCGCAGGGTGGCGGTTAGGCCGCGTGCGACTTCACGCGCACGGGGCAGATCGCCGGGCTCGAACGAGATGGCCGACACGCGCGGATGGCCGCCGCCGCCAAATTTTTCCGCAAGCGAAGCCAAGTTCTGATTGGCAGTCGCTTGATTCCACGGGTTCGTCCCCAGCGAAACTTTTGCGCGCACCGCGGAAGCGCTGACGCTCACGGAATAAACGGATTCCGGATGCAGCAGATAGGGAATGAATTTGTTGTAGCCCTCGAGATCCATATCGCTAACGTCGAAGAAAATAACGCCGTCGCGGGCTTCGATGCGTTCGCGCAGAACTTCGATCGATCGGCGGTGCCGTTCGAGAAGCGGCCCAAGATGCTTGGCCACCACCGGCAGCTTGACCATTTCACTCAGCGGGCGGTAAGCCAGTTCCGGAATGATTCGCGCCGGCAGGCCGTTTTCCGGCGCCGCTTCAATCACCAAGGCGAGCTGCGTGGCGGGCTCGGCAAGCTCGACGGCCGACTGCGGCGTCGGATACTGCGCCCCGTCGATAATGTCGCCCCAATGAATCAAGTCTGCGAGCGGCTTGGTGTCGAAGCCGAACTTTTCACTGGCGATGGTTGCAATGAGCTTGGTGCACGATTTATATTCCGGCTCGTAAAACATGTGCGGACCTGGCTCGTTGCGGAATTGTTCGGCGTCGGCGGGCGTGAGAAACGCACTCTGGTGATGGTCAAACCACCAGGTCACTTTCGGCGAATTAGAAAACTTGAAGTCCACGATGACGTTTTCGTCCCCATCGAACAGACCCGCCTCCCAGGGCTGTGCGGCGCGGTGAGTCATCCCCGTGAATCCGAACTCTGCGGCCTGGTCAAAGCGTTCGCGATAAAAACGGTAAAAGAGTGCAGCGGAAGCAGTGCCATCAAAACAGCGATCGTGAAAGCAGAGCCGGACCTTGGTCATAAGTGAGCGAGTTCGCCGCTTCGCCTCCAAACCGGTCGGCAGACAGGTTGGCGAAGCCAACCAACATGTACGTCGGCGGCTGGATTGTCAAGAAGAAAGGCTTGGCACTTTTGGCTTGAAATTTTCAGGTTTTCCTCTCAGCGGACGCGCTAAAGTATTGGTGCGGCCGGTTCACTTCACTTGACTTCCAGCACAGAATAGCCTTACTAACTGTATTACCCCAGCAATCACACTGGATTTGTGTGCCCAGGAGGCCGCATGCCCGAAGAAAAGAATTTCTTTACGGGACTTTTCGATTTTTCTTTCAGTCATTTGCTGCTTCGCCGCCTCGTAAAGTTATTGTATTTCATCGCCATCCTCTCCGGTGGAATCACGGTCGTCGCCTGCGTCGTCCTCGGCATGCAGCAATCGCCGGCGCAAGGACTGATCAATCTCGTCGCAGGAATCGTGGTTCTTTTCGTGGCCGTTCTGGTTGTACGAGTGCTGCTTGAGCTGGCCTTGGTGATCCTGCGGATTGCGGAAGGTATAGAGCGCGCCACGCATCCCGGAAGCTAACAACGAGAGAGCAATGGGGAAGCGCGGGGCGGCGTTTTATTTATTCAGAGGCCGGCGACTCGCGCCCGCATTCGTATTCCCCCGTCACGCAACGTGAATTTCTGCCCGAAATAGGGCGCCTGGGCCAGCACTTTCTGAAGCTCAAGATCATCCGCATAACGCCGCTTCGGAATTCGCCGGGCCAGAATGCTGATTTCCAGCGGGTCGCGGCGGAAGGGGTAGGGCTCCAGAGTCGTGACGTCGTTTCCCTCGGGTTGCAGATCCCAATCCACTTCAGTGCCCATGTAGTCGGCCGGTACGGCGTCGATCGTGGCGCCTTCCAGTGGGCCCAGGCAAAAGTAGAGGGAGAGGCGGTCCAGCGCCTCGAGGCGCTGCACGTTGGCCTGCAACCATTTGTCGTCCGAGAATTTTGTTGTAGCGGGATCCCCGCGAAGGTCCATTTTCAGCCGTAACTGCTGTAGCCGCAGCCTTTGCAGGAAATCACTAACGACGGGGGCTTCGTGGGACTTCACGTACTTGGCGGAAAATCCCGGTATAGTGGCGCGCGTTCGATCGTAAAGGCCGGCGCAATGCAGGCTGACGAGTAGACCGGCGTAGCGGTCCGCCTTTACGACGCGTTCGATTCCCCGCTGGTAGAGATCGATGTGCTCCTGGGTAGGCAGCGACATGAAACTATACGGCATAAACGTGAAGGGGTCGATGCGCGACTGGAGCTCCCACTCGTTCCAGCCGTTGTCGTGTTCCGCGGCGGCGAGTTGGAACGAATCCAGCGGCTCGGGCCGGGCGAAGATATCATTGCCTGCTTCGCGCGCAAAATAACCCGACAGAACCGCATGGTCCGTCTGGCGAATCAAGATAAGATGATCGCCCTGCTCTTGAATGATCATGGCGCTGCCCTCATTCGCAGCGACGCCTGAAACACGCGCCTGCGGAGTTAGGCGCGATTGGTCCGGCGGGAAGTCTAGCCAAGCAGTACTCTTCTCGACAACGGTATTATGCCCTCAACTCCGCCGCGAATCCAGCACCATCGCCCGCCCCTTTGAAGGGCTTTCGAGTGGGCTCAAAATCCCTTCTAAAATCCCAGTGGAGCGGTACTTCTCAAGCTTGTAGAATAGAAGCACCACTGCGGGAGTGGCGGAACTGGCAGACGCGCAAGACTTAGGATCTTGTGGCCGAAAGGCCTTGCAGGTTCAACTCCTGTCTCCCGCACCAAAATTTCCGACCTTTCCTCCTTGTTGCAACCTCTACATGCGTGTTTGAGACGGCCTACCTACTGAAATCACAGCGGTCTGGTTCGGCTAAACTCTGCTCAAGGCCGCACTGAAGTTCGACCTCTACAAAGGCAAATTCAAAGAGCGGGCCGAGATGGCACCGGCGTCCGCCTGGAGTGCGATGGGCATGACAAACTGACAGAATAGCGGAATAAACACAATGTTGGGAGTGAGTAGCGGGCAGTCAGGAGTAGGCAGTGAAACAAAGGAAAGAGGAAGCGCAGTGGTGAGTGGCGCGTTCTTGCCGTAGAATGGTGGAAGGTGAGCTTCGTGGCGAATCCTTCCATCACGATTCGGCTGGACCCACAAACAGCGCGGGCCTACGACTCCGCTGCTCCAGAGGAAAAGCGCAAGATTCAGGCCCTGCTGAGTCTTTGGGTGCGGGAGCTGGCCGCGGGCGAATACGCGTCGCTCCAACGAGTGCTCGATGAGGTTGGACGTAAAGCGAAGGAACGAGGACTCACACCAGAATTGCTGGATTCCCTGCTGAAAGGCGCCTAGTTGCGCTGCGTCTTCGACACGAACGTCTTAGTCAGCGCCCTGCTCTTACCCGATTCCAAGCCTCGACACGCACTTGAACTGGCTGTCCGAGAAGGAGAAATCCTGCTTTCCTTCGTAACGCTTGCCGAACTCTATGAAGTCCTGAGCAGAAAGAAGTTCCGCCGCTATCTGGATGAGTAGGATATTCGAAGCTTTCTCGCGGCTCTGACGCGCGCAGCTCAATGGATTGACGTTGATGTAGAAATACACGCTTGCCGTGACCCGAAGGACGACAAATTCCTTGAACTCGCGGTGAGCGGCCATGGAACCCATATCGTCACGGGCGACTCTGACCTTCTGGCGCTGCATCCCTTCCACGGCGTTCAGATTCTTCCCCCGCATCGGTTCCTGGAATTATCACTCCCTCCGCGCTCCCGGCATTGACGCGCTGGGCTGACCTTTGACGCGCCTCCGAGCTGGGATCGTAGTGCCCTTTTCTCTTTTCTCCCGCCGCGTTTCGAGGTATGAAGTGTGCGTGGCATCTTCTGGGAATATGCCTGACGCCGCAAGGCACGGGGGGATTTGATGGAGCGCGACGTTCGCGACTTAATCAACCTCTACAATCCGAATGATCCGCTGGACCACGCTTGGACGATTCCTTCGCCGTGGTACTTCGACCCGGGCATCCACGAACTCGAACAGCAGGGCGTGTTTGCGAAAACGTGGCAGGTCGTGGGGCGCGCCGACCAAGTGGGAGACAAGGGGGACTTTTTTACGGCTGACCTCGCCGGAGAGCCCATCGTGGTTGCGCGGGGCGATGACGGCCAATTGCGCGCTTTCTACAACGTTTGCCGACATCATGCCGCCGCGGTCGTCACCGAAGTGGAGGGATGCGCGAAACAGTTTCGGTGCCCGTATCACGGCTGGACCTACGGGAACGACGGCGGGCTGAAAGGCATGGTGGAATTTGAAGGCGTCTGCAATTTCGATCGCGCGAAAAATGGCCTGGTTCCGGTCAAAGTGGACGCCTGGGAGAATTTTGTTTTCGTCAATCTGGACGGACGCGCGGCGCCGTTGAAGGATTTTCTCGGTGCGGTTCCGGGACTTGTCGCGCCGCTGCGGCTCGCCAAGAAATTGAAATACTTCGACCGCCGCATTTACACGTTGCACTGCAATTGGAAAGTCTATGTGGACAATTATCTCGACGGCGGCTACCACGTCCCGCACGCACACAAAGGACTGAGCAGCGTGATCGAGTACACGAAATACACGATCGAGAATTTCGAGCGCGCCTGCCTGCAATCCAGCCCTCTTTCTTCAGATTCCAAGTCGAAGTCAGGCGTCGCCGCCACGCGGCAGGGTCGTGCGTTTTATCTGTGGATCTATCCGAATTTCATGATCAGTGCCTATGAAGGCGTGATGGACACCAATCTCGTTCTTCCCATGGGTGTGGACAAATGCGCCGTGGTGTTTGACTACTACTTCGTGGACATCAGCAAGAAGGCTTTAAAGAAGAATCAAGCAAGCATCAAAGTCAGCGAAAAGGTGCAGGAGGAAGACGAGGCCATCTGCGACGCCGTGCAGCGCGGGCTCGGCTCACGAGCGTATGTGGCAGGACGCCTCTCCGTGCGCCGCGAAGCCGGCGAGCATCTTTTCCATCGTTTGCTGCACGCGGATCTGACCAGCGCGCTCAACCATTTCGCCGCCGCGGATTGAGCCAGCCGGCACTAATGCTGAGAATTGAGGTGCGACTCCAGAGCCGAAATTAGAGTTTTCTCGAGCGTGCCGTTGGACTCCAGCAGCCAGGAATCCTTTGGCGGAGCGAAACGGTCCACGTTCTGGCCGTATCCTCGAAAACGCGCGGTAACCTCGACCCGCGTGAACCCCTTTTCCAGTTCGCGGGTTCGTACTTGGATAAGCGCTTTCCCCTGCGTCCAGTTCACGCGGCCGGCGAAGGGGCCTTCTTTCGAAAAGCGCAGGAGTTCGTCTTTGTCGATGTAGCGATAAAAAATCCAGGCGTCCTCGGCGATATTTTCTTCGCCGATTCGCCAAGTTTGCTCGCGCACGAAGGATTGGAAAAAGTCCTGAACATCCAGCGCGGGAGTTTGGACCTCCATGCAAGCAGGCGGAATTTCGTTCGAACCAGCGCCCTTCCCTTTTTTCTTCGTTTCCCGCGCAGGTTTCGAATTCAAGGAATCGGCAGGGCACCGACGAACGCTCGCAACCGAGGCGGTTGCTTTATCGGAAGGCTCTTGAGCAGCGCCCCGCATCTCCAACGTGGAGAAAAACAGCAAGAGACTCAAAGCGCCAAAAAGAATCATTCGGCTCTTAGCCATCAGATCGGCGAACCGTCCGCTCGAATCTTCCTCGGCTTGTGTGAAATATATGTTCATAGCAGGACCTCCACCTCGCCCGGGAGGATCCTATCCTTTCAGATGCGCGTGGAATCGGAAGCGGCTGGTTCCCCGCTTAGCACCAATCTTACTCAAACACGATTGTGGTGCGGCCAGAAAGAAGGATTTGAATTTCGATCCGCCGACCGTGTATGCAAGCATCCATCGGCTCGCATGCAAACATCTTACCTCGGGTCTGGTTCATTTGACGCTGTTGGAGGCGTCGCCTATACTGAGAATTCGAGTTGCAGGGTGAATTCTCACCTGTCTGGCCTCTTCTGACAGTTAGACTTGTCCGCGACCTAAGATCAGGGCATACGCTATTGAGACCAGCGAAACACTCTTCGCTCAACTGATTGATGTCCCAGGAAAGGACTGTCGTATGGCCGAAGCCACCTGCCGCCGCGAGCTGGAACTGGAAATTCCCGCGGAAGAAGTATCGAAAAAAATCGAGAGTGTCGCGAAGGAATTCGCGCGCGTCGCGAACGTTCCGGGATTCCGCCGCGGGAAGGCGCCCGTCTCGCTGATTCGCCGCAAGTTCGCGGATGACATCAAGGGAGAAGTGCTGCAGTCGCTGGTGCCCGAGCGCGTCGAAAAAGCCGTGGCGGAGCAGAAGCTCACGCCGGTCTCGCAGCCGCAAGTGGATAAGCTGGACTTCAACGAGGGCCAGCCGCTGAAGTTCCGCGCCGTCTTCGAAGTGCTGCCGGAATTCGAATTGGGCAATTACAAGGGCCTGGAGTTCGAGATGCCCACGATGGACGTCACGGACGCGGACGTGACGAAAACGCTCGAAGAGATGCGCGAGCGTGCCGCGACTTTTGCGCCCGTCGAGGGCCGCGCCATCAAAGACGGCGACTTTGCCCAAGTGAAACTACTCGGCACGCCTGACGGCGGCGGCGATCCGCTGCAAGCCGATAGCGTGCTCTGCCACATTGGCGCGGAAGAAACGATGGAGCCGTTCAACACCAATCTGAAAGGCGCCAGCGCTGGCGACCACAAGAATTTTGACGTCGACTATCCAGCCGATTATCCCGATCCAAAGCTAGCCGGCAAGAAGTATCACTACGCCGTGGAAGTGCTGGGCATCAAAACGAAGAAGATTCCTGAACTGAACGACGATTTCGCGAAGGATGTCAGCGACGTGGCCACGCTGGACGAACTAAAGAAAAAGGTCCACGAAGGGCTGGAACATCAGCGCGATCACAAGCACAAGGAACTGCTTCACGAAAAAGTGCTCGCCGAAATCGTGAAGCTCCACGACTTCCCCGTACCCGAAGCGCTCGTCGAGCATCAAATGGATGTGCGTTTGGAGCGCGTGGTGCGGTCACTGGCCGCGCAAGGCGTTGATCCACGCGCGGTGAATCTGGACTGGGTGACGCTGCGGCGCCGCCAGGAAGAGCGCGCCAAGGATGACGTGAAGGCCGAACTGATCATCGATCGCATCGCGACGGCCGAAAGCATTGACGTGACGGACGAGGAGGTCACTCACGAACTCGAGCACATGGCCAGCCATGGGGGCGAATCGGCGGAAGCGATTCGCGCGCGTTTGACAAAGCAGGGCACGCTCGATAGGATGAAAGCTAAGCTGCGCAGTGACAAAGCGCTCGACTGGCTCGCGCAGAACGCCAAAATCAAAACCGTCGCGGCAGCGAATGCGGCGACAGATGCAAAGTGACGCACTCCGGCCGATTGCCAGCGACATTTACCCAAATGAAAAAATTCGAAGAACCCGAGTATCGCGGAACGACGCTCGTACCGATGGTGGTGGAGCAGACCAGCCGCGGCGAACGCGCTTACGATATTTATTCCCGGCTCCTGAAGGAGCACATCATTTTTATCGGGACGCCGATTGACGACCACGTCGCCAATCTGGCCACGGCGCAGATGCTCTTCCTGCAGGCCGAAGACCCGGAGAAGGACATTCAGCTGTACATCAATTCACCGGGCGGCTCGATCACCGCAGGATTCGCGATTTACGACACCATGCAGTTCGTGAAGCCGGACGTGGTAACCACCTGCGTGGGCCAGGCCGCGTCGATCGCCGCGGTGCTACTCGCCGGCGGTGCTGCCAAGAAACGATTTGCATTGCCCAATGCGCGCATCCTGATTCACCAGCCGTGGATGTCCGGGCTAGGCGGCCAGGCGACGGACATTGACCTGCATGCGAAAGAGATATTGCGCATGCGCACGACGATTAATACGCTGTTGTCAAAGCACAGCGGGCAGCCGGTGGAGAAAATCGAGAAAGACGTCGAGCGCGACTACATCATGAATCCCGAGCAGGCCAAGGAATACGGGATGATCGACGAGATCATTTATAAGCATCGCTAGTATTTCGCGCCACGAAGTGCTTTGCGGTTTGAAGCGGGGTAGAACGCCGGTTCCAAAAAGTTAGTAGCGTTTCGACTTTCTCTTTCGCTCAGGGGAATATTCGGCCTAGAATAGTGGATAGAGACTCCGTCGAAGACCGGCGGAGACGAGGCCCTCACACCAGTGAAAAAATTCAACCCAGACGAGCCTTTGCGCTGCTCCTTCTGCCATAAAACACAGGAGCAGGTCGAAAAGCTGATCAGTTCGCCTTCGGACTATCCGCGCGCCTACATTTGCAATGAGTGCGTGGGCGTTTGCCAGACCATTCTGGAAGACGAGAAGCGCGAACAGGCCGCCGCGCCGACGAAGAGGCTTCCCCGCCCGCCGGAGATCAAGCAATTCCTGGATGGCTACGTGATCGGGCAGGACCGCACGAAGAAGAAACTCGCGGTCGCGGTGTACAACCACTACAAAAGGATTTTCCTGAACAAGCAGCCGGGCGATATCGAACTCAGCAAGTCGAATATCCTGCTGATCGGCCCAACCGGGACGGGCAAGACTTTGCTGGCGCAGACGCTCTCGCGCATGCTGGATGTGCCATTCGCCATCGTCGATGCCACCACGCTCACTGAAGCGGGCTACGTGGGCGAAGACGTTGAAAATATTATTCTGAAACTGCTGCAAGCGGCGGACGGTGACGTCCAGAAGGCCCAGCAGGGCATCATTTACATCGATGAGATCGACAAGATCGCCAAGAAAGATGAGAACCCTTCGATCACACGGGATGTGTCCGGTGAAGGCGTGCAGCAGGCGCTGCTGAAGATTCTCGAAGGCACGGTGGCCAATGTGCCCCCGCAGGGCGGGCGCAAGCATCCGCACCAGGAATTCACGCCCGTGGATACGACGAATATCCTGTTTATCTGCGGCGGCGCTTTTGTGGGCCTGGAGAAAATCATTGAAAGGCGCGCGGGCCGGCGCTCGCTGGGATTTCATACCGACGCCACGCCAACAACGCCGCAGCGCCGCAACACCGAGATGCTCGAGCAAGTGCAACCCGGCGATTTGATCCGCTACGGATTGATTCCTGAGTTTGTGGGCCGCCTGCCGGTCGCGGGGGTCATGAACGATCTGGATAAGGGCGCGCTCGTCAAGATTCTGACGGAGCCGAAGAACGCGCTGCTGAAGCAATACCAGCGGCTGTTCGAATTCGAAAACGTGCGCTTGCGATTCACGGACGACGCGCTGGAAACCGTGGCGGAGTTGGCACTTCAGCGCAAAGTCGGCGCGCGCGGCTTGCGAATGATCCTCGAAGACCTCATGCTGGAACTGATGTATCACCTTCCCATGCAGCGGAAGGTGCGCGATTTCGTGGTCACGGCGGACATGGTCCGCACCCGCGAAATCAATTGGAGTCTGCTCGAGAAGGCCGGATAACCGGATAAGCCGGTTCGAGCATCAATCTGAGGGGCGGCCGGTCAGGGGCCGCACAGGAGCAGTTCAGGGGCCCTAATGTTCACTCGCGAAAAACAGGAAATGAAACGCGTACCCATGATGCCGGTGCGCGACATGGTCATCTTTCCGCAACAGATGACTCCTTTTATCGTCGGACGCGAAGCCAGCGTGCGCGCACTCGAAGAAGCGCTGGCCGGCGACAAGAAGATCTTTCTTTCCACGCAGCACGACGCGTCGGTGGACGATCCCAAACCGGAAGAAATCTATGCGGTCGGAACGCTTGCCAACATTGTCCAGAGCGTGAAGCTTCCCGACGGCAACATCAAAGTTTTGGTCGAGGGCGTCGAGCGCGCGCGGGCTATTTCGATCGCCACGGAAGAGGGATTCTTCCGCGCGACGGTGCGCCTGCTGGGTGCGCGCGTGGAGCCATCTCCGCAAGTCGATCAGACCGTTCAGAAGATCACCGGACTGTACGAACAATTCATCAAGCTTTCGCAGAGCCTGAATTACGACACCATGATTGCCGCCGCGCGCGTGGATGATCCGGCGCGCCTCTCGGATACGATTGCCGCAAACCTGCAGCTTCCGGTGGATGAAAAGCAGGATTTGCTCGAAACCGTCGATCCCGTCGAGCGGCTGAATCGCATCGGCGACATCCTGGAGATCGAGCTCGAGAAGCTGAACGTCGACCGCAACATCAACACGCGCGTGAAGCGGCAGATGGAGCGCGCGCAAAAAGAGTATTACCTGAACGAAAAGCTCAAGGCCATTCAGAAAGAACTGGGACGCGGCGAGAAGAACGAAATCGACGAGTTGAAAAAGAAAATCGACACCGCCGGAATGTCCAAGGAAGTCCATGAGAAAGCGGTCCAGGAACTGAAGCGCCTGGAACTCATGCCGCCGATGTCCGCGGAGTCCACGGTCAGCCGCAATTACCTCGATTGGCTGCTGGCGGTACCGTGGAAAAAGAAATCGAAGGAAATTCGCGACATCAAAGCCGCGGAGAAAATCCTGAACGAAGAGCACTATGGCCTCGATAAGGTCAAGGAACGGATCCTCGAATTTTTGGCGGTCCGCCAACTCGTGAAGAATCCGAAAGGCTCGATTCTGTGCTTCGTCGGGCCTCCGGGCGTGGGCAAGACTTCGCTGGCCATGTCCATCGGCCATGCAACCGGCCGCAAGTTCGTCCGCGTGTCGCTCGGCGGCGTGCGCGATGAAGCCGAGATTCGCGGCCATCGCCGCACCTATATCGGCGCCCTGCCCGGCCAAGTCATCCAGATGATGAAGAAGGCCGGCACTGTGAACCCGATTTTCGTGCTGGACGAAGTGGACAAGATGTCCACCGACTTCCGCGGCGATCCGTCTGCGGCGTTGATGGAAGTGCTCGATCCGGAACTGAACCACTCGTTTACGGACCATTATCTGGACGTGGAATACGACCTTTCGAAAGTCATGTTCGTCTGCACTGCCAACGTGTTGCACACGATTCCGCAGCCGCTTCAGGACCGCATGGAAATCCTGCGCCTCCCCGGATATACGGAACAGGAAAAGCTGGAAATCGCCAAGCGGTTCCTTGTGAAGCGCGCGCTCGAAGCGACCGGCCTTACCGACAAGAACCTCAAGCTGACGGACGAAGGCCTTCTCCACATCATCAGGCATTACACGCACGAAGCGGGAGTACGCAGCTTGGAGCGCGAAATTCAGAACATTGCGCGCAAGATGGCCCGCAAAGTCGTCACCGATGGTGCGAGCTCAAACGTGGAAATCACGCCCGCCAACGCCAACGATTTCCTGGGCGTGCTGAAGTACCGCGAATTCTGGCTCGAGAAACACAACGAAATCGGCCTGACCACCGGCTTGGCTTGGACCGAAGTCGGGGGCTCCGTGCTCGCGACGGAAGCCACTCTGATGGAAGGCAAGGGTCGCCTCACGCTCACCGGCAAGCTCGGCGACGTGATGCAGGAATCCGCGCAAGCGGCGATGAGCTACGTCCGTTCGCGCTCCAATTTGCTCGGCTTGCCCAGGGATTTCTACCGCAACATCGACATTCACGTGCACGTACCCGAAGGAGCCATCCCCAAGGACGGTCCTTCCGCAGGCATCACCATCTGCACGTCCATCGTCAGCGCGCTGACGAAGAATCCCGTGCGCCGCGACGTCACCATGACCGGCGAAATCACGCTGCGGGGCAAGGTGCTCCCCATCGGCGGCGTCAAGGAGAAACTCCTGGCCGCCCATCGAATGGGCTTGCGTACGGTACTGCTTCCGAAGGACAATGAGAAGGACCTAGCGGAAATCCCGCAGGAGATCCTCTCCAGTCTTACGATGCATTTTGTCGAGACCATGGATGAAGTGCTGCAGATTGCGCTGGAGCGGCCCACGGTACCGCTCGAGCATGCCGCGGTTGCGCCCGTAGCGGAACCATTCGTGGCCGGCGCCGAGAAAGACAAGAGTTTGACCAACTAAGCAGCGTTGTTTTGGGCCCGTCCTGTCCCGCGAGTTAACCCCGAGCTTGCCGGAGTTACGCTTGAGGGATTCACAGGTTCGCGCGGCCCGGCGCTGCAGCCGGTTGCAGAAAGTCTGGTTTGCCCCATCCTGGCAGGTTTTCGCTTATCCGCCAGTGCGGTGCACCACCTCAAACACAATCCGGATTCCCAGGGTCAATTTTCACAATCAAAGCTAAGGATATATGCCAAAAGAAACAAACGTTGAAGGAAACAATCAGATGAGCATCAGCCTTGCCGAGCTCAAGGAAAAGAACATCACCGACCTCGCCAAGATCGCCAAGGAATTGAACATTCCCGGGGCAAGCGGCATGCGCAAGCAGGAGTTGATCTTCCAGATCCTCCGCGCGCAGACCGAAAAAAACGGTTTGATCTTCTCCGAAGGCGTCCTCGAATGCCTCCCCGACGGATTCGGCTTTTTGCGCGCTCCGGAATACAACTATCTCCCCGGCCCGGACGACATCTACGTTTCGCCGTCGCAGATCCGCAAGTTCGACCTTCGCACCGGAGACACGGTTTCCGGCCAGGTTCGCCCGCCGAAAGATGGCGAACGCTATTTCGCGCTGATCAAGGTAGAAGCGGTCAATTTTGAAGACCCGGAGGTCGCGCGCAACAAGATCTTCTTCGATAACCTGACGCCGCTCTATCCCCAGGGCCGCCTGAAAATGGAAACGACCAAAGAGAATTTGACCGGCCGCGTGCTGGATCTTCTTTGTCCGGTCGGCAAGGGCCAGCGCGGCTTGGTCAACGCTCCGCCGCGAACTGGGAAGACCATGATGCTGCAGTCCATGGCCAATGCCATCGCCACCAATCATCCCGAGGTCGCGCTGATCGTGCTGCTCATCGACGAGCGCCCGGAAGAAGTCACGGACATGCAGCGCACCGTCAAGGGCGAAGTGATCAGCTCGACGTTTGACGAGCCGCCGCAGCGCCATATCCAGGTCGCCGAAATGGTTTTGGAAAAAGCCAAGCGTCTCGTTGAGCACAAGCGCGACGTGGTCGTGCTGCTCGATTCCATCACGCGCCTCGCTCGCGCCTACAACGCCGTCACTCCGCCTTCCGGCAAAGTGCTCTCCGGCGGTATCGACGCCAACGCCTTGCAGCGCCCGCGACGTTTCTTCGCCGCCGCGCGCCATGTGGAAGAAGGCGGCTCGCTCACCATCATCGCAACGGCTCTCATCGATACCGGCAGCCGCATGGACGACGTCATCTTCGAAGAGTTCAAGGGCACCGGCAACATGGAAATCTACCTCGACCGCCGGCTCGCGGATAAGCGCGTCTTCCCCGCCATCGACATTCAACGTTCCGGCACGCGCAAGGACGAATTGCTCCTGCCACCGGATGAGTTGAGCCGCGTGTGGGTGCTGCGTAAGGTTCTGAGTCCTCTCTCGACAGTCGAGGCCATGGAGCTTTTGATCAGCCGTTTGTCGAAGTCGAAGTCCAACATGGAATTTCTGAGCTCGATGTCCGCGCCGGCCTGAGTCACCCGTAATCTTTCCATCTCACTCACCATAAAAAAAGCGCAGTGAGTTTCCCCACTGCGCCGGTTGAATTGTTCAGTTCAAAGACGAATCGTCAGGCCGCGGCTTCTGCTTCCACCGCGGCGATGTAGTCGACGATGCGCTCGGACCAGCCGTCGATGTGCGTCCAGCCGTTGCCGTAGCTGATGCCGTGCTTGTACGGGGCCACGTTCACCACGTACGCGCGCGGCGTCCACGCCCGCAGGATGCCGTCGTGCGACTGCTCGTCGGTAATCACGATGAGCCGCTTGAGTTCGCGCCACTCCGCCTTCTCGTGAAGGTGCGTCAGCGCGCGCTTGAGGTATGTCCCCGAGTGCGCCTGTGAGCCCACGATTGCGTCGCGCAACGCGAAGCCGCGGCGCGGAGGCAGTTCGACGCAAGCTTCGGAGAAGGTCGCGATGGAAAACTCCTCGGCCTTCTCACGAAGCAGGATAGCGAGTCCAGCCGCCGCATCCATGCGCGTGGTTTCGCCCTTCTTCGAGAGCTTGTAGTTCATCGAGCCGGAAACGTCAACGACGAGTCCGGTCGATCCCGCAAGCTGCTCGAATGCCGCGATGCCCTTGAGCATGGCCTTTTCAAGCGCGTCCTCGAGCTTCGGAGCGTGACGCGCCGCCGTCACGAAACGGAACGGCAGCGCGCGAGCGACGCCCTTGTCCAGCCGCTCACGAATGACCTTCGGTTCGACGCCCGATGCCAGCATCAGGCGGAGGTTGCGCAGGACGGCCAGGCCGCCCAGCTTGCCCTCGCGCAGGAGTCTCTCGAAGTTCTCGCGCTTGTCCTTCCCTGCGGACAAGGCAACCTCCCAGGTATCGGGAGATTCGAGCGTGTTCTCAACGAGCTTCTTCCAGAGTACGGCCTGCGCTTCGTCCTTGGGCTTCGCGTGGCAGAGGAACAGCACGTCGCGGAGCTTGACCGCCGACTCGCGGTCGTACTTCGCAAGCTGGTAGGCGTCGAACTTCGTGAACGCCCGCGCCAGCCCGCGCTTTACGCCCGCGGAGAGCGGCTGCTTCCCTTCCTTCCAGTAGAGCGCTACGAACTCGCCGAGTTCGTCGGCGCGCTGGATCACGTCCTCGAGCGTCTCCGCCACGAACGGACCAGCGCCCTTGCGGCGCGCGAGTTCGCGTGTGAGGAAGAGCGGCGCGTGACGAAGCTGCATTTTGCCGCGTGCTTCCCGCGCGAGAGCCGCCACAACTTCCGGCTTGTTCTCGGCGGCGAGCGCGGCGATGCGCTTCGCGATGTCGTTGCCCTTCTCGTAGAAGGTGTCTTCCCAGAGCAGGCAGGTAAGCACCGTGCGCCGGAGTTCGCTCTTCGCGTCCACCTTCTGCGCCACCGCGCCCTCGTGCGTCCGCACCGGGAACATCCGCTTCCATACGTTCATCTTTGCCATTGCTGCCACTCCTCCTTTCTCCAATGGCTTTGTGCCCCGGAATCCAAGTCCGAGGCACATGCCCTGGACGTTAGTCGAGAAACGCCAGAAAGCGCATGGCCTTCGAGCGGCTCTCAGTGTTCATCAACACACGATGCCAGCCTCTCAGATAAACGGTCTTGTGATCGCGGTGCGTGATTTCCCCGCGAACATAAACCGTGGCATCGCGCTTCATCATCCGGAAGCCGCGAGTGCGCTCTTTCTCCGGCAAGCGGAAGTACTCCGTTGCCGTCAAGCCCGCCGGATATTTGCCCGAAACGTAAACCGTTTCGCCGCCCATCCGGTAGCACTCTTCCGCCCAGTGAGGCGATCCGCCATTGCCGCGCGAAATCGGCTCGTTTCGGAGGAGACGTAGAGGATCAGTCTCTATTTGACCCGCCGGCAGAAAAAACCATTCCCCCTGGCGGATAAAGGCCGCGTTTTTGCGACGGAATCCCTCTTTGCGAGTTACTCCCATCGCTTCCTCGCGCATCCTGACTTCTCCGGGCTTCAGCGCGATCTGTGCTGACGCGACGGTGCTCACCGCTTCGTCTTCGGGAATGGCCGCAACGAACCAGCGCCCTTCGTCCTGCCCACAGAGAAACTTCTGCTTCGCGTGAAGCTTGCCCTGCTCGTCAAATTGACGGCTGAGCAACAGCAAATGCTTTTTCCGGGGATCGGCGTTCAACACCAATAGCTCCTGATTCGTGCCGGCCAGCGTGCGAATTTCGAAGAATTTTCCCAGCTTGTCCCCGCTAATGTTGAGGACAACGCGAAGATCTTCGCCTCGAGAATTCACCCGGCGCCAGCCTGATCTCACTGGCGCAAATTCGGTTACTTTTACGCGCGCTCCCATCCGAAAAAAGAACTTTTCCAAATTAGTGCCCACTGCTTTTTCCTCTCTAAGACTGCGCGTAGCAGTCGGAATGTGTTCACGGATCGGACTCTTTGTCCGAACCGTTCAAAGACGGACGAGTTGACGTTACGAGATTCTTGCCCTGCTTCATTTCCGCGCTCCTTTTATCACTCTCGAAAAAGTGCTGGACGGGAACATCCGGCCAGGGACATTAGGCGCTCTATCCATTGAGCTACTGGCCCGCATCGGCCAGATGGGAATCGAACCCACAACCTCCCGCTCCTCAGGCGAAGTAACCCTGTCCTTCACCACGTCCAACTTCTTTGGTTGCACGCTACGCATTCGTTCAAACAATTCTTTGTAGTGCCCCCATCCCTGGCGGCGTTTTCCCCCAGCCCCGGCGCGAACCGCCGACTGGTCCGCGATTCGCGCCGGCCAACTTTAAGCCGGGAGGAAAAATCGAGCAGGGCTGCGGGGGCTCATCCCCGCTTCTTTGCGAGAGAAGTATCCCTGCGCTGCACCATCCCAGCGTCTCTTTGCGGCGGGAATAAACGGCCCAGGTGTTTTGCCATTGCTCTACCATTTGAGCTACAGCAGCTCGCGCCGCCGGCAGGAGTCGAACCTGCAACCGATGTAACCCGCGCCTTCACCACGCCGCAAACTCTTCAAACTTTCGTACTACTTCCCTCCTTGTTACCCAGCCTCGTGAATATCTCACTCGCGCACACCTGTAGCGTTTCGTTTCTTCAAGGATCCACGGCGTCAAGAAATCCGGGAGGAACCGGCGCTCACGGTGAAACTGCATTCCCGCCTGGAGAGCACTGTGTGCTCCCGAAGCCCAAGAAGTAGCCGTGAACTTCACCATCCCGGGACACAAATCCCGAGGTGGATTGCTTTGGATCGAAACGACTTAGGCGGTTTGCTTTAGAGTCGCGCGAACAAGCAGTCCACGAGACCCTGTCGCCTTGGCGTCATTCCGTCTTGGCTTTTGTCTTCGTGTCTCAAATCTGCCTCTTCACGCTCAGTGAGGACCCCGGCTACGCCGGGACATACGACTGAGGTATCCTGAAAGTAAACGGAATTGAAAAATCTGTCAAGAAATATTTTTGAAAAACCGCGATTTTGGCCCATTTTTCGCGTAACTTGTTAATTCTGAAGTACCTAGCGGCGGACGTTGGCGCTCTAAGCCTTTTATTCGTATCGCAGGCAAACGATGGGATCGAGGTTGGCCGCGAGATTCGCCGGATAGTAGCCGAAGAACAATCCCACACCGACGGAAATCGCAAAGCCGATCGATACCCACAGATATGACAGCGTTGCGGGAATCGAAGGCACGAGAGTGCGCACCATTGTGGATACGCCCGCCCCGATCAGAATGCCGATGGTCCCGCCGACCAGAGTGAGAACCACTGCTTCCAGCAAAAACTGCAAGCGGACATCCGCGCGGCGCGCGCCAATGGCTTTGCGTACCCCAATTTCCTGGGTGCGCTCGGTCACTGAGATGAGCATGATGTTCATCACGCCGATGCCGCCCACCAGCAATCCGATCGAACTGATGACCGTGGTGAGAATCACCAGCGCGCCGGTGAGCTGGTTCCACAGGTTGCTGAGGAAGTCCGGCGAGCTCAACTCGAAATCATTTTCCTTCCCAGCGGGGATCCGGCGCAGGCGGCGCAACGCTTGTATAACTTCGCCGTGCGCGGTTTCGACGTTGACGTTCTCCGGAACGGTGAATGCCATGAACAGTTCCTTGGCTTCCGGGTACTGCTTCTTGAAGTTGCTGAGGGGGATGACCACAAAGATGTCCACGCCCGGGCCGAAGAACAACCCCTGGTCGTGCTCAAATACGCCGATAACTTCGTAAGTGGCGCCATTGATGCGGACGGTTTTCCCGAGGGCGTCGGTGTTGGGAAACAGCGATTCGCTGATGGCCGCGCCCAGCACGACGACCGGCCGGGCGTGCTCCTGATCGAAAGCGCTGATGAAGCGGCCGCGCTCGATGTTAAACAACGGAATCGCTTCCGTGTACTCCGGCTCAGCGCCGCGTATGACAACCTTCTCGACGCTGCGATCACCGCTGATGATGCGGTTGCTGTCTCCGAAGAAGAAGCCCCGTGTGCCAAACGTCGTCACGATGTGCACGTCGGGCGCGGCCTCCCGGACAATATCGGCGTAGTTGTATTCAAGATACTTGCGCGTGCGAATCCGTTCCGGCAAGCGGGAAGGGTCCGTGCCGAACGGGAATCGTGAAATGAAATAGGTTCGCGAGCCCAGGCGTTCCACCCTGTCTTGCACGAACTTGTTCAGACCTTGAATGATAGCCGCCATGGAAATCACCGAGGACACGCCGATGACGATGCCCAGCACGGTCAAGGCGGAGCGAACCTTGGACGAACGCAGGGTCTCCAGCGCGGCAAGGAAATTTTCCCGGGTCTGCGCAAGCGTCATGATCGCCATTAGTCATACCTCAGCGCCACGATCGGGTCCAGCCGTGATGCGCGCAAGGCAGGATAGATCCCGAAAAACAATCCGACCCCGGAACTCAGAAATACTCCCAGGACCGCCACCCACGTCTGCACCGCCGCGGGAAATGGCGTGTAGGTCCGAAGCAACAGCGCCACCAAAAATCCTAGTGAGATGCCCAAGGCTCCGCCGGCGATACATTGCATGACGCTTTCCACCATGAACTGCCGCAGGATGTCCTGCTTCGTCGCGCCGACCGCGCGCCGCACGCCAATCTCCCTCCGCCGCAGGTTCACACTCACCAGCATCACGTTCATGATGACGATACCGCCGATGACCACCGATATGGCGCTCACCAGAATGAACACGCCAAAAAACGCCGAGCTGATGCTGCGCCACAAGGCCATGTAACTTTCTTTCGTGCCAATGAAGAAATCGTCCTCCATCTTGCCGCTGAGGTGGCGTCGCGATCTCAGGACCAGGTCTGCCTGATCCTGCGCCTTTTCAAAATTCCCGGTGCTCGTCTTGACGTTGATTGTCAGACTTGTGTGCGCGCCTTGCATGCGGAGGAACACCGGCAGGGGGACCATGATGAAGTTGTCCTGGTCCTGCCCAAGAACGCTGCCGATCTTCTGGATGACCCCAATCACCATGAGTTCGTCGTTCCCGACGCGAAGACTCTTCCCGATCGGGTCCATGCCGAGAAACAACTGCTGCACCAGCGTGTCGCCGATTAAGCAGACGTCAGCTCGATGCTCGGCTTCGGCTGTCGTGAAGTAGCGGCCAAACTCCACGGTGCGCGTGTCAATGTCCGCCATGCTCGGCGTTTGCCCGTAGAAGTTCACGTCGGTCACCTCTTTGTTGCCGTATCTCGCGTGCACGCTTCCGCTGCCGGTGGCGCCAACTTCCTGGCAAGTGGGGCAGCCTTCCGCAACGGCGCGCATGTCTTCGAACTCAATCTTCTTGAACTTCAGCGCCTTGATGATGATGTTGAAATCGGTCACGGCGAAGGGAGTGCGCGCGATCTGAAAGACGTTTGTGCCTAGATTGGCGATCTTTTGCTCGACGTAGACGTTTGCCCCCTGCACGATGGTCATGACCGTGATGAGCGTGGCCACACCCATCGTCAGTCCCAGCATCGTTAGCGAGGCGCGCAGCTTGTGCGCGCGCAAGGCGCTGAAGCACTGCATAAGATTGTCACGCGCGGCGAGCATAGGCTTGGAAAAGACTCCCACTCACTGTACCAAATCCTTCGCGCGCACTGACACGGCTCGCGCACCACATCGGAATTGTCTCTAAGTGAATACGAGGGGAGGGGTGCGGAAGTTACAGAGCCCGGAACCTCATTATTTAACAGGTGCCGGACTCTTTGCGCTTTTCCAGGCTTGAAAGGTATCGGTTTCCTGCCTGGAGCGCCGCCGTTCCTGTCCGGGGCGTAACCCGTTCTTTGCGCTCCGGAGGGCTCTTCAGCAGGGGCATCACAAATAGCGCGCTGCCTCGGAAAACGTCAGCATTACAAGTGTCCGAATCACGGTTGCCCTCCCGCCACTTCCGCCGATTCCTTTTCGCGTTCCCGCGCGAGCATCACAATCAGCCGCGCAGTCTCTTCGATCCCCATTGCCGTGTTGTCCACCAGCACCGCATCGGCGGCGCGCACGAGCGGGGAAACTTTGCGCTCACGATCGCGCTTGTCTCGCTCGATCACTTCGTCGAACACTTCCGGGAGCGTAATTCGTTCGCCTTTTTCCTGGTGCTCTTTCCAGCGGCGTTCCGCGCGCACTTCCGGCGAAGCATCCAGAAAAATCTTCAGTTCGGCTTTGGGGAACACCACAGTCCCGATGTCCCGCCCTTCCATCACGACGCCGCCGCCCGCGCCGGCGCGCTGCTGCTCGGCCACGAGCACTTCGCGCACTTTTGCAATCGTTGCGAGCCGGGACGCGGCCTGCGCCACTTCCGGCGTACGAATCTCTCGCGTCACGTCCGCCCCGTCGAGGAAAACACAGTTCTTCGCACCCGCCGCTTCCTGTTCCGGCGTAGGTGGCTTCAGTTCGATGTGCGTTTCCTTCGCAAGCGCTTCAAGGCGGGAGTCATCTTCCAGCGCAACTTGATGCCGCAGTGCCTTCAGCGCCAGCGCGCGGTACATTGCCCCGCTGTCTAAATACAAATAGCCAAGCATCGCCGCAACGCGGCGCGCCACACTGCTCTTGCCGGATCCCGCAGGACCGTCGATGGCGATGGTGAGCTTTGGCATCTTCGTGGCACAGCCAACCTTGGCTGCGTAACTTTACTTTGAGGCAACCGCAAGCCGCGCACAGGCAAGAGCGCCTGTGTCATTCCTAAAACCCCATGATGTTGTAGCCGCAATCGACGAAGATCGTCTCGCCGGTAATGCCCGATCCCGCTTCCGAAAGCAAAAATGCAGCGGTCGCGCCGACCTCGGCGGCATCGACGTTGCGCTTCAGCGGGGCACGCTCTACATGTGTTTTGAGCATGTCGCCGAAATTCGCGATTCCTCGCGCCGCCAGCGTCTTAATGGGCCCGGCGGAAACGGCATTGACGCGGATGGCCCTCGGCCCAAGGTCGTTCGCCAAATACCGGACCGTCGCCTCCAGCGCTGCTTTCGCCACGCCCATTACGTTGTAGTTCGGAACCACTTTCTCGGAACCGTAGTACGTCAGCGTGACCATCCCCCCGCCTGCGGTCATAAGCGGCGCGGCTCCGCGCGCTACCGCAATCAGCGAATAGACGCTGATGTCATGCGCGATGCGAAAGCCTTCTCGCGTAGTGTTCAGAAAAGGATTTTTCAGCTCTTCCGGCGGAGCAAACCCCACGCTGTGCACCAGGCCGTGCAGCACCCCGTAGCGCGACTTCAATTCATCGAACAATCGCGCGATCTCATCGTCTTTCGTGACGTCGCACATGAATCCGGCGGCGCCCGGCATATCGGCGATCAAATCCCTCGCTTCGAGCTCAAGCCGCTCGTTTTGATAGGTAATCGCCAGCCGCCAGCCGGCTTGCTGCAGTTTCTGCGCAATGGCCCACGCGATACTGCGCTTGTTGGCCAGCCCGAAAATCACCGCCGTTTTCTGGGAATCACTCATTCTCAAGTCCTCAGTTGTCAGTTCTCAGAATTCAGTAAAAAAAGAAAACAATAACTTTGCTTCTTTTCGCCGTGCCCGCTCTTTCCCCGCTATTAGCAGGCAAGGACGCGGTTCAAATGCGATGAAACGCCTTCTCAATTTCTTTCATGGAATAGCGCAGCACCACCGGCCGGCCGTGCGGGCAACTCATCGGGCAATCGGTTTTCGCCAGCGCGTCCAGCAGCCACTCCATTTTCGATTGTTCGAGCGGCATGTTCACCTTGATCGCCGCATGGCAGGCGGTGGACGCCGCAATTTTCGCCTGCAATGTTTCAATCGAAATCGCCGCGTTCTCTCGCTCGATGCCGTCGAGAATTTCGGTGAGTAGCTTTTCTGCGTCCGGTGCGCCGACTCCCGCGGGCACGGCCTGGATCGCCACACTCTTCGGCCCGATGGGCTCGACCTCGAAACCGTTCGCCGCCAATTCTTCCGCGATCTTTTCAAACGTGACAATCTGCCGCGGCGACAGCTCAATCACCAGTGGCATGAGCATGCGCTGGGCTTCCACTTTTCCGGCGCGGCGTGCTTCCAGGTGCTGTTCGAAGAGCACGCGCTCGTGCGCCACGTGCTGGTCTACGATCCACAATCCTTCGCTGTTCACCGCGACGATGAAACTTGCGCTGACCTGACCAAGCGGCTTTAGATCCGCAATCTGCTCGGGGCGCGGGAGGCTCGCGGGAGCGTCCGCGCTCGGCGCGGCGAGATTCGCGGCCCAATTCCCCGCGATGGAAACCTGCGCCGGTGCGATATCTTGGCCAAATGAAGTTCCCGAAGTGAACGGAATCCGCTGCTCGACCGGGCGCATCGGTGCAACCGTGAGATCGAATCCTCCGTCCGAACCTACGCCGGAACCCACGCCGATTTCTTCCATCGGCGGAATTACCGCTCGCGGCACTCCCGATTCCACGGGTGCCGGCGTGATTCCGCCTGAAAACGATCCATTCACAGATCCAGTAAATTGCGGAGCGGTGGCCGCGGCGGCAGCAAAACTTGCGATGGGCCGCGCACCCATCAATGCCTGGCGAATCGCATCGCGCGCAAAATCGTGCACGAATTGCGAACGCCGGAAGCGCACTTCGATTTTTGCGGGATGCACGTTGACGTCGACTTCGTCGTAGGGCATTTCCAGAAAAAGCAACGTCGCGGGAAATACCGCCGGCGGCAGAATGTTGCGATACGCTTCGTGAATCGCGTGCAGAATCAGCCGGTCGCGCACCAGGCGCCGGTTTACAAAAATGTAGATTCCATTGCGATTCGTCCGCTGTATGTCAGGACGCGACGTAAATCCACTGACCGTCAGCGATGCTTTCTCTTCCCCTGGCTCAAGTTCCGGCTCCGTGATCGCCGCGCGGAATGGAGAAGAAACGGCGGGAATTTCGACCAGCTCTTCCAGCGCTTGCCTTCCGAAGAGCTGATAGACGCGGTCGGCCAGCTTTTCTGCGGGCGGACAGTT
>Ga0207120_1070_pt2 | contig 22606 bp, 17 predicted proteins | sample Alteio_BWMinHeat_40_FD_153509 | JGI IMG/M metagenome (GOLD analysis project Ga0207120, IMG submission 153509) | Enriched cells from forest soil in Barre Woods Harvard Forest LTER site, Petersham, Massachusetts, United States -... | ecosystem: Environmental > Terrestrial > Soil > Temperate forest >...
TCATACATGTTCCGAAAATCACTAGCAGTTTTTGTCTCGATGGCGTTTGCCCTTTCGGTTGCGGCGGCACCAAATACGCCTCCTTCGGCAGTCAAGCTGTCGGCGGCCGAAATTGCGGATAAGAATGTGGCTGCCCGCGGCGGGTTACAGGCATGGCGGACGGTCGCGACGCTGTCGCTGGAAGGAAAAATGGGCGCGGGGGGAAACCAGCGAGCCACCCTTCCACTGCCCTCGCCAAACAGGAAGGGCGCTAATGAGATTGTTCCGCGTCGGCGAGCCGAGGAGGCTCAACTGCCCTTTCTCATGGAATTAAAGCGCCCGCAAAAAGTGCGCTTCGAGCTGCAGTTTGCCGGCAAGACGGCAATTCAGACCTATGACGGCGTGAACGGCTGGAAGCTGCGACCGTTCCTCAACCGGCTCGATGTTGAGCCCTTCACGCCCGACGAGATGAAGATTGCCTCCGCGCAGCCGGCCCTCGACGGCCCACTGGTCGATTACGCGGCCAAGGGCACTCAGGTCGAGTTGGACGGCATGGAAAAAGTCGAGGACCACGACACCTATAAGCTCAAACTGACCTCGAAGGGCGGGGATGTAACTCATGTGTGGGTGGATGCGAAGACCTTCTTGGAAGCCAAGATCGACGGGCGCCCCAGGCGGCTCGACGGCGCCGAACACCCGGTCGAAGTCTACTATCGGGATTACCGGGCAGTAAACGGGCTCCAGATGCCGTTTGTTTTGGAGACCAGAGTCCTGCCGGTTGCCAAGACGGCACTGGGATTCCGAGATACTCCCGTTCCGCCGGAAAAAATCATCATCGAAAAGGTTGTGGTGAATCCGGCGTTGGACGATTCGCTGTTCTCCAAGCCGCAGGTCGCGGCCACACCGAAGGCAAAATAGTTCGCGACGCGTCCGCGCCGCCCATGTCTTCTGGGCAGTAAATCAGCTGGCTCCCCGGCGAAGGCGAACCGGCGCGGTTGCGGCGCGTCTTTCTGCCGGCCCGCAACCATCGCGCGCTCAGCGTGAGTGCCGCTGTGTCGCTGCGCCGTTTCCGCGTTGCAGGGTTTGGGCAGGTGAGGGCACAGTGGTAAGAATCACCGACGAGTCAGTGACAAGTCCTAATCTCAGAATAATAGTTTCGCGGGCATAACCCGCGACATTCCGGCAGTCGAAGAGTTATATACTCGAATGAAGAAACACACTGAGTTCGTGAAAGGGATGCGCATGACCAGGAAGCGATTTGCCAGAGGAGTGGCGGTTGCCGCTGGATTCATTTTTCTATGTACGGCGCCAGAGTCGGCCCGCGGGCAGAGCAATACGCCTAGTCCCGAGTCGACTCCACCCAAGCCCGCGCCTGTGGCTCGGACGCAAAGAGTCCCTAGCAAGGGGGACGACTTTGCCGGACTGAAGTACACCGACGAGCAGAAGGAAAAAATTCAGGAGATTCATCAGAATTTTAAGTCACGTATGGATGTTGTGGTCAAAGACAAAAAGCTAACCGCGGACCAAAGAGGCGCGATGCTCGAGGGGTACGTTCGTATGGAGCGTGGTCAGGTTTACAATGTGCTAACGCCGGAGCAACAGAAGGAAGTCCGCGAGAGGATCCGGGCCCGGCGCGTGGCGGAGCAAGAGGCGAAGAAGCCGTCCCCGCCAAAAAAGTGAAGATATGAAAAACAGTGGATCCGCCCCACCGATTTTTCTTTCGAAAATTTAGGTAGCAATGAGAGTACTTATGCAGCGCTTAGCCAATTCTGTCTGTTACTGAGAGGTTACGCGGGGCAGAGCCCGATGCTAGGCTCTGCGGTATTTGATTGCGTCAATTCGTGTTCTTATCGGTCAGTCCTTCAGCGGCGATGGCAGGTGTGAGCGGCCGACGACCTTTCAGCGCAGCAACTCACCAAAATTAGAGACATTGGAACAGATCAGGATGACGATTCAACGATGAAGCCGTTGATGCGTATGGCGGTCTTTTCCCTACCGGCCTCCTCTCCGACCGGGTTGGTGTATGAAACGTTTCGCATTAGTCAGCCATTTAGTACCGGAAAAGGGCACGAATTTATCCAGAACCACACCATCGTGGTACCCCGGAAGCTCAATGTGGTCTAGCGACCGAGGTCGGAGTGGCTTCTTATTCTGCTTACCGGGACCATGCTGCGTGCAGACCAGAATTGCGGCGCGGAATGGATTCGCCCTGCCTCCTGCTTCTGCGCTACCGGGTGCGGCGTATACGCTTCCATTCAAACCCTTCCGCCTGACTCCAGCGCCGAAGGGTGAGCTTCTTATCATGAATGCAACGTGAAAGAAACAAAGGGGATAAGGAATTGGGCAATTCGTAAGGCCTGCCGTCTCGGTTTATGAGTACTGTAGCTATGACGCTTGCGGGGGCGCAAAGACACAACGCCGTTGTTTCGCTCATGATTCTTGGTTGTCAGTCCTAGGCATAGCCGCGACAGCCCCTCGGCAGAGTCGGCATCGCGCACTTGCTGCCCTGACCAGCCGGGTCTGAACACCGGAATGAAGCCAGGCAACTCCATGATCGGGGCAGTGCTGGGGGCGTCGGCCCTACGCTCAAGAAGGGTTTTCTTTATGGCCCGACGATTGCCTTTACTACTCCGCACGAAGCGGGCTTGGAGAGGCGCGAAGTGTTGATCGCGAGCAATACGGATGGAGCGTAGGATGACCCAAACGCGTCAAATCGGTCTTGCAATCGCGGTGCTTGTGGCGATAGCCGCGTCTTACGGACTTGGCCGGCACTATGGGCATTCGGACACAGGCACTAAATCCGGGCGTCACGTGCTCTATTATGTGGACCCCATGCATCCCGCCTACAAATCGGACAAGCCCGGAATTGCCCCTGACTGCGGAATGCGTCTGGAACCGGTGTATGCCGAGGATCTCGGGAATGCCCCGCCCTTTTCGTCCTTGACGCAATTGCCACAAGGAGCAGTCAGCATTGACGGAGCTACCCAGCGATTGCTGGGGATCCGGCTCGCAAACGTGGAGAAAAGCAGTGGAACCCGCACTGTCCGGGTGGTGGGCCGCGTTGTGCCGGAAGACACCGGGGTGTACAGAATCAACTCTGGCGTGGACGGGTTTATTCGAGAGACTTACCACGATTCGGTGGGAACACGCGTCAAGAAGGACCAGAAGCTGGCAAGCTACTATTCGCCTGAGTTTTTGGCGGTATCTTCCGGGTTTCTGGCCGCCAGCGAGCACGTGCCGGGCTCAGTGGGCACCGACGGGTCACGGACTGTTCCATTTCCCGGCGCTTTATCCAAGCAAGGGGTAAGCAGTCTTCAGGGCTACACCGACCGCCTGCGAAATCTCGGCATGAGCGATGTGCAGATCAAGCGTATGGCCGAAAACCACGAGCTTCCCGGGAGTATTGATGTAGTTGCGCCAGCCGACGGTTTCATCCTTGCACGTAACATTACCCCAGGACAGCATTTCGAACGCGACATGGAGTTTTACCGCATCGCTGATCTGGGCCGGGTGTGGGTGGTCGCCGAGGTTTATGCACAGGAAGCACCGTATCTGCATCCAGGTGGCCAGGCTAGGGTCACGTTGAGTGAGGAAGGGCGCCAACTGCCCGCGCACATTACTGACAGCCTGCCACAATCCGAGGCCGGTGGAGGGAGCGTCAAGCTTCGACTGGAAGTTAATAATCCCAAGTTCATTCTGCGGCCCGATATGTTAGTGGATGTGGAGTTGCCTGTGCATCTCCCCGCCGGAGTCACGGTTCCGGTGGACGCGTTGGTGGATTCCGGAGTGCGGACCCGCGTGTACGTGGAGCACGGCGAAGGAGTCTTCGAGCCTCGCGATGTCGAGACGGGATGGCGTTATGGCGAACGGGTGGAGATCCGCAAGGGTGTTCAGCCAGGTGAGCGAGTGGTTGTTGCTGCCACCTTTCTGGTGGACTCAGAAAGCCGGCTGAAATCATCGGCGCCAGCTCGTGCGCCGACGCGTACGACGGACAGCCCGGCTGATACGTCCGGGCATGTGGCGGCAGGAAAAGCGGTAATTGATCCGAACTGCGGCATGCCGGTGGATCCTGCCAAGGCAGCAGCTTCCGGTAACACCCTTGCTTATCAAGGCAGTACTTACTACTTCTGTTCCAAGAAGTGCAAAGAAAAATATCAGAACGATTCCGCGGGCACTGCTTCCAAGCAAGCATCCGGGAGATGAAGATGATCAACAGGATCATCGATTTCTCCGTGGAGCACAAACTCGCGGTCCTGACGTTGATTGGTGTGGCGTGCATCGCCGGATGGTGGGCCATGGTCACGATGCCACTGGATGCCACTCCGGACCTGAGCGACACACAGGTCATCATCTACTCACACTGGGACCGCAGTCCGGATATCGTCGAGGACCAAGTGACGTATCCGATCGTCACGGCCATGCTGGGCGCGCCGAAGGTCAAGACAGTTCGGGGTTTTTCGGATTTCGGTTACTCATACGTGTACGTCATCTTTGAGGACGGAACGGATCTGTATTGGGCGCGCTCGCGAATCATGGAGTATCTCTCCAGCGTCGTTCCCCGCTTGCCAGAGGGGGTTAAGACCGAACTTGGTCCTGATGCTACGGCTCTCGGATGGATTTATCAGTACGCTCTGGTGGATACCTCGGGGAAGCACAGCCTGGCGGATCTGCGTTCGTATCAAGACTGGTATTTGAGTTATTACCTTCGGTCGGTGCCGGGCGTGGCCGAGGTGGCGCCAATCGGTGGCTATACCCGCCAATACCAGGTGAATCTCGACTCGAATCGACTGCGGGCGTATGGCATTCCGGTTAGCCGCGTGGTCGAGGCAGTACGAGGTGGCAACAGCGAATCCAGTGGAAGATTGCTTGAATTTGGCGGCACAGAGTACATGGTTCGCGGGCGCGGTTACGCGCGCTCACTCGAGGATTTTGAAAACATTCCGCTGAACGTGAGTGACACCGGTTCGCAGATCCGTATAAAAGACGTCGGCCAGGTGGTGATGGGGCCCGACCTGCGGCGCGGCCTTGCCGACCTGGATGGCACGGGCGAAGTCGTCTCCGGGATTGTGGTCATGCGGAACGGCGAAAACGCGCTTGATGTGATCGACCGGGTTAAAGCAAAGGTCAAAGATATAGAGCCCGGGCTTCCGGTAGGGGTGAAGATCATTCCGATCTATGACCGGTCGGAGCTCATTCACAACACGATTGGCACAGTGAAAGAGACGATCATCGAGGTCATCATCACTGTAGTGCTGATCATCCTGGTCTTTCTGTGGCACTTCCCCAGCGCGGCAATCCCGATCGTAACCATGCCGGTAGCGGTACTGTTGTCGTTCATACCATTCCGGATGATGGGTATCAGTGCCAATATCATGTCGTTGGCCGGAGTGGCCATCGCATTCAGCGAGCTGGTTGATGCTTCTATCGTGGTTGTCGAACAAACTCACAAGAAACTAGAGCTTTGGGAAAAGTCCGGGCGCAAGGGTAACTGCCGGGCAATCGTGCTCGCTGCCATCAAAGAAGTAGCTGGACCTACTTTCTTTGCGCTGTTGGTGATCGCTGTCTCCTTCCTGCCGGTGCTGACGTTGCAGGCTCAGGAAGGGCGGATGTTCAGACCATTGGCTTATGCCAAGACGCTGACCATGCTTGTTGCGGCGTTGCTGGCGATTACACTCGATCCGGCGTTGCGTCTGCTGCTGACCCGTGTTGAGCGCTTCGATTTCCGTCCGGAATGGCTATGCCGGGTTGCAAATGCCGTACTGATTGGGGAAGTGAAATCCGAAGAGCGTCACCCCATCAGTCGGCGGTTGATGCTTGTGTACGAGCCGGTGGTGCGCTGGACGCTGCGTTGGAAGTGGCTGGTCATTGGCAGCGCGGTGGCATTGATGCTTGCCACCATACCGGTTTTCTACCACCTGGGGTCGGAGTCCATGCCGCCGCTCGACGAAGGCGCGATTTTGTACATGCCTACGACACTGCCCGGCGTTTCCATCCGCCAGGCGGAGCAATTGCTTCAAGTCAGCGACTACATTATTCGCCAATTCCCGGAAGTGGATCGCGTGCTTGGCAAAGCAGGACGCGCGGAGACTGCCACGGATCCCGCTCCCCTCTCCATGCTGGAGACAGTGGTCATCCTGAAGCCGCGCGCATCGTGGCGACATGTCGATACCTGGTATTCCTCATGGGCGCCGGAATGGGGGAAAAGTATATTCCGTCACGTAACGTCCGATAGGATCTCCACCGAGGAATTGGTCAGCCAGATGAATGCAGCTCTGAGGATTCCCGGCGTTAACAACGCGTGGACGATGCCCATCCGAGGGCGCGTTGATATGCTGACGACCGGCATTCGGACACCGGTGGGGCTGAAGATCGCAGGCGCGGATTTGCAACAAATCCAGGGAATCGGTGCCGAGATCGAATCGCTGCTGGGTACGGTTAAGGGGACGCGCACGGTGCTGGCGGAGCGCACGGCCGAAGGCCACTTCCTGGATCTGCAATGGGACCGCGAGCGCCTGGCGCGCTATGGTATTAGCGTGGAAGATGCACAAAGAGTGGTCGAGAATGCGATCGGCGGCGACAACGTCAGCACGGTCGTGCTCGGGCAGGAGCGTTATCGGGTAAACGTTCGCTATCAGCGCGATTTCCGTAGCGACCTTGGGGCGCTCGGGCGAATCCCGGTCCCGGCAGGCGGTCAGCGGCAATTGCCGTTGAGTGATCTGGCGCAAATCAGCATCGCCACCGGGCCGGCGATGATCCGCAACGAAAATGGCCTGCTCACGGGATATGTTTATGTAGATGTCGCCGGCCGTGATCCGGGAAGTTACGTCAGCGAAGCGAATCAACTGCTGCGCGAGCACCTGAGACTGCCGACTGGCTACTCGATCGCCTGGAGCGGGCAGTACGAAGTCATGCAGCGTGTGAAGGAGCGCCTGAAGTTGGTAGTGCCGATCACGTTGTTTCTGATCTGCGTGCTTCTGTACGCGAACACCAAGTCAATGCCCAAGACAATTATTGTTTTATTGGCAGTGCCTTTTTCGGCGGTGGGTGCGATCTGGTTTCTCTATGCAGTCGGCTATAACATGAGCGTAGCTGTGTGGGTGGGACTGATTGCCCTGATGGGGATTGACGCCGAGACAGGAGTCTTCATGCTGCTGTACCTCGATTTGGCCTACGAGGAGGCCGAGCGGGAAGGCCGCTTGCAGAGTCTCGGCCAATTGCGCGAAGCCATCGTTCAGGGCGCGGCAAAGCGTCTGCGGCCGAAGTTCATGACCTTCGCCACCACCTGCATTGGCCTATTTCCCATCATGTGGGCGACGGGTGCTGGCTCAGATGTGATGAAGCGGATTGCGGCACCCATGGTCGGCGGCATTTTCACCTCTTTCGTGCTCGAATTGCTGGTGTACCCGGCCATCTATGAGGTCTGGAGATGGGGCTACCTTCCGAAAAGTGTAAGAGACAATCAGGGTTTTGAATCCATAGAGTTGCAGACAGACGCAGGTTTGGCAGGGCCACGATTGGACATAGCGGAAAGAGCTCATTAAAACAAAAATAAAAACGAGCGGGGATTAGGAATCCCGTTTGGAAAAACGAAAAATGCTTCCATCATCAGTGGGTTGAGCAACAGAAGCGGCGCTGCCAAGCGCTTAGCGCTTTCGCAAGACGATTGACTCCGCGCTCCGAGGAAACCGCCATGCGGAGCGTGCAGTTGTCGCGGGTCTTCGCGCGTCATGGCAGGGATGAACCTTCTGTCAGGCCGTTGACATGTTCAAGGCCAGTTCTTCAAATTCGGTTGTGTCTGTGGGAAGCCTCTGCGCATCAAATATGTGATGCGCCTCTTGATTCTTAGTCTCCGACCGGAGTCCCTTGACGCAGTATCCCGCGCCTTGTCTGGGCAGGGCTACGAAGTGGCCGCGGAAAGCGGACTGACTGTCGATCAAGTGCTGGCTATCTCGCCGGAGGTATTGGTTACCGAAGCCACGCCTTCCGACCTCAGTTGCTGCGGCCTCATTACGCAGCTTAAATCGCGCCCCGAAACTGAGTCGCCACTCAAGATTGTGATGATCGTGGAGGGCGGCGCGCTGGAGCGTGCTCGCGCCCTGGACCTCGGCGCCGATGACACCGTCTCCTTCCCTTTCGAACCCGCGGAATTTGCCGCCAGGATCCGAACCCAATTCCGCGAGCGTAAACCGCAAGAAGAACTCAACACAATGCTCAAGTACGCTGTGCAACGTGAGCATTTCGCGGATATCGCCGTGGAATCGCTGAACGGCCCTCTTGGCAAACGTCGCTTCTGGCTGATTCCCGCTATTTTCGTGCTTAGCACGGCCGCTGTGCTCGCTGCGATCGATCTGGGCATTTCCAGCCGCGGCGAGCGCAAGGAAACTCGTCAGCTACGGGCGGAAGTCGCGCGCCTGGGCAGTGGTCTGGGCCGGCAAGACGAGCTCCTGCGCCGCGCGGAATCCACGCGCGGGTCTTTCGAAGCGGATTCGCGTTCCGCATCTGCCACACGCAATTCCCTGAAAGCGCAATCCGAAGAACTGCGCAAGCGCGTCGCCGCCGGCGGCTCCGACGCCGACTCCCTGAAACGCCAGCTCACAGATACGCAGAATCGCCTGAGACTTCTGGAAAGCGAAGGCAAGATCGCCGAAACCGTGGTCCACGATTTCGGCCCCAGCGTCTGCTTGCTGCACGTTGTTGTGGAATTTCGCGACAAACAATCCGGCCGCCCCATCCAGGTCGCCCTCGATGCCGCGGGCAAGCCGCTGGTCGACGACAAAGGCATGGTGCAGCTCGAAGAGGGCGGCGCGGGACCGCATCTCCAGATTGACGTCTTCGGCACTGGCTTTCTCGTGAAGCGCGAAGGCAAGATCATCACCAATCACCACGTCGTCGAACCTTGGTGGAATGACGAGGATCTGAAACAACTCCTCGATCACGGCGCCACTGCTTACGTTTTGTCGTACGAAGCTTACTTCCCCGGAAAAGCGGAGGGGCTGCACGCCAAACTGGATCGCATTTCCACGAAGGCAGACGTCGCCACTCTTCAGCTCGAATCTCCGCCACCGCCCAACTCCGCAGTGCTCGAACTCGACGATCGCAGCGAAGCCACGGTGACGGGAGAAGCCGTCGTATTGATTGGCTACCCAACCGGGATTGAAGGCATTCTCGCCAGGGCAGGCACGGATGTGACCCAGAAAATCGCCGGCGCTACTCAGGATGTCAATGGCATTATGTCGCAGCTCGCTTCCCAGCGCCTCATTCGCCCCACCACCACGCAGGGTCACATCGGCGACGTGCTCGAAGACAAGATTGTCTACGACGCCGCCACAACCTCCGGCGGCTCGGGCGGACCGCTCTTCAACCGCAGCGGAAAAGTGATCGGCATAAATTTCGCGGTGCTCAGGGATTTTGGCGGCTCGAACCTTGCCGTTCCCGCCAAATACGCAAAGGACCTGCTGAAGTAGAGGCCCTACCCGGGGTGCAAATGCTGAGCAAACCTGTGGCTTACTCGCTCCCTGTGTCCGGCGTAGTTGACGTCTCCCGTTCCGCTTGCTTAAAACGTTCACTTGAAGAGCTCGAATTCCTACAGTGATGAATAAGCGTAAAGATGAGACTACGAATCACCCACCAGGAAAAACCAAGCTTGAGACCCGCCATCAGGAAGAGCCCAACCATGAAACCAGACAGTTCATGCGTCGCCGGAGTTCCCAGCCGGAGAAATATAAAGAACCCGACTCCCAAACCGGTGAAGCAACCACGCGCACAGAAGAAGAGTAATTCCCTTCCCGTCTCTCTACACGCGGAAGTAATCTCGGCTAGTCGCATGAAGCTCCGGGGGGAAACGACAGATGGCTCCCAGAGCGGGCGGGGACTGGCCGACTAAAAGAGGACATCAAAGTCTCCTCGGAAAAGCCGATTGTAGTCGCCGAAAAATACTCCGTGTTGCGGGTCACCTGTGTTCGCGTGAACATCCAGCGCGTCGAAGGGAAATGACCCCATGATCTTCAGAGATGGGCTCGCTCGTGATCGTGAAGGCTGGGCGTTCAACTTTCCCATATCTTTATCCATCGAAAGCTTTGGTTAGGCTGCCTCGTTAACGAGTGCAACGCCGACTGGCCTCCGGCAATATCTCCCATACTTGCTGTCGATATCCGTCAGCTAGTGCAATGAGCGCACCAATTTGAGGCCTTGATAAGTGCTGTAGTCTCAATCAGTTATATGGCTGCAAGGCCCCTAGATATGAGTCGTTTCGACACACACTTAGGGGAGTGCAACTCGCTTGTCGGGCGGGAATTTCACTACGGAATCCAACAGAGCATTGAAGTTTGACTAGGACAAAGCAAGAGAGGTCGAGTTTGCCTGAAGCCTGGGGGCTGGCAGCAAAGAAGTCTCAGTTGAACCAGAAGAATTTATTGTGGTTCAGAACCTGGCTTGTTTTCGGCCTCTGCTGCTGCCGCAGTCTGCTCAGAGATCTCTTGCGCCTCGTTCATTTCCATATTCTCTGCAGACTCTCCCCCCCCGCCTTCTCGATCTGCTTCTGCCCGCTCGAATTCACCCTCTAACTCAGACTTTCCACTTATTTCGCTCTCGCCGGGTTCAGGCCTCTCCACCTCGGGACGAATTTCATTGGTGGGTTCAGGTTGTTCCGGACCAGAGTCCATTCCGACGCGCGTGGAAAATCCGGGCTCTAGGAGAACTGATCCTCCGTTTATATTTCTTCCATAAACTTCGACAAGTCCATCCACCACGTCTACTTCGGTGACATTGCGTGGATTGACTTCCACGTCGAACTGGGTCCCACGAACAGCGATAACGGCACTCGGGGTACCGAGTTCGAACGGCACGGCACCGCCAGTGCGCTTGTTAATGAGGGCGCGGATTCGTCCCAGAAGCAATTGGAAGTAACTCGGATCGGTCAAAGAAGGCTGTTGCACCTGCAATCTCGTGTGCGCCCGGACGATCACCTCACTGCCGTCGCTCAGGCGAAGCAGCAGTCTGCCGCTGCCTGTGTCAAGAATTGTGCCTGGAGGAAGCTGCTCCCCACGCAATGGATTAGAAGGCAACTGCCCCGGCAGGCTCAGACGGATATCGCCCTTCCACTCGGCAATCGTAGCTCCAGCGATCGCAGCTGTCGTGGGTGCGGGGCTCGTTTGCTGTTCTTGGGCGGCCGACATCCCGGCAGATATACAGAAAAATATAAGACAAAAATACGTGGAACGAACGGCTATGTATTTCATTGATGTACCTCACTAAGAATAAGCCGAATCGCTGGCAGATGGATGCGAAAAGTTGTCCCGGCCCCAGATTCGCTCCAGGCCTCGGCCTTCCCTCCGTGTTGTTCGGCAATCCGTTTGACGAAGGCCAATCCAAGTCCCCATCCTCGCGTTGTTTCTTCCTGTTCACTTCTCCGATAAAACGGTTCGAAGAGACGTACTAGCTCCTCCGGTGGAATCGCGGGCCCCGGATTCCATACTTCCAGCACAACTCCGTCTCCCTCGACCTCGGCGCGCAGCTTCACCTCGGCACCCCGTGCGCTGTACTTGATGGCGTTGCTAACGAGATTGAGCAGGGCTCCCTCGATGAGGTGCGGATCACCCTGAAGTACGGGCAAGTCCGCAGCAATTTCCGTCCTGACCTTTATTTCAGAAGCTTGTGCAATCGGTTGAATGACTCGCGCAACCTGTTTGACGGTTTCGCCGACATGGAAAGTCTCTTTGCGCATTGGGCGGGCTCCCGCCTCGAGTCGAAGCACATCTAGATAGGTATTGATCATGGCCACCAAACGGCCCGACTCCCGGAAAATTGTCGCAGCCGCTTCGCTGCTGGCTCGCTCCTTCGAATACCGGAGCAGATACTCAGCAAAGCCTTGAATCGAGACAAGCGGAGTACGGAGTTCATGGGTGACGAATCCGAGCGCTTCCGCGCGGGCACGGTCTCGTTCCAACCGGGCTGTCTGATCCGTCACCACGACCATAATCAAGTCCGATGCGTCAGAGGTTGATGTGCGCTTGAGTCTTACGGCCCGCAAACGCCAGAGGCCTTCGCCGAGGTACACCTCAGAGTCGAGCCAGACTTCGGGAGCGAGTGATTTGCGCAAATCGCGCCAGACAGGTTCGCGGAGCGCCACGGCGAAATTATCAAGGCCAGCCGTTGCGTCCCATCCCTGCTTTTCACAAAAGCTGTGCCACTGCGGGTTTCGAAATATCACTCGGCCATCGATGGAAAAAACGGCCAAGCCCTCTTGCATCGCTTCCAGCAAGGTTTCATCAAACGCATACAACGAACTCAGCTCCGCTTGCAATTGCCGAAGCAGGCTCACCTTCCAGTGCAAATCTCCAGCGGTAGGACGAATCTCTGCACGCAAGGCAGCAGGTAAGCTGTCTTTCTTTGTGAGTTCGGCCGTTTTAAGAGCAATTTGAAGTTGCCGAAGACCCTGAGTCAGGCCTCGATCCACCAGGACTAGGTTTTGCAGCTGCGCGAGCGGACCGGCCAACAGCGCCACACACAAGAATGGTCCAAGTCCGACAACGATATGCATCCAGGCAAAAACAAAGTAGCTCGCTGCAAGACCAACTGCAAGTAGTGCCGCGAGGGCGACCAAGCCTCTCCAAACCACCCAACGCAGCACTACCCACGTGGAACTGAAACTAAACGCGCACAAGGCCAGCAGGTTGAGCCATCCATTCAGAGGACTCAAGCTCCTTCCGGCAAGAATGGCATCGATAAGATTCGCGTGGATTTCGACACCAGGCATGGGAAGCTTGTCGCTCACCGGCGTTGGTATGCGGTCTCCAATCTCCGTTGAGCCGAATCCGATCAGCACCGTTTTTCCTTGCAGTTGGCGGCCGGCTTTCCCATGAAGCAAATCCACGACGGAGACTGCCGAAAACGGGGGCGACGTCTCACCCGGAGTAATCTGTCCGCGATAATCAATGGGAAGGAAACGAAGCGATTCGGATTCGACGCCGGCCACTACAGTATGAGAAGACGTGCCGACGGTGGGTATTTTTCGCTCCGCGATTCGCAATTCAGGGCCGTCGTCCTGAAGAAGAGTTCCACTAGCAACGCGCGCAACTTCCAGCGCAAACGCCCAGCGCGCCCCATCGAGAGACAGCTCCCGCACGGGGACGCTCCGGCAAATGCTGTCGGGTCCCAAAGCAGCTTGTGCGTGTCCGATCGCAACAGCGTTTTGCGCGAAGAGTGGCAATGGTTCGACCCAAAGTCGCCCCTGCGGGGAATTGCTGATCTTCGACACGAGAACCGCGTTTCCTGCCTCTTTCAGCGCTTTCGCCAATTCGCGGTCGTTGGTTTCGTCTTCGGTTTCCGAAAGCAAAATGTCCAGGCCAAGTGCTTTTGGGTGCTCGGCGCTGGCAGCCCTCACCACCCGCGCCAGCAAGGAGCGCTGCCATGGCCATCGCCCATACCGTTCCAGACTTGCATCATCAATCAGTATCAGCGCGACATGGGGCGAAGTGCCCTGGCTCCCTCGCAGACGAAAATACATGTCTCCTGCGCGGCGACTGAGTTCTTCCACCGGGTAACTTAGGCTGAGTAGGCCCACCACCGTCAGAAGCAATACGTTCAAAAGCAGCCAGCGCTTTGTCAGGAGGTGCTTTTGATTCGAGCGGCGTGTTGGTGATTCACTCATGTTTCTTTTGATTGCAGGTCGATCGCCAGCCGGCGAGCCTTTTCATATAACGTCTTGCGTTCAATCCCGAGCTTTCGCGCCGCAAGAGACTTGTTGCCGCGCGATTCCCGCAGAACACGGAGAATTTCCTGGCGCTCCATGTCCTGAAGCTTTCCCGGCAATGATGCTGCCGACTTCTCTGGCGCCGACGTTGTCTCGCCCCGGCGAGATCGCTCGCATTCCACCTCCTCTGCAGAGATTTCGTCCGTGGCGGCAAAAATAGCGAGCCGCTCGATCAGGTTTTCGAGCTCACGCACATTGCCCGGCCAGCTCATGGAACCCAGCACTTTGACCGCCGCTTCGCTGATATTTACATGGCGTTTGTTGCGTTGATTGAAATGCTCCAGAAAATGCTGCACGAGGAGCGGAATGTCTTCCGCCCGCTCTTCGAGCGAAGGGAGCTGAATCGTTACCACGCTGAGACGATAATAAAGGTCTTCGCGAAATTGTCCTGCGCGGATCAGTGCGCTCAAGTCCTTGTTCGTCGCTGCGACGATCCGCACATCGATCGGGAGGAAGGTGTTCGAGCCCACGCGCCGCACCTTTTGCTCCTGCAAAACGCGAAGCAATTTCACTTGAAAGCTCAGGCTGGTCTCCGATATCTCGTCGAGGAAAATCGTGCCGCCATTGGTTGCCTCAAACAGGCCGCTGCGGCTGGTATCCGCGCCGGTGAACGCGCCCTTCTCATGCCCAAACAGCTCGCTTTCCAAAATAGTCTCGGGAAAGGAGCCGCAGTTGATGGGGGTAAAAGGCATCTCGGTGCGTGCGCTGTGCGCGTGAATGGCCCGAGCCACAAGCTCCTTGCCCGACCCGCTGGCACCGCTAATGAGCACGCTCGCTGTGCTGGGCGCGACCCGCGCGACGGCTCGATAAACTTCTAACATTTTTGGACTTCGTCCGATAATTGCTGACTCGGGAGCAAAGCTGTCTTTCTGCGCAGGACTGGGCGTCTGCCGCGGCCCTGTCAACTTTCGCAGCAACGCGAGCAACTCATCGATCAGTAGAGGTTTGCTCAGATATTCGAGGGCTCCTCCGGCTACCGAGCGCGCCACTGTCTCGACACTGGCGTGGGCTGTCATCACCACACACTTGCATTCTGGCTGCAAGGTTTTCAGTTTCTCGAGGAATTCGAGACCGTTGGACTGTCCAATGTAGATATCCAGGAGTGCCAGATCGATGGGGCCCTCACGAAGCAGAGGTTCGGCATCTTCAACACTTCGGGCCGCACGACATTCGTAGCCTTCCGCAGTCAGCACGGCATTCAGCCAGCGGCATATAGAGTTGTCATCATCGACGACGAGCACGCGTAGCGGCTTATTCATACTCATCTCCGGCCTGATCCCCTGCTCACTCGAAAATTCTTGCAACTCTTCATCGGATCCTCCTAGAAACGATACGCAATGCTCACCCGCCCTACTTGAGCCCGGAACGCTCCCGTGCTCTGGGCCAGGTGTAAGTACGTATAGTCAGCTCCCATTTCAAGTCTTCCTAGCAGAAAGCGGTTCTTTGCAGTGGCCTCCCAGGCGACCGTATAGGGGTTCTGGTCGACGGTTTCGGCGCCATACTCGGCGAAGTATTCGCCGCGATAATATTTTCCAACGCTAAAACGGACACCGCCAAGCCCCAGGTGGCTGTGATACTGGTTGGGACTGAAATAGCCGTCTGCTAAGTTCTGGCTGAATGAGCTATGCGCGTATTGATATCCCAGCCCCACCGCAAATCGCGAGTTTCCGATCCAGCGGAGCACTTCCGCGTCTTCTCTTTGGGTGCGATTTGAATCCGAGTAGTGCTGTTTGGAGAAATCAGCGCTGACGCGCCAGGAACGTGGCTGCCAGTCAAGCCGGGCCCACCAACCCTCCGCCAGCAAATCGAATTGGGCCGACTGGTAAGTTGGAGAAATCGGTATCCGCGAGAAGCCTCCTTGCAGCCAAAAACTTCTAGCTGGATGAACAATCAAGGTTCCGCGGTAAAGGGCCCGATTCGAATCGTCAGCAAAACGAACGATCCCCGCGCCCCCTGCTACGAAGAGCCAACTTGCCAACCGCACCCGCCCTTCATCATTCATTGAAAAGATCCTTGCCTTTGGCCCCTGGCTGACCCACAGGGATTTTTCATCGAGGCGGAAACTGTTTGTGAGATTGCGTCCAAGATGAAGGTCAAATCGCTGTCCTGTGCGCAAAGCGCGGTTCCCGGCTGAATCGCTGAAATAGCTTACGTCCGTCTGCACTTGGTTCAGGCCGCTTCCCTCACGGGAGGCCAGAAGGGACGAATGGTTCTTCAGCAAATCGTCCCGGTATTCCTGAAGGCGAAGGCTGTTCGGATGATGAGCGAGCGCCTGTTCCACTTCGCGGCGCGCATCGTCTTTCTTTTTCTGAAATAGCAGGTTTCGGACCAGTCCGATGGCTGCCGCTTCGTCGTTCGGATTTGTTGCAAGCAGTTCGCGGAAGAGTTGACTCGCTGGCTCGTATTTCCCGTCGTAACTCAGCACGCGAGCCAGTTCGAGTTTTGCTTCCCGGTTGGATGGGTCATCCCGCAGAATGGCACGAAAAATCTCCAGCGCCCGAGCGTCCTGGCGCTGGTAAACGTAAACCCTGCCTAGTTCAAGCCGCAGTTGGATATTGCCCGGAAAACGTTTAAGGGCCTCCTCCAGTGTTCGACTAGCCTGGGAATAATGCCGATGGCGAAGGGCTGCCTGCGCCTCGGCGATGCTCTGCTGCACCGAAGCTCCTTCCTGTGCGCGCAACTCCGGGACTCTTCCTATAAGAAACATAACGGCAAAAGCTAGGCTGACGCGATGAACGTAAATTCGAACCATGGTCTTCTCTTTCACGACCCTCCAACCAGTGTTTCGGCCGAGATTGCTCCCGGTTCGCAGATATGGGGGAGATCGATGGCCCCCGTCTAGCGGCACGGAATAAGAATCGCGGGGTGTGGAGATATTGTAGCGAGGACATGCAAAATGATTCGTCCCGCCTCCCGCTTCGCGTGCCTTATTACAAATCATACATTGGTCAGCGGCAGTCTCATGCGACTCCCCATCCGGCTCACTCACCTCGGCTATTTCTCGGCGCCTTTGCTTTTATCTGATGTCCGCGGGTTGGTTTGGAAGGACGATGACCAGCAGCAGAGACGATCCAACCCGAAACGTAGACATATGCGCTAGCTCGACGGTGGAGATCCGTTGATCGTTCACGTACACATTGTTCACAGAAGCTCCGACGTACAGCCGCACCCCAGCCTGACGTGCTGCTATGACGCAATGAAAGTCGGATGCTTCCGGCTCATCGAACTCGAAATCGGCGCCACCGCCAATCCGTCCCATGGTGATGCAAAAATGGTTCAATTGGTACGTCAAACCCTTCGAGGGACCTTCGATCACGGCGATACTGATTGTTATGTCGTCTTGCGGAGGAATCTCAGGGATTTCGTAAGCACCAGGCTTTCGCGAACTCCTTGTGGCGTCAAGGTCGGGCCGTGTGTCAGGACTGGGTGCTCGCAGCACCCGTGGCCGAATCGGAACCTCGTGATCCTGGCGAAGCGATGAACTCAGAAAATTACTCGGCGATCTCTCCTCGAACCGTGGGAGGATCATGCAGCATCGATCGGGAATTTCTCCGCCTTTGAATTGCATTGCGAAGGCACCTCTGCTCAGGTTTGAATTCAAGTTGCCGACGAAAACCAACGATAGACGCGTGAAAGAGATCTTCTTGCGCGCCGCCGAACTTCTACTAAAGTCTTGAAATCAATAAGGCAGTTTCATCACCAATCTATGAAGCGGAATAAGTGCTGTAATTTCAGCCCTTCCAATCCTTGTCGGTGTGTCTCTTCAACTCACCTGTGTCGTTCACTCCCCTTCTTTAATCCACCTGGCTCCTGGGCCATTTGACAGGCCTGCATTCCTTCTATACCGTGCCGCCATGACCAGCAGGAAACTAAGTGCCGCCTCCAGTTCTACTGCGGGCAAAGAAGTCGTGATCGATCGCACCACTGACGTCCTCACCTTTACCCTGGACAACTCCAGCCACGGCAACGAAGTCACCGGCGTGATGTTTGACGGCATGCTGGCCGAGCTCCGCAAGGAGGCGTCAAAGCCCCGCGCCCGCGTCTTGCGCATCCGGGCGCGCGGCCACGTTTTTTGCTCGGGACGCGAGCGCGCGGGCCGCACCCCTGCGGCAATCCGTCGTGAATCCGCTCGTATCCTCAAGTTCAAAGCCGCCCTGCGGTTCACTCCATTGATCAGTGTCGCGGAGGTCCAAGGCGACGCATTCGGCTTCGGCTTCGGCCTCGCCATCGTGTGCGACTTCGCGCTCGTCGCGGAGCACGCCTCCCTCGCTTTCCCCGAGATGCGTTCCGGTCTCGCCCCGGCCGCCATCATGTCCTATCTCGGTGAATACGCGCTTCCCCGCTTCGCATTTCCACTTGTTCTATTCGGTGAGCCCATCGACGCGCATCGCGCGCAGCAAATCGGTCTGATCTCGCAAGTGTGCCCCGCCGATCGCCTTTCGGCCGAAGCCGACGTTCTCGTCGAGCGTATCCTGCGGCTCGACCCTTCCGCCGTGCGCCGCTGCAAAAGCTTTTTTCTCAGCGCCCAGCAAAACTCCTTCGACCGGAACTGTCGTCTTGCCGTTGATGCCTTGACGAAAGGCAGCCTGGCCTCGCTCGCGAGGAAGAAGTGAACTCGCTGTGACCGCGGACTCGGGCGCGCGCCTCGATCGGCTCCCCATCTCCACCTTCCATCGCCGGATTATGCTGCTGATCGGCACCGGGATGTTTTTCGATGGCTTTGACATCTACGTCGCCGCAACCGTTCTCGGCGCCACGCTCAAGAGCGGTTTTTCCACAATGAGTCAGAACGCGCAGTTTATGTCCGTCACGTTTGTCGGCATGATGCTGGGATCTTTTCTGACCGGTTTCCTCGGCGACCGCTACGGACGCCGCTTCACCTATCAGGCCAATCTCGCCATCTTCGGTCTGGCGTCCGTCGCTTCCGCCTTTGCTCCTTCGATGGCCGTGCTGACCCTGCTGCGTTTCGTCATGGGGGTGGGGCTGGGGGCCGAAAACGTTGTGGGATACTCGACCATGACGGAGTTCGTCCCTCCGCAAGCCCGCGGCAAGTGGCTTGGCGGCATGAACGTCATCGTTGTGTCCGGCTTGCCCGTCGCCGCGCTCCTGGGAACGCTCATCATCCCGCACTTCGGCTGGCGCGCCATGTTCGCACTCGGCGGACTCGGCGCTCTCATCGTGTGGTATCTGCGCAAAGCGTTGCCCGAATCACCCCGCTGGCTGGAATCCGTTGGCCGAAAGGCCGAAGCTGAAACCCTCCTGCAATCCATCGAATGCGAAGTCTCTCAGCAACACGGCCCGCTTCCGCCTCCCGTGTCGCAGTCATCCGCTCAGCCTTCTACGAGTCTCGGTTCCCTGCTCAGCCCAGTGCTGCTTCCTCGCATGATCGTGGGAGCCACCACTCTGATGGTGATGAATACTTTGATCTTCGGTTTCGTGACCTGGCTGCCCTCCTTCTTCGTTCAGGAGGGGCTGAGCATCGTCACATCCTTTAGTTACTCGCTCATTATGTCGCTCGGCGCGCCGCTCGGATCGGCCATCGGCGCGTTCACCGCCGATTCCTGGGGGCGCAAACCTACAATCGTCGGGGCGTCCCTTCTCACCATCGTGCTCGGCCGCATTTATCCATTCGTTCATCAGCCAATGGCTTTGATAGCCGTCGGGTTTTTATTGACCGTTCCCATCTACATCCTCGTCGCTACGCTCTTTGCGATTTACATTCCCGAATTGTTCCCTACGGAAGTTCGCCTCCGGGCCTCCGGAATCTGCAACACGTTTGGGCGTGCCGCGACGATTCTCACGCCATTTCTGGCCGTCGCCTTGTTCCGGTCCTACGGAATCCGCGGCGTCCTCAGCTTGATGATTGGCTTTCTCCTCGTGCAGATTGTTGTCGTCCTTCGCTTCGGAATTGAGCCGAAAAAGCGCCGGCTTGAGGACATGGAATAAGGCTAAAATGCAGGGCGGTTCAGGAGGAAATTCGATGAAGCGCGTCGCTATCTGTTCTCTGTTCGTATTTCTCGTCGCTGCTGGTTCCATCCATGCGCAGTCCAAACTCTCCGTGAAGTGGGAAGAGCTGACCGCCGCGGAGTTTCGCGACGCCATTCAGATGTCCAAAGGCACGTGCCTGCTGCCGTTCGGCATCCTGGAAAAGCATGGGCCGCATTTGCCGCTTGGCACGGATCTTCTGAACGTGCGGCATGCTTCTTTGCAGGCGGCTCAGCAGGAGTACGCCGTCGTTTTTCCGCAATACTACTTCGGACAAATTTTTGAAGCCAAACACGAACCAGGAACCGTCGCCTACAGCATGGAACTCCAGTTGAAGCTGCTGCAGGAAACAACCGATGAAATGGCGCGCAACGGCTGCAAGAAGATCATCATCGTCAATGGCCATGGCGGAAACGGGCATCTGCTTCCCTTCTTCGCCCAAGCGCAACTCGATCGCCCGCGCGACTATGTCGTTTACGTGCTTGACGGCGAAAGGAGCCACCCCGGCGGGCCGCCGAAAAAATCAACCGACATCGATTACCACGCAGGCGAGAACGAAACTTCGAACACCATGGTCTCCCGGCCCGACCTGGTCCACCTCGATCGCGCCGCCGGCGAATCGGGCAGCGACCAGAAACGAGTGAACCTGCCGGACGACATGTACACTGGCATCTGGTGGTACGGCCGTTTTCCCAACCACTACTCTGGTGACGGTTCAGTCGCCACCCGGGAACTCGGCGAGTGGAACATGAACAATTGGATAGCCGCGACCGTCGAAGCCATTCGAGCCGCCAAGGCAGACGATCAGAGTCTCAAGCTCCAAAACGAATTCTACGAAAAGAGCAAACATCCCCTTGATACGCGGCCTTGATGCGCTGGCCTTAATGCGCCGGCCTTAATACTTGACCCTGAGCCGCGCAAACGGCATCGCACAAACCAGATTTATCGGCTAATTAGAATTCGTCAGCGGGACTTGCGGAGTTGTTCAACCCAGCGGAAAAGCACGGCGTCGTAAGGTGCCTCGATGTCCATAAATTCAATGCCCAAGCCGATCCGTGGCTTCACGATACGCACCACGGCCAGCGCTTCCACTTTCTGTTCCTTCCGCGTCAGCGTGATTCGTAGACGGGCGTTCGAAGGGAAGGGCCGGGTCGTACAGACGAACGCCCCGCCCATGGAGATGTCAGACGTAACGCCTTCCGCCCTGGCGCCGCTTTCCAGGTCCAGGAGCTCAACGTCTGCGGCAAAGGGATAGCGAATGCAGTACCGGCGGTCGCGGACAGACATGCCCCGCGCGTCGCCTTTCAATATTCGATCGTCCATGGAAATGACGTTGCTCACAGTCGTTTACGCCGGGCTGCAAACGGCCTTTGTTTACCGGAAGAGCATTCGGCACCTATAGTTTGCCCCAAACAAACCGGCTCGTGGGCATTCAAACCATCGAGCACGCCAAAAAGATAACACCAGCGAGGCCCCGTCCTCACGCCGCCTTATCCCAGTCCGATATTACTTGGAACGACAAATCAGGGCTTCTCCAATCCGCTCGCCCCTTTCTGGCGTGCTAGCCTGAATACAGGTTTCTCATTTATCGCGCTATGACGACATTATCCGATGGACTCCGACAAAGTGACCGCGTGCGATTCCGCATGCCCGTCGAGGCGTCGTGGCTCACGGCCGCTGGCGTCACCCTCACGCAAAACGCCGAAACCCTGCTCGTCAGCCGCAATGGCGGCGTCCTCCGTCTGACCGAGAAACTCTCCATGGGTCAGGAACTCCACCTGCGCCGCAATCTCGAAGGCGATAACTGGAAGCGCACCCGCGCCCGGGTCGTCGCCGAAATCGACCAGGACCCGCCCAATCACTTCCTTTACGCCGTTCATATTCTCGATCCGCGCTCCGACTTCTGGGACATCGACTTCCCTGCTCCTCACAAAGGCGAAGAAGCTCTCGCTCGTCTTCTCATGGAATGCAGCTTTTGCCAGCGCCGCGAAGTCGTCTATCTTGACGAGCTGCAGCTGAAATCCTTCGAAGTCCGCAAGTGTATCGCGCGCGTCTGTAAGCTTTGCGACTCCCCGTCCATCTGGATCGAATCCCAATCCGAAATCCGCGACCCTGAAAATGGCGCCCACGGCACCACCGTCGAAGAACGCGTGATTCCTCGCCGCAATCGCACCCGCATCAAAGCCCGCGTTCTCGCCTGCATTCGACACCGCGGCTTTCAAGAAGAAATCGCCGTCTGCGAAGATTTGTCCAAGGGCGGCCTCAGTTTCCGCAGCCGCAATCAGTATCCAGAAGGCTCCCGCGTCGAAGTCGCCGTGCCCTTCACTCCCGGTACCGGCGCCATCTTCGTCCCCATCCGCATCGTCTTCTCCCAAGCCATCCCCACCGCCGGCCTCTACCGCCACGGCGCCGCCTACATCAAGCCTCCCCTCGACGTCTGATTTTGCCGCGGCCTCCTTTGTTGTAGGAGCACGAGGAACTTGTCCCGGCCCGGTCGGGGCACCCTGCTCCTCTCTTTCATTCTCAACATTCAAACCTTCAGCGGTGAGCGCAGTTTCTTGAGCGTTCGCGCGCTCGGGAACATGTCGAAAACTTAATTAATCAAGCTATCGCCACTCAGATTGCTCGAAGAAGGGCATTTCTCACCGAGATAACGCACATTACCCCCCCGGCATCTAATCACTTGGAGGTCAAGAAACATGCGGCAACCAATGTTGAAAGCTATTGCAAGCTTCATCCTGGTTGCGGCTCCGTTCGCGCCCGCTTATGGTGCAAACCCTGCACGCCCAGGAAGTATAAATTACATCGAAGGACAGGCCTCGATCGCAGGCCAGGTCCTCGACAGCAAAGCGATAGGTACGGCCGAATTGCAGCCGGGCCAATCGCTTGAAA
>Ga0207120_1073_pt1 | contig 22453 bp, 20 predicted proteins | sample Alteio_BWMinHeat_40_FD_153509 | JGI IMG/M metagenome (GOLD analysis project Ga0207120, IMG submission 153509) | Enriched cells from forest soil in Barre Woods Harvard Forest LTER site, Petersham, Massachusetts, United States -... | ecosystem: Environmental > Terrestrial > Soil > Temperate forest >...
GCCTCGCAACAAAATGACATTAGGCGTTGACTTTCGTTGCTTCATTCATGCAGTACGACGCAATCATTCTTACAACTTGGGCCGCTTTTAGCGACGCTGATGAATGGTGAGTAAATCTGTGCAAATTTTTCCAAAATGGACCAATCAAATTCCTGTAGTCCTTATCGTTGGAACAGTTTTGGCCATTACTGGAGCAACGTGGGTCGTTTGGTACTATTTTTCACCATGGCATACGGATGTCGGCTATTCACCCAAACAACCTGTTGCCTATAGCCATAAGTTACATGCCGGTGAGCTTGGAATTGATTGTTTGTATTGTCACGGCAACGCTGAAAAAGGCGCACACGCCAATATTCCAGCAACGCAAGTATGCATGAATTGCCACAAATCTGTAAAAACAGACAGTGCGAAATTAGCACTGATTCGCGAAAGCTACGAAAAGAGTATTCCCGTAGAATGGGTGCGCATTCACAAAATTCCAGATTATGCTTTTTTCAATCACAGTGTTCATTTGCATGCCGGTGTGGGATGCGTCGAATGTCATGGTCGCATCGATGAAATGACCCAAGTTCGGCAGGAAAAACCTTTAAGTATGAGCTGGTGTCTTGATTGTCATCGCAATCCCGAAGGGCATTTACGCCCACCCGAACTGGTGACGGCGATGAACTACACACCGAGTGAAGAGGATCGCACTCTTATGCAGCAGAAGGTGCCCAATTTGTCTCCACCAGTTCACTGTTCCGGGTGTCATCGATGAGTAAAAATCAAAATCACCAAGGCAGCGATTTACAAACAGATCCGGTGCATTGGCGAAGCCTGAATCAGCTCGAAGGCAATGCTCAATTTACTAAATTTGAACATCGCGAGTTTCAAGAAGGTGCTTCAGAACTGCTCGATCCTGTTTCACGACGTTCATTTCTTAAGGTGATGGGTGCGGGAGTCGGCCTCGCTGGCATGCAAGCATGCAGGCGCCCAGTAGAAAAAATTCTTCCTTATTCAAAAACACCAGAGGATCTTATTCCTGGTGTGCCGCAACACTATGCCACCACTTTTTCTGTTGGCACCGATGTATTTGGCGTGATCGTCGAATCGCATGAAGGTCGGCCTACAAAAGTTGAAGGCAATCCAGATCATCCGTTCAGTTTTGGTGCGAGTGATGCCTTTGCCCAAGCTTCAGTTCTGGATCTTTATGATCCCGATCGGCAAACAACTCCCAAACATAAGGGACTTGCTCAAACTTGGGAACAATTTGCCGTCGTCGCAAAAAAATTGAGCGCAAATTATCACGCCAACGAAGGCGCTGGTCTTGCGATCATCAGTGAAACCATCACATCACCCACCCTCGCCGCACTACGTGCTGATTTAATGAAAGCGATGCCCAAGGCGCTTTGGGTGAGTTACGACCCCATCAACGAAGACAATTCTCTAGGCGGTGCGCAGCTGGCGTTTGGACAATCTTTGCGTCCACTTTATGATTACAGCAAAGCAGACGTGGTGGTTTCGATCGGCGCCGACTTTATGGGGACTGATCCAGGTCATTTGCGCGCGGTGCGAGAGTTTGCGCAAAAACGCAATGTCAAAAATAAACAAATGAATCGCTTGTATGCGATTGAATCAACCTTTTCTTTGACCGGTTCGAATGCTGATCATCGTCTACGCTTGCAAAGCAAACAACTATTTAGTTTCGTGCAAGCGCTCGCGCATGAACTTTTTGTTGTGCAAAACTTAGAGACACCTGCCGGTATCAACTCTTCCGAGCTTCAACAAAGTCTGGTCCATGCAGATGGGCGACCTTTTTCAAAAAACAAACCGTGGATCGCGGCGCTGGCAAAAGATTTAATGAAGCATCGCGGATCTTCACTTGTGGTTGTGGGTGAAGCGCAACCACTGGCGGCGCACGCACTCGCGCATGTGATCAACGACGCTCTCAAGAATGTCGGCACCACCGTGCAGTATTTTGCGGTGCCTGAAGCACAAGCAACTTTGCAAAGCGAGCAACTAAAAATGTTGGCGACCGCTTTGGATAAAAAAGCAATTGAAACCCTAATCATTTTAGGGGGAAATCCTGCTTATAATTTACCAGCTGATATTCGCTTTAAGGAAAGCGTCGAGAAAATTGCACATACCATTCATTTGAGTGGAGCTTATGATGAAACATCTGCTTTGAGCGAATGGCACTTGCCGCGCGCTCATGCGCTCGAAGCTTGGGGTGATGCGGTCGCTCGCGATGGCACGCGCTCGATTGTGCAACCATTAATCGAACCTCTTTACGATGGGAAAAGCGATATCGAACTTATCTCGTGGTTGCTACGGGGTGAATTTTCGAATGGTTACAAACTTGTACGCAATACTTGGCAAATCCCTCTCGATTTCGAAAAATATTGGCGGAATTTGTTATATGCTGGATTAGATACAAAAAGCGCTGGTTCACCGGTAAAGCCAACCTTCAGCGCAAAAGCAATTGAAACATTTCGTCGACCGCTCATCAAAGAAAGCAATGATTTAGAAATTAATTTTTTACCAAGCGCGCAAACTTACGATGGACGTTATGCCAACGTGCCGTGGCTGCAAGAACTTCCAGAGCCAATGACCAAGTTGACCTGGGACAACGTGTTTCTGGTGAGCCCAAGAACCGCGAAAGAACTTCATCTCGCGAGTGAAGATGTGGTGCGAGTCAGTTTACGTGGCCATGCCATCGAAGCACCGGTATGGGTTCAGCCAGGACAAGCCGATCACACACTATCGATCGCTTTGGGTTATGGTCGCACACACGCAGGATATACCGGAAACCGCGTGGGAGTTGATGTGTATCCTTTGCGATTTTCTAATGCTTTGTGGTTCGATAGCGGTGTCACCTTAACTAAAACGATCAAAACGTACCCTTTGTCGGCAACACAAGATCACCATAGTATGGAAGGCAGACCGATTGTTCGTGAGGCAACACTCGAAGAATTTTTTAAGGAACCCACCTTCGCGGAAGAAATGGTCGAACATCCACCTTTGCTCTCTTTGTATAAAGAACATGATTATTCGAAAGGGCATCAATGGGGAATGACTATTGATCTCAATACTTGCGTGGGCTGCAACGGCTGTATGGTGGCCTGTCAAGCCGAGAACAACATTCCCACGGTAGGCAAAGAACAAGTCGCCAATGGTCGCGAGATGCATTGGTTGCGAATGGATCGCTATTTTACTGGCGACGTCGATGATCCGCAAACCGTGCATCAACCGGTCGCATGTCAGCAGTGCGAAAATGCACCCTGCGAGCAGGTTTGTCCCGTTGCGGCAACCGCGCATAGTCCAGAAGGTTTAAATGATATGGCGTACAACCGCTGCGTGGGCACGCGTTATTGTTCCAACAACTGTCCTTTCAAAGTGAGGCGCTTTAATTTTCTCGCTTGGCATAACGACGAACCCGAAACGCATGCGATGCAACACAATCCCAATGTGACTGTGCGTATGCGCGGTGTGATGGAAAAATGCACCTACTGCGTGCAACGGATCAATAGCGCAAAAATTACGGCAAAGGTTCAGGGCAAGCCTCTTGTTGATGGCGATATCAAAACCGCTTGCCAACAAGCGTGTCCCGCCAACGCCATTGTATTTGGCGATATCAATGATCATCAAAGCCGCGTGACCGAATTGAAAAAAAGTCCGCGTCGTTACGAAATGTTGGCTGAGTTAAACATAAAACCTCGCACTTCGTTTCTCGCAAAAATACGCAATCCCAATCCGGAGCTTTTGTAATGGATGCTGCTGCGACATTAGATCCAGAAGTCGGTCGCGCGCCGCTGGTGCTAGGCAACAATGATTTTGCCTCGGTCAGCGAAAAAGTAAGTTCGATCGTAGAACGCAAGACACCTATCGGTTGGTACATTCTTTTTGCTTTTTCTACGTCTTTACTTCTGGTGTGGTTGCTCTCGGTTGCTTATTTAGCATGGACCGGAATCGGCATATGGGGATTGAATCAGCCGGTGGGTTGGTCTTGGGACATCACTGGTTTTGTTTGGTGGGTGGGTATCGGTCACGCCGGAACTTTGATTTCAGCCATTCTTTATTTGTTCAGACAAAAGTGGCGTACTTCGATTAACCGCGCGGCCGAGGCCATGACTTTATTTGCTGTCATTTGTGCTTTGACCTACCCGTTGGTGCACATGGGCAGGCCTTGGTTGTTTTATTTTACTTTTCCGATTCCCAACCAAATGGGTGTGTGGCCAAACTTTAGAAGCCCGCTGATGTGGGATGTTTTTGCAATCAATACGTACTTCATCGTTTCATTGTTATTTTGGTACACCGGCTTAATTCCAGATCTCGCAACATTGCGCGATCGTGCAACGACCAAAACACGTCGCATTGTATTTGGAATTTTGAGTTTGGGCTGGCGTGGTGGAATGCGCCAATGGCATCATTACGAAAAAGCATACCAAATTCTTGCTGGACTCTCCGCGCCATTAGTTCTCAGTGTTCACACCATTGTTAGTTTTGATTTTGCGACCAGCGTGATTCCGGGTTGGCACACCACAATTTTTCCACCGTACTTTGTTGCCGGAGCAATCTTCAGTGGTTTTGCCATGGTCAACACGCTTCTGATCCCAGCACGTCAATGGTTAGGTTTGAAAGACTTCATCACCATGCACCACTTAGAAAACATGAACAAGATCATCATGGCGACGGGGATGATGGTTGGCTATGCCTATGCCATGGAATTTTTTATCGCTTGGTACAGCGGCAATCCTTATGAGCGCTTTGCTTTCATCAACCGTGCTTTTGGTCCTTATTGGTGGGCGTATTGGAGCATGGTGTCGTGTAACGTGCTCATTCCACAGCTGTTCTGGTTAAAGAAAGCGCGCACCTCGATTCCGGTGATGTTTGTCATTTCAATCTTTGTAAACATTGGCATGTGGTTTGAGCGTTTTGTGATCATTGTGACTTCACTTCACCGTGATTTTTTGCCGTCGAGCTGGGGATATTTTCGGCCAACCCTTTATGACATTTCTGTATACGCCGGAACTTTTGGTCTGTTCCTCACCCTCTTTTTATTGTTCATTCGATTTTTGCCGATGATAGCAATGGCAGAAATAAAAGGTGTGATGCCGCAGGCCGATCCACATCATTTACCTGGATTGACCGATCATAAAACATCGTATGTGGCAGCGCAATTTCAATCATAAAGTGAGTGAGTAAGGTGAGTCGACAAATCACAACAATGCTTGCACAGTTCGATGCACCGGGATCATTGCTACATGCCGCTGAGAAGCTAACTGAGCAAGGTTACGAAAAATTCGATGCTCACAGTCCATTTCCTGTTCATGGGCTCGATAAAGCAATGAAACTGCGTTCTTCCCCTGTAACTTGGATTGTGTTTTTGGGTGGTCTGACAGGATGCAGTGGTGCATTGTTATTGCAGGGCTGGGTACATACCATCGATTATCCACTGGTGATTGGCGGCAAACCTTTTTTTAGTTTGCCGGCTTTCATCCCGATTACCTTTGAACTCACGGTTTTGTTGTCATCGTTCTCCGCTTTGTTCGGCATGTTGGGGTTAAATCGATTACCGCAATGGTACAATCGCATCTTTCACTCCAGCCAATTTCAACGCATGTCAAACGATGGATTTTTTATTTCAATTGAATCAAGCGATCCCAAGTTTGATGCACAACGTACTCGAGATTTTTTACAATCGCTGGGCGCTAAAAATGTCGAATTAGTGAGCGACTAAAGTGATGAAATATCGATTTAGAAAATTTACCACGTTTCTCCCAAATTTGATTTGGGTCGTTTTTGTATTCACCGCTTGCCGTGGGCAGCCGTCAGAAAATCCACCTTTTCATCTGAACCCGAATATGGATTTTCAACATCGATACGATCCGCAAGAAGCAAGTCCTTTATTTGCCGATGGTCGTGCGATGCGCCCACTTATTGCCGGTGTTGTACCTCATGATGCCGCCAAAGATGACGATGCTTTTTATCGCGGCAAAAAAGATGGCAAATATATTGAGACTTTTCCGATAGAAGTCACTAAAGATTTAGTCAAACGCGGAGAACGTCGATTTAATGTTTACTGTCAACCATGCCACGGACCGCTTGGCAATGGGCAAGGCATGGTCGCAAAGCATGGTTTTGCAGCCGTCACCAATCTTCACGATGAACGTTTACGAACGATGCCCCCTGGTGAAATTTTCAATACGATTAGCAATGGGTTAAGAAACATGCCCGCTTATAATACGCAAATTGATGAGCAAGATCGTTGGGCAATTATTGCTTATTTGCGTGCGCTGCAACTCAGTCAAAACGTCAAAATGAGCGAACTTTCGACTGAAGAACAAAACAAAGTCATGGCTCATCATGCCAACAAACACGAGTAGGACAACACCAACATGAGTGCGAGTGAAATTCGTTTGCCGCCCGTCGAGACACTCCGACTACCACTCGCAACCAGCACCCGGTTGAAGACTGTTGCGATTGTGATTGCATTGATTGGAACTGGATTATCGGCAGTCAGTTTTGTCTCTGATCCTAAAAGTTTTTATTTTTCATATCTCGTAGGTTTTTTCTTCTGGCTCACCGTCGCCCTCGGCGGTTTGTTTTTTGTATTAATTCATTACCTTACCCGTGCGGGCTGGAGTGTTGTCATTCGCCGAAGTGCTGAGGCCATCGCAAGTACTCTGCCTTATTTCGCTTTGCTGTTTGTGCCAGTTTTATTAGGGATCCACCAATTATTTCCTTGGTCCAACCTCAATCCTACAAATACCAGCATTGTCGCCGCAAAAGTGGGTTACTTGAATGTGACATTTTTCTGTATTCGAGCGATTTTTTATTTTGCTGTTTGGAGTTTTTTAGCGTTACACACTCGCGGTCTTTCGCGCGAACAAGACTATACAGGTGAAGCCTCTCTGACGCGACGTTTGCAAGCGATCTCTGCACCTTCAATTTTACTTTTTGCACTCACCATCACTTTTGCTGGTTTTGATTGGGTGATGTCGCTAGACCCAGAATGGTATTCAACCATTTTTGGAGTTTACATTTTTTCGGGGAGCACGGTTTCTATTTTCGCAACTCTCGCTTTGATAGCGTTAGCACTGCGAAAAGTCGAAAACGTTGGCGAGGTTATTACCATCGAACACACCCATGATTTGGGTAAGTATCTTTTTGGCTTCACTGTGTTTTGGGCTTATATTGGGTTTTCGCAATTCATGCTGATTTGGTATGCGAACATTCCAGAAGAAACCATTTTTTACCAACACCGTTTTCATGGTGGGTGGGAATCACTAAGCTGGATGGTATTGTTCGGCTGTTTTATCATCCCTTTTTTACTATTACTTCCACGCGGTTCAAAACGTAACGGCTTGGCTTTGAGCTTGCTCGCCATCTGGCAGCTTTTGTTTCACCTCGTTGATATTTTTTGGTTGATTGCTCCCAATCGCAGCCACGAACGAACAGTGACTTTGGGCGACCTTGGAGCTGTGTTATTAATTGGTGGCATTTTTGCGTGGCTTGTCATACGCACGCTCACGCAACAAGCATTGATTCCAGTAAAAGATCCTCGTTTGGCGGAGTCATTGGCTTTCGAAAACTATTAAGGATGCAGGAAGTTTTGGCTATTCTCGTGAACGATATGTTTGATTTCGATAATAAATTTCACGAATTCCTGAATTCTTGGGTTCATGAGAAAAGTATTTTTTCGTCCACGACGACGACTCATGTTTACGGCTACGAGTTTTGTCTGAGGCTCATATATGTATGATCGTTCTGAACCAAATAATAAACTTGTAATGCTTGCAGGCATAGGTCTCGTACTCATCGCTATTGGCGGCGGCTTTGCTGTATCTTCACTATTTATTACAAGCGCCGATAAAGAAATTCATGAGAAGGTTTGGCAAACACCCACCACTGAACTGAATCAGATGAAAGCTCAAACGCAAGTGCGTATGCATGAATATGGGATGGATGATGAGCAAGCTCAGAAAATACACATTCCCATTGAACGAGCCGAAGAGATGTTGGTTGAAAAGATGCAACATCCAGAATCATCAAAACCCAACGCGCAATCCGATAAACTCAGTATCCAAAAACCCGTAAAGAAGAAGTAGAAAAACGTGACGACACTGAGAACATATCGCTCCTTAGTGTTCATGCTATTTTCGTTTTGCTTATCATCTTCGACGTTTGCAGCTGTCCACGCCGACGAACAAGCGCCTGAATTGAAAAACGTAAAGATCGAAGAACATCTCGGTGCACAAGTTCCTCTCGATGCAAAATTTGTGAATGATGAAGGTAAAGCAGTTTCTACTCACGACGTGCTCAGCAGCGACCGTCCCACTATTCTCACTTTGAACTATTACAGCTGTCCCATGCTATGCACGATGGTGCTCAATGGGATGGTAGACGGCCTCAATCGTGTAGGGTTTACTCCTGGCATTGACTATCAGATCGCGACCATAAGTATTGATCCTACCGAAACCAGCCAGCTGGCCAAAGACAAAAAAAGTTCCTACCTGGCCAGTTTCCATCGTTCCTTTGATAACCACGCTTGGCAATTTCTTGTGGGCGACGAGACAAACATAAACCGTGTCGCCGATGCCGTTGGCTTTTCATATCATTACGATCCAGACTCCAAGCAGTACGCACACGCAGCAGGCATTTTTGTATTAATGCCTGGGGGCCGGATTTCCCGTGTTTTGTACGGCATTGATTATCGCCCTCAAGATTTGAAATTAGCCTTGCTCGAGGCCAGCCAGGGAAAAATCGGATCGTCCCTTGATAAATTGTTGTTGTATTGCTTTCACTACGATCCAAGCGGACATCGCTATTCGCTTTATGCAATAAACGTCATGCGTCTCGGTGCGGCACTAACCGTACTAATCCTAGGTGCTTGGATTGCACTCACTGCGCGACGCGCAACAAAAAAAGTTGCGCTGGCGACCAAGCAGCAACAAGGAGCAAAGGTGTGAACTCAGAGGCTACATTTTTCATGCCGCCAGCGATTTCGACTTACGCTGGTGACGTCGATCAAGCTTATTACTGGATCTATTATCTCTCGGTGTTTTTGTTTGTCGCCATGGTCGGTGCGATGTTTTATTTTGTTATCAAGTATCGACGCAAAAATTCGCTAGAGATTCCCTCCGGCCCGCAGCATTCTACTGTTCTTGAATTGACATGGACCATACTGCCCTTTTTTTTAGTGATGGCGATTTTTTTATTAGGCTTTAAGGGTTATTTGAAAATGGCAATTGCGCCCAGTAATGCGACTGAAATTCATGTCACTGGTAGACAATGGTCATGGTTATTTACCTATGGCAACGGCGTAGAATCCACTGACCAAGTTCTGCATGTTCCTAAAGATCACCCCATTAAAATGATCATGACTTCAGAAGATGTGATCCATAGTTTTTATGTTCCAGCGTTTCGCATCAAGCACGATCTCATTCCCGGGCAATACTCGTCGCTGTGGTTTGAAGCCAAAGAAGTTGGCAAATTCGACCTGTTTTGCGCCGAGTATTGCGGCACTTCACACTCCAACATGTTGGGAAAAATAGAAGTGATGGAGCCTAAAGCATTTGAAACTTGGCTCGAACATGAACATGAAGAACAAAATAAAGCCGTCGCCCCCGAGGTTCTAGGCCAGCGTCTTTATACAAAATTTGCTTGTGTCACTTGCCATACTACGGATGGAAGTCCGCGCGTAGGCCCATCTTTTAAAGGTGCTTACGGGCGCACTGAAAAATTTACAGATGGCACCAGTGGCGTCGTCAACGACAATTACATTCGCGAATCAATTTTGCAACCGCAAGCAAAGATAGTGGCGGGATTTCAACCCGTGATGCCTACCTTTCAAGGGCAGCTTAAAGACAGTGATATTACAGCATTGATCGCATTTATAAAATCAGTGAAGTGAGGCAATCGGTTATGACGGTGACTACTTTTGATCCGATGCATGTGCCAACCGAAGCACAGTCGAGTCCTAATTTTTTAGAGAGCGCGCATGGCATCAAGTCTTGGATCTTTACGCTTGATCACAAGCGTATCGGCATTATGTATTTATGGTCGATTCTGCTCTCTTTTTTGTTCGGCGGTATTGCGGCGCTGCTCGTGCGACTTGAATTACTAACGCCCCAAAAAACCATCATGACAGCAGATCAGTACAACCAAATGTTTACGCTCCATGGCGGCATCATGGTTTTTTTGTTCATCATTCCGTCGATTCCAGCCTCTCTGGGAAATTTTGTTCTTCCCATCATGTTGGGTGCCAAGGATGTGGCGTTTCCGCGGCTCAATCTGCTCAGTTATTATTTTTGGCTCACAGGCGCTGCTTTGATCCTAACGGCGATTTGCACGGGTGGAATTGATACGGGTTGGACCTTTTACACCCCCTATAGCACACGCACCGCAACCTCAGTAATTTGGATGGGGCTAGGTGTTTTTGTTCTCGGTTTTTCTTCGATTTTTACTGGCCTCAATTTTATTACCACCATTCATAAACTTCGCGCTCCAGGAATGAGTTGGTTTCGCATGCCATTATTTTTGTGGTCGATTTATGCAACCGCACTCATTCAAATACTCGCCACTCCTGTTCTCGCGATCACGCTCTTGCTTCTGGTGGTCGAGCGCGCGTTTGGTCTTGGTATTTTCGATCCGAAACTCGGCGGTGATCCCGTATTATTCCAACACTTTTTTTGGTTTTACTCGCATCCTGCTGTGTACATTATGATTCTGCCTGGCATGGCCATCGTCAGTGAGTTGGTCGCCACTTTTTCACGCCGTCCTATTTTTGCGTACAAATCCGTCGCATATTCGAGCGTTGCACTTGCGGTTCTTGGATTCTTGGTGTGGGGCCACCACATGTTTGTGGCGGGAACATCGGAATTTTCTACCGTGTTGTTTTCAGCGTTAACATTTCTGGTCGCGATTCCGTCAGGAGTAAAATTATTTAATTGGCTTGCAACCCTTTATAAAGGCTCGATCTCTTTCGAATCACCAATGTTGTATGCACTGGCTTTTATTTTTCTTTTCACCATCGGCGGACTGACTGGAATTTTTCTCGGCACTTTGTCGATTGATGTACACCTACACGACACTTATTTTGTTGTGGCTCATTTTCACTATGTCATGATGGGTGGCACCATTTTCGCCTTCGTGGGTGGTCTCCATTATTGGTGGCCCAAAATGTTTGGTCGCATGTACAACGAACTCGCTGCGAAAATTGCATTCGCTTTTGTCTTTGTTGGATTTAACGTGACTTTTTTCACTCAATTTATTTTAGGCTCACGAGGCATGCCTCGCCGTTATTATAATTACCCACCGCAATTTCAAACCTTGCATATCATTTCAACCGTGGGCTCTTGGATCATCGCTACCGGTTTTATTATGATGGCAATCTACTTTTTACGTTCATTGCGCCACGGCAAAAAAGCTCCTGATAATCCTTGGGGCGGTTTGACTTTAGAATGGCACACTCACTCACCACCCATCACAGAAAATTTCCACAACACCCCCATTATTACTCACGGCGCTTACGATTATGAGCATCCCGATGCCAAAGCTTTCATTTTACAGACACAAGGTAAAATTTAAATGAGTGCCATCGATACTGAGGTCATTGCGAATGCAAAAATCGAGCATGCGGAGCATGAACATAATCCTCATCTCGCTCATCATTTTAGTGAACCCGAGCAACAGATCAGCGCGGCCAAACTGGGAATGTGGGCTTTTTTAGCACAAGAAGTTTTATTTTTCGGTGGTCTCTTTGTCGCGTTAATGGTGTTTCGCACTTGGTATCCCGACATGTACCGAGCGGCTTCAAGTCAATTGAATGTTCCATTTGGCGCCATTAACACCATGGTTTTGATTTGCAGTAGTTTGACCATGGCCTTGGCTGTACGTGCAACGCAGTTAAATCGTAACCGCCAAGCATTTTGGCTCATGGCAGCGACAGTCCTGCTCGCCGGAGTATTTCTAGTCATTAAATATTTTGAGTACAGTCACAAATTTCACGAAGGCCAGCTGCCTGGGCATTTTTATACTTTTAAAGAAATTCCGTTCGACAATGCCCACATGTTTTTTGGAATTTATTTTTGCATGACAGGCCTGCACGGTCTTCATGTGTTGATCGGCATGATCGTAATTGGCTGGATGATGGTCCGTGCTTGGCGAAATGAATTTTCATCTCAATATTACACCCCCGTTGAATGCACGGGGCTCTATTGGCATTTGGTCGACTTGATTTGGATTTTTTTGTTTCCACTGCTTTACTTGGTGAAATAATGAGTACTACAACCCATGCTGACGATTCGTCTCACAAGCATACGCCACACGTATTGCCACTCCGCATCTATTTTGGAGTATGGGTCGCTCTGCTTGTACTTACTGCGATAACGCTAGCAGTTTCCTATTACGATTTTGGCGAGGGGAATTTAATCATTGCTCTCGTTGTGGCCACAATTAAAGCGACACTCGTATCCTTATTTTTTATGCATTTGTTTTACGATCATAAATTAAACGCTCTGGTTTTTGGCGGTTCAATCGTTTTCTTATTTCTCTTTTTCTTTTTCACGCTTGCCGACACCACCACACGTGGACAAGTGGATCCCGCAAATGGCGTATTCGTCAACAAACATCTGCAGCAAAAACCTTCCGACGAAGGTCATGCGCATTAGCCAACCTTGAATCATTTGAAAAACCAACCAAGCAATGCGTGAATCCATATGACCCAAACATCTGAAACGATGCTAGAAAACGGGCGTAGTCACCACTGCAACGAACTCAATGCGCAGCATATTGGGCAACAAGTCACTTTGTTTGGTTGGGTAGATACCAGGCGCGATCATGGTGGTTGTGTTTTTGTTGATTTACGCGATCGTTTTGGCAAAACGCAGGTCGTTTTTGATCCACAGGTCAACACCGAAGCTCACCATCGAGCAGGTGAATTACGTAGTGAGTATTGTATTGGCATCCATGGCGCGGTGCACAGCCGCGGCGACAATAAAAATCCTAAATTAGCCACTGGCGACATCGAGGTTCATGCCACCCACTTAGAAATTTTTAATCGCTCCGAAACTCCGCCATTTTTGATCGAAGACAAGATCGAGACGCATGAAGAAAAACGTTTAGAATACCGTTACCTCGACTTGCGCCGCAGCAGTTTACAGAAAAATTTTGTCATTCGCCATCGTGCGGCACAAGTAGTGCGCCAATTTTTAGACCGTGAAAATTTTCTTGAAATCGAAACTCCTTTTTTGGTGAAGTACACGCCCGGTGGCGCCCGCAACTTTCTTGTTCCCAGCCGCGCGAACCCCGGAAAATTTTACGCGTTGGCTGAATCGCCTCAATTATTCAAACAACTTTATATGGTGGCGGGATTTGATCGATATTTTCAAATCGTACGTTGTTTTCGTGATGAAGATGGGCGTCTCGACCGCCAACCTGAATTTACACAAATCGACATCGAGATGTCATTTCCTACGCAAAATCGTTTGTTCACCATCGTTGAACAATTGATCGCTGCTTTATGGAAAGAATGTTTGAACGTCGAAATTCCATTGCCGCTTCCGCGCATGGAATTCGATCAAGCGATGCGTCGTTTCGGCAATGACAAACCCGACTTACGTTTTGCGCTCGAACATGAGGATCTGACTGAACTTGTGCGCAAACATGAGGGTGGCAACGTGCCCATGTTCAACGATGTGCTGCAGCATCAAAATCACATTGTAAAAGCGATGGTGATCCCAGCATCTGCAAATCTATCGCGTACCGAAGCCGATAAGCTCGAAGAATTTGTAAAAGGAATGGGCTCCAAGGGTTTAGCGCGGGCAAAAGTGGATAATGATGGACAATGGATACAAAGTCCTCTCGCCAAAACAATCACGGCTCCGCTGCGCGAAGCAATCAACGCGCAGTGTCAGGCCAAAGCAGGCGATCTTTTACTCTTCCAATTTGGTCGTGCAGCTCTGGTTCATACAGTCATGGCGAATTTGCGTTTGCATTTAGGAAAAAAACTCAATCTCGTGCGTGATAAAGAATGGCAATTTTTGTGGGTCGTCAATCCCCCTCTGTTTGAATTTGACGAAGAGAAAAAAAATTGGGTCGCAGCACATCACGCATTTACCAAACCCATAGCAGAAGATCTTGCATATCTCGAAACCGATCCTGGTCGTGTGAAATGCTATCGCTACGATTTAGTATTGAATGGGTTCGAAATCGCGGGTGGCTCAATTCGCTTGCATGATCCGGTAATTCAAGCACGCGTGTTTGGTGCGCTTGGAATATCACCGCAAGAAGCCGAGGCTAAATTCGGATTTTTGCTCAAAGCATTGCGTTTTGGCGCACCACCGCACGGTGGAATCGCCTTGGGATTTGATCGTTTAATCATGCTTTTGACCGGCACCGATTCATTGCGCGACGTGGTTGCTTTTCCCAAAACTCAACGTGGTCAGGATTTAATGACAGATGCCCCCGCCGAAATTTCGCCTGAGCAGCTCACGGATCTCCATGTGCGAGTGGTTACGCCTCAGAAGAAAGAAAATTGAACAGGAAGACGATAAGACAGGAAGAAAAGTTTCTTAGGAACCCAGAAACCCAGGAATTTTTTTTAACGGATCAAGCGATTGACACTTTTGATTTCGATGGTGGCAAAGTTAATCTACAAATTTCCTGGGTTCTTGGGTTCCTGAGAAATGTTTTTTCATAACGCTTATTCGAAAGATTTTCTTCCTGATCTTCCCCACTTTCTGTTAAACACAACCGATGGTAACTTTAGGATCCTATGACCATTTACACATTTAGTTTTCCAACAACAATTCATTTTGGTGCCGGCGCACGGCATTTGGTGAAAGAACATCTCACTGCGCAAAATTTTCGTCGTCCATTGATAGTGACTGATCGAGGCGTTGCGGCGCAGACTTTCTTTTCGGAATTTGCCAACGACCTCAAATACAAATTGTCAGTTGCAATATTTTCTGATGTCTCAGGCAACCCTGTCAAATCACAAGTAGAAAATGGCGTTGTTGCCTATAAGGCGCACGAAGCTGATTCCATCATTGGCATCGGCGGCGGTGCCGCGCTTGACGTGGCCAAGTCAGTAGCACTGATGGCGACGCATGCGGGTGATTTATTTGATTACGAAGATGGAAGACCCAATCAAAAACCTATCACCCAACCCATTCCCTATTGGGTTGCTTTGCCGACCACCAGTGGCACCGGAAGTGAAGTGGGTCGCAGTAGCGTCATTTCTGACGAACACTCCCATCTCAAGAAAATTATTTTTTCGCCGCAGCTACTCGCCAAAACCGTGTTTGCAGATCCTGAACTCACCTTTGATTTGCCCGCACCTATCACCGCCGCAACCGGCATGGATGCGTTGACGCATCTTGTAGAATCTTATCTGGCGAAAAATTATCATCCCATTTGTGATGGTGTTGCACTTGAAGGATTGCGTTTGGTCGCTCATTCGCTGGTGCGTGCAGTAAACGAGCCCAAAAACATTGAAGCGAGATCATCAATGATGATGGCGTCAATGATGGGTGCCATCGCTTTTCAAAAAGGTTTAGGATTAACTCATTCTTGTGCACATGCTCTAGGCACTGCTGTGAATATGCATCATGGTCTCGCCAACGGCATTATGATTCCTTACGCCATGGCGTTCAATCTCAGTTACGTTCCTGAACGTTTTGCAATGATGTCACAAGCCATTGGTGTCGCTGCTTCGAATGACGCATTTTTGCAATGGCTTTATAAAATACGAAATGATGTACAAATTCCAAGCAAGCTTACCGACGCGAGTGTGCAAAAAAATCAACTTCCGTATTTGATCGAACTTTCAATCGCCGATAGTTGTCATCAGAATAATCCTCACCCGGTGATGCGTGAGGATTTTAGCAAAATATTCGAGGCAGCGTTTTCGTAATTACGAAGAAAGGAATGAAACAGGAAGACGGTAAGACAGGAAGAAAAGTTTCTTAGGAACCCAGAAACCCAGGAAGTTTTTTTAATGGATCAAGCGATTGACCCTTTTGATTTCGATAATGGCAAAGTGAATCTACAAATTTCCTGGGTTCTTGGGTTCCTGAGAAATGCTTTTTAAAAAATGTAACACTCCTAGAAAAATCTTCTAATCTTCCAGTCTTCCTGTTCAACACACAATGTTAAAAATAGTGAATCCCGCAACCGATGAAGTGATCGCAAATGTTCCATGCGATGATGTAAGTAGCATCGCCAAAAAAATCGCTTTGGCCAGAAAAGCACAGCCAGCATGGGCGGCGCAACCATTGCAAACGCGCATTGCAGCTATCAAAAAATTTCGTGAGCAAATTGAAAATAGACGAGAAGATCTTGCGCTCATTCTGACCAATGAAATGGGAAAGCCCATCACGCAATCACTCAATGAGCTCAATGGTCTTTTGCCTCGCCTTGATTTTTTCATCGCCAACGCAGAGCGTGTTCTTGCCAGCGAAACCGTATATGATGATCCGGCGCAGAAAATCATTGAACGCATTGCGTATGAACCACTCGGCGTGATCGCTAACATCTCTGCGTGGAATTACCCATATTTTGTCGGCTCGAATGTTTTCATCCCAGCATTGCTCTTAGGAAATACGGTCATCTATAAACCTTCTGAATATGCCACATTAAGTGGCTTACAAATCGCCGAGATGCTGCACGAAGCTGGAATTCCCAACGATATATTTATTGGCGCTATTGGTGGCCCAGAAATTGGACAAGAATTGGTTTTGCAAAAAATCGATGGCGTGTTTTTTACTGGATCATTCAAAACCGGTTGTTCTATCGCCGAGCGCACCGCAGGGAAAATGATTAAAACGCAACTTGAACTCGGCGGTAAGGATGCGATTTATGTCGCGGATGATGTGGATATCCCGAGCGTCGCAGAGCAAGTGGCAGACGGTTGCTTTTATAACACTGGCCAAAGTTGTTGCTCGGTTGAACGGCTTTATGTGCATGAGCGCATTTACACCCAGTTCTTAGAAGCTTTCGTCATGGTGGTAAAAAAATTCGTCATCGGTGATCCGGTTGAACCCTCAACCTACATTGGACCGCTGACGCGCCGTCAGCCGCACATTAAATTCCTCGAGGATCAAATTGCAGATGCAAAACAAAAAGGTGCGAGCGTGCTCATCGGCGGGAAGAAAATGGCCTTACCTGGCCATTACTTTTCACCCACCGTCCTCGTACAAGTAAGCCATGAGATGAAAGTCATGCGCGAAGAAACTTTCGGACCTTTGATTGGCATCATGAAAGTAAAAAACGACACGCAAGCCGTTCACCTCATCAATGATACGGATTATGGTCTGACCGCTGGAGTATATACGCAAGATCAAGCACGTGCTGAACATCTCTTGCACCAGCTCGACAGTGGCACAGTTTACTGGAACTGTTGCGATCGCGTCAGTCCACGTCTTCCTTGGTCGGGACGGCACCATTCAGGTATTGGTGCCACGCTCGGAATCGAAGGCATGCGTTCATTTTTAAAGCCTAAGGCGTACCATTTATATCATAAATGACCTCGAGTCAGTTAGCATTGACAAATGACCAGTAGTCATTTATTATCAATTCATGCTGCAACGTGCGCGCAAAGATGAAGACAAACAAGAACGCCGTGCCTTGATTATCAGTGCCGTACGACAACTTTGTCTCAAACGCCAAAATATTGATTTGACCGTGGCAGAAGTCGCGAACCAAGCAAAGCTCGCCAAGGGCACTGTCTATCTCTATTTCAAAACCAAAGAAGAAATGCTGCTCGCCTTGCTGGGAGAAGAGCTAACGCAATGGGCACAATCAATCACAAAGCGGCTCAAAAAAATTCACGGTCAACAGGCATTGGCAGCGCGTGCCGCAAAACAAGTGGCGAATTCATTACAAGGGCGTGAAATTTTTTTGCGTTTGCTGGTCGCACTCCCAGGAATTTTGGAACACAATATTGACGAAACTACTGCCTATCATTTCAAGCAAGTATTGCTCGAAGCGCTGAAGCCTATCGCTGCCCAGATCGAAGAACTCTTAAAAATACGCAAGGGACGCGGGGTGAATGTGATTTTGAATTTACATGTCTTGTTGATTGGTTTGAAACTGACTTCGGATCCCGCACCGGTAGTAAAAAAAGTGCTGGCGATGCCACAACTAAAACCGCTTCGGCTCGATTTCGTGCCAGAATTTATTCGTGCTGCAACTTATTTTTTAGAGGGTGTCGCATCACACGCCACCTGAAAAAATTTATGGGGTGACTTATGCTCGATCAGGCTAGAAAAATGGAACAAGATACAAAAGAAGACATCCTCCGTATTTTCGAAAAACAAAAACAACGTCGTTGGGAAATTTCTCAAAGCAGTGCACCGCAACGTATCGAACGCTTGCAGCGACTGTACGACAATCTCGAGTCTCGGCGTGAGCAACTCTACACCGCGATCAATAACGATTTTCACAAACATCGCGCCGAAACTGAACTCACAGAAATGGTGCCGACATTATTGGAAATAAAACATACCATCAAACACTTGTCTCGCTGGATGCGTCACGAACGTGCATCAACGCCGTTGGTTCTTTGGGGAACCAAGAGCGAAATTCATTATGAAGCCAAAGGACAAGTTTTAATTTTATCGCCGTGGAATTACCCTGTCATGCTCACACTCACTCCGCTCATTGGTGCCATCGCCGCAGGAAATGTGGTCATGCTTCGCCCATCCGAGAAAACAGCAAAGACGGCGCTCTTTTTAAAAGAGCTGATCACCTCGACATTTGATGAGAGCGAAGTAGCGATGTTTGTTGGGCCCACAGAGCTAGCAAACGTTCTACTCGATTTACCTTTCGATCACATTTTCTTTACTGGCAGTCCGCGCGTGGGAAAAATGGTGATGGAAAAAGCAGCAAAACACTTAGCGTCCGTCACGCTCGAATTGGGTGGAAAGTCCCCAACCATTATTGATGAGACCGCAGACGTTGCCGCCGCCGCAGAGCGCGTCGTCTGGGGAAAATTCATCAACGCCGGGCAAACTTGCATCGCACCTGACTATGTTTTTGTGCATCAATCACGTGTCGATGTCTTCATCAACGAATGCAAAAAAACGCTGCAACATTTTTATGGTGCGACTGAGAGTGAGCAAAAGCGTAGTCAGGATTTTGCACGCATCATTGATCTTGCCGCTTTGCAACGTTTGCAAACCACACTCGAGCAAACAATCGCGCAAGGCGCTCGCATAGAGGCCGGTGGTGCCATTGATGTGGGTGAACGCTACATTGCGCCGACCCTATTATCGCAAGTTCAAGGCACCATGCCGATCATGGCCAATGAAATTTTTGGACCGATTTTGCCGGTCATGACCTTCAACACTTTGGATGAAGTGACTCATTTTATTTCGGCGCACGACAAACCTTTGGCGCTATACTTTTTCAGCAAATCGCCAGCCAACATCAAACAAATGTTAAGCCAAACCTCTTCGGGTGGAACGTTAATCAACAACACGGTGATTCATATTGGTAATTCCAATTTACCTTTTGGCGGCGTGGGTTTGAGTGGACTAGGAAATTACCACGGACATTTTGGTTTCAAAACATTTTCACATGCACGCGGCGTGATGCACCAACGTTGGCCCAATTTGTTGAAATTTTTCTACCCGCCGTACAGCAAACGCACGGAAAGATTTTTAGAGTGGGTGAATAAAGTCGGATAATGTGCATTACAAGACTAAAGCAATTCTAGTCGGGGCCGCGGCTTCGTTGCTAATACTCTTGTATGTTTCTCTACCCGTTGCGGTTCTCTTGTCCCCGCCGAGCAACTGGATTCCAGAACCAATCAACGACATCGATATGAGCTGTTTTGAAGAAATTGAACCACGGCCATGGTCGTTTTGCATCAACCGCACGCGCGGAAGCAAAAGCAGGGATATCATCTATCATTTTCACGGACGAACAGGTGCTGCGACTTGGTGGAACGACAAAACATATTATTCTGGAGACGTGCACCGCGCCTGGAAAGCCATGGGTATCGAGTTGCCGATCGTTGTTACGATTTCCTTCGGTCCTATCTGGCTCCTGACTGATGATGCCCATCACAATCTCATGAAGGTGTTTTTGGAAACCATAGTTCCCCGCGTTGAGCGTGAAATCGGTCAACCCGTTGTGAGGCGCTTTGCTGTGGGTGAATCAATGGGTGGGTACAACGCGTTGCTTGTTGGATTGAAGGCGAGTCAAAAATTTTCCAGAGTCGCTGCTCTGTGTCCGCCACTTTCCACTGTATCTCCATATACTGCATCCGGGTCTGTGTTTGATTATATTTCCACATCGAGCACTTCATTCAAACGTGGACTCATGCTTTTTATCTTTGGGCGTACTTTCTTCACCGACCAGATGTCGTGGGAAAGAAATGATCCCGTTCACTTGGCGGCAGCAATGCCACTCGGTACGGGCCCTCAAATCTATTTGTCATGTGGTCGGCATGACCAGTGGGGTTGCTTCGAAGGTGCAGAAGCTCTCGTTTCTTCCATCAACAAAAGAGGTGTCATGATCGACTGGCATCCCAATGAAGGCGGTCACTGCGACATTGATGCTAATTCATTAGCGCGGTTCCTTGTTCAACCATAACCAATTATCACTACGACTCGCATCAGAACAAAGCAAAATGCAAAAAGATTTAATGCTTACTTGCTTCACACTGACGGAGTAGATGCTTGCGATCACACATTTGGGGAAGCAATCAATTTCAATTTAAGCACGCTTTTCTAGGGGCCCCGCCACCGCTTGTGCGGGTATGTGCGAGCGCAAGCATCTACGGAGTATTAAAAGTGATGCAAGTAAGCCACGCATAATTTGATTTATTCAGCATCAACTACGAAACTAATTTATAATTTAGAAGCACGCAGGTCGGCCGTATTTACGTTCACGTATAAGAGTATTTCAATATTGTTGCTTTCTGACTGGAACCAAGCGCTGGTTCACTTTCGCGCGTGTTGTCCACACCCAAATGCCAAACGCGAATAGTAGGACAGCACCGTATTGTCCTGCGGTTAAACCAAAATAACGTTTGTCTTCTGCCCGCATGAAATCGAGAAAAAAACGAAGCGGCATATAGGCAACCACAAACACAGTCAGGTACCAACCTGAAAATTTGGTTTTGAGACGCTGACTATAAAACAATGCTGAAACACAAAGTGCCCACAAAAATTCGTAAAATCCTAAATTATGGCGAATTCCTGGCTCCACTTCTGCGCCGGCAAACACAGGATACGGCATTGCTAAGAAAAAATGTGTGAGATTGCCGGGATGATCAAAAGCCACCGTGCAACCAAGACGACCAAAGATCCAGGCGAAAGCAAAACCGTAGCTGATGCAATCACCATAGGCCCAAAAATTTTGTTTGGTTCGATAAAAATAAATGACGACCCCTAATGAGCCGCCCATAAAGCCACCAAAGGAGCTGATACCATCCCAAAATTTAAGTAAGTAAAGAGGATTTTCTTTCACTTGCTCGGGAAAATAAAAGATCGCTGAATAAAGATGTGCGCCGATAAAGCCGCAGATCAGCGCCCAACGTACGGCCCCAGCAAGCACTTCTTGTTTGAGTCCAAAAATCGCGCAGCGTTTCTCGGCAAGCGAAATGCCCACCATAATGCCCACCGCCACTAAAAATCCAAACGGGTAAGCTGTCAGTGGACCTAAGTGCAGAGGTGGAATCGGATAGTAAGGCAACATGTGGTGCGCACCATGGCAAAGTCGCTCACAGTGATCAAGTCACTCCCGGAGACGAAGAAAAGAAAATAACATAGGAAGACAGTAAGACAGGGAAGAAAAGTTTCTTAGGAACCCAGAAACCCAGGAATTTTTTGGCTGAGTCAAGTGATCGATCCAGTCATGGGCTTGGCACAGTGTGTGAGCATCTTTTTAACATCCATTCTAAAATTTTCTGATTCCTGGGTTCTTGGGTTCCTGAGAAATGTTTTTTTTAATATCGTCCACGCGGCTCACTTAAAGGATTTCCTTCCTGATCTTCCCACCTTCCTGTTCAAACCATCTTAGTTTTCATCACCTGGATTTGAAGTTTTAAATATTTTTCTTGCAAACCACTTTAATCTCGTACAGGGTGGGCAGCCTTACCATAACATCGAGGGGTCGCGCATGAGAATGAAGGGTCATCTTTCAAATTTTCTCTTGTTGATGTTGGGGCTTAGCAGCATCGCTGCTTGTTCGAAAGGATCTTTTTCGTTGAGCAAGGGTTCAAAAAATGCTCTGAACCAACCTCAAAGGATTTCACCGCAAGGCATTATTAAACACGTCGTCGTGATCGTGAAAGAAAATCATACCTTCGATAATTACTTTGGCTCGTTTCCCGGAGCTGAAGGCACCACGACTTGCCGCCTAAAAGACGGTTCTACTTTTACTTGTCCGCATGCGCCGCAAAGCACGTCTCGTGACTTATGCCATGCCCATGACTGCGCCCTCACTGATTGGAATCACG
>Ga0207120_1075_pt1 | contig 22072 bp, 20 predicted proteins | sample Alteio_BWMinHeat_40_FD_153509 | JGI IMG/M metagenome (GOLD analysis project Ga0207120, IMG submission 153509) | Enriched cells from forest soil in Barre Woods Harvard Forest LTER site, Petersham, Massachusetts, United States -... | ecosystem: Environmental > Terrestrial > Soil > Temperate forest >...
ATTCGGAAACATGCGGTATAACAATGGTGACGGTTATCGACCATTCGTTGGCCTTATCAGTAGGGTTGGTTTGATAACCGGCAACTTGAATATGATTGTCGGAGAGGGTTGCAGTAATCTCACGTAAAAGATTTGCGTGAGGGATTGCGCGGACTTCAATGTCTACAGGATATGAACCAGTCATTTGCTGTGGACCCAAGTCGATTTGAATAAAACGGTCTTTTTCGTTTTGCTGTAAATGCAGGAGATTGGGGCAATTAAGCCTATGTACGCTCAAGCCGCTTTTTTGAGTGATATAACCTATAATTTCATCGCCTGGTAACGGTTTACAACAACGAGCTATTTTTGTCAGAAAATTACTGACATTCAATACCGATAAACGTTTTAATTGTTCTAATTCGTGACTATGACCCAAGGCTAGGCGCTCTTTCGGTTTCGTTTTTAAAGCGGGTTTCTCAACAGGCTCTTTTTCAAGTAGGGGGCTTTCTTTATCATCAATGGCTCTAAACCAATGTTGTAAATGTGAGCGGGCCTTCGCCGTTTTAATATAACCGTATTGTGGATTTAACCAATCCCGGCTGGGGTTATGTTGTTTGTGCGTGAGAATTTCAATGCGTTGCCCCGTTTTCAATTGATAAGTTAATGGTACCATTTTCCCATCGACTTTCGCGCCTCGGCAGCGGTGTCCTATTTCACTGTGAATATGGTAGGCAAAATCAAGCGGGGTTGCGCCTTGCGGTAAATCAATAATATCGCCCAAGGGCGTAAATACATAAATGCGATCAGCAAATAAATCTTTGATGGCCCCTTGCTTTTCGCTACTGTTTTCATTCATTAACTCTTGCTGCCAAGCCATGATTTCACGCAGTAACGAAATTTTAGCTTCATAATGCGATGCATCTAAACGGCCTTCTTTATACCGCCAATGCGAGGCGACGCCTAATTCGGATTCATGATGCATTTGGTGGGTGCGAATCTGTACTTCAATCACTTTTTCTTTAGGGCCTACGACTAAGGTATGCAGTGAACGATAACCATTCGGTTTAGGTTGACTGATATAATCATCAAATTCTTGTGGCAGTTGTTGCCACGCTGTTTGCAAGATGCTGAGCACATTATAACAATCTGATACTTCCGGCACTAAGACACGCAGCGCTAAGATATCATGAATATTATCAAACTCTGATCCCTTGCGTTTCATCTTAGAATAAATACTAAAAATGTGTTTCACTCGCCCTGTTACTTTAAAATCACTCAGATGATGATTTTTTAAAATAGTCGTGAGTGACTGAATAACTTCTTGAATATAATTTTCACGTTCTTTGCGTTTTTCGACGAGTAAATCAGCAATTTTTTTATAAGCAGCGGGTTCCAAATAACGAAAACACAAATCTTCCATTTCCCACTTTAATTGTAATACACCAATACGATTAGCAAGCGGTGCATAAATACTCATGGTTTCTTCTGCTAAATGGAGTTGACTCGCTTTTTCCATGTTTTTTGCTTCTCGCAATGCCACAATGCGTTCAGCGAGGATAATTAATACGGCGCGAATGTCTGTGACCATTGCGAGTAATAATTTACGTAAATTTTCTATTTGGTGATGGCCGCGTTGATGCGAATGTCTTAATTTTTCTAAGGACTGCATTTGTATCGTATCTTGCAAAAGCGTACGAATATTTTCACCAAAATGGTCTGCAATGGGTTCAGCGTGAATTTGATGACTTTTGAAAGCGGGATACATAAGCGCTGCGGCAAGCGTTTTCGTATCTAAATCTAAGGACAATAAAATGTCTGCTATATGCAGCCCTTGCTTTAAAAGCGCAGCATCCGTCTCTTTATTCAGCTGAAAAGCAATCTCAAGGAGCGCAATATCATTTTTGGGGCGCAGCCCACCCACATGGGCAAGCCACGTTTGCGGATCAGCTGTATGAGCTGCGAGTTTAACCATAATCTCGCTCGTTTTTTTATAATAATAATATAAAAATCAAATAGTTATATTTTAACGCACACACTACTCATCTTCTATTATAGTGTATCTCGCCTGATCTCACGCAAGCCCTATCTACTGGTCGTTTCCGTTACCGTGAACGTTTGCGTTACCGGTTTTTCCTCATTATTCCTGTACTGTCACCTTCTCCACCACAACATCCTCCACCGGTACATTCTGATGCCCATTCTTAGTCGCCGTCGCCACCCCTTTAATTTTATCTACAATCTCCATTCCACTCACCACTTGCCCAAATACACAATAACCAAACCCATTAACTGTTTCATTTTTAAAGTTTAGAAAATCATTATCGACTACATTTATAAAAAATTGCGCCGTCGCTGAATGCGGATCCGATGTGCGCGCCATGGCAATGCTGCCGCGCGTATTGGTTTTACCATTTTTAGCTTCATTTTGGATGGGATTACTCGTTGCTTTTTGTTTCATGTTGGTGTCAAACCCCCCACCTTGGATCATGAAACCATTAATGACGCGGTGGAAAATGGTGCCATCATAAAAGCCATTTTTTGCATAAGTTAAGAAGTTTTCTGCTGTTTTAGGCGTATGCTGAGTATCCAATTCGATACTGATATCGCCTGCGTTAGTGTGGAGAGTAATCATGTGTTAGTCCTGTTTGTATTGATAAGAAAAGCCGGAAAACGCAAACGTTCACGGAAACGTTCACGGTTAGGGCAGTGATGATATCAAATAATTTTATGTGATAACACAACGGAGGTGCTGCAAGACTACCTTATCATGATGTTGTTTTACTAAATTGCCATAAATAGTAATCGTTTTATTAGGCTGAACGGTGGTATCGCACGATTTAGGCAGTCCTTGATTGTAAACGCGCATGGTGCGGGTATTGGTAATAAAAATGGTATTCATGGGTAAGGGGTTTATCATTGAAAAGACTTTTCCTTTCTTAGCGGCAAGAATGCTCAAGCAGCCCACATCCGGCATACACATAAAATACCTATTATCGTGGATGGCGCCCGAAATTTTGATGTTGATATTTGCAGTTTCCGCAGCATAAACAGCAGGAATCTGAATCAGCATCATTAATAGAATGGCAGCTCGTTTCTTCATTCTGACCCCAACAGACATAATTTATGTATAAAATACTATCACCCAAATATTAACAGGCCATTAAACGACCAATTTAAAACGTCAAAAACTGAAAAAAATAAAACGAGTAAAATCAATTAGTTATAAATTTTCCTGAAAAAGTCGCGCTAACCTCATGAAGAGACGGGCTTTTTTTATTAGCCAATGTCCTATTTTCTTGTGAGACATTCGCCATTCGTGTGCCTAAAAATGGTAAGAAAAGCTACAGATTGAGGGTAGCGCCTGTCTGCACAACTTGAGCTATGTTATTGAATTTTATATCTTTTAATTTATAATCAGTTGATTGTTCCTTTAAATGTACCCTTTCTTTTAGGGCTGTACCCCCCGTTGTGACGTTTGTCATCGGTGCGATACACTTCTCCCATAGTCATGGATGACTAGCGGTTAGAGAAAGGATTCTGCAACCACTCCTCGTTTTGTGTTATTGCATGGATGCAGACGTTAGCAAGGATGTTTTACAGGTTTCTGTTAAGGGCAGCTCCAAAACTGCCCTTTTTCTTTTAGGTCCCCCCTCCTCGATAGCTTGAAAAAACAGACAAACTCAATATTTTCTGGTAGATTGTGATAGGTGCCAAAGCATTTGAGTTTAATTGCGGTGGCGGTGTTATGAAATTTTATTTAATGAAAGGTTTATATTATGGCAGTTGCAGTACGTGAAAAAGGGACCGTTAAGTGGTTCAACAATGACAAAGGTTTTGGTTTTATTCAGCGCGAACATGGGGACGATGTATTTGTTCACTTCCGTGCAATCAAGTGTGAAGGATACCGAACTTTGTCCGAAGGTCAGATGGTAGAATTTACAGTTACACAGGGACAAAAAGGCCCGCAAGCCGAAGATGTTACTGTGGTTGGTTAAGTAAGTAAAAACCGCTGTATTTTTATATTTAGGCCACGTGCAACACGTGGTCTAAATAATTGACATCGGAAGGACTCGATGGCTATTGAATCATTTAACTCTTACTTTATTCCGCATCAAATCCAACAGGATGAAATTGCTTTCACAGCAGCAAGAAATCATGTTAATACCTGTATCATTTCATTTATTGTCGCAACGTTTTATGCCCAATTATATTATTTTTTAGGTTTTCCTGAGGCAATACTCGCCATTGTTATATGTGAGGTATTGATTTTAGCGTCACTTTTTATTCTTAAATATTCAAGCCGGCTGGATGTGGCCATTCAAGTCATGGTATTTGCCATCACCGCTGCTCTGGTTTGGTTGATTTACCATTTAGGTGGAATCAAATCGCCCATTCTTTATTGGCTAATACTCCCAGGATTTATTGCTACGTTTATTGGGGGGGCTCGATCAGGCGTTATTTGGTGTGGGATTACTATCCTTACTGCGTTATTTTTTTATGGGTTATATATTTTCTCCTATCCCTTGGATATTGCGCCAATTACAAAGGACTGGCTATTGAAATTAGTTAGTTTTAGCGGGTTAGGAATGCTATTAGTCGCACTGGTTTATGTTTATGAAGCGGATAAATCTTCCAGTATCAATAAACTAAAACAACTTGCTTATCGTGATGGGTTGACGAAATTACCCAATAGACCGGCGTATGATCAGATGCTTGAAAATGCGATCTATGCGGCGAATGCAGAACTCAATTCATTTGCATTGATATTTATCGATATTGACAACTTTAGACGTATCAATGATTTGTTTGGCGAAATGTATGGTAATATTCTATTACAAGAAATTGTTCGTCGGATAAAAGCGGCTCTCGGGAATGTGGATACCATCGCGCGTGTAGGCGGTGATCAATTCAAAATAATAATTGATCCATTATTAAATAATAAAGCAGTCAAAGATATCGTTGAAACTTTAATAGCGCGCTTAAAACAGCCCTATTCTATTAATAATGGTGAATTAAATATTACCGCAAGCATTGGCATGGTGATTTATACGCCGCGAAAAATGCAAGAAAAATACATTGATCGCTATGTAGAATTAGCCTTATTAAAAGCGAAAGAAACAGGTGGTGATACTTACCAATTTTACACTGCAGCGCTTGCGACCGAAGAAGCATCGCGGATGGAAATTGAAAGGAGTTTACCGAATGCCATCTCAAACAATGAATTGGAATTGCATTTTCAACCAATCTTTGATGCTAAATCACCGAAAAAAATAGCCGGTATGGAAGCTTTATTGCGCTGGCATTCTAAAACCTTAGGCGATGTGCCGCCCAAAATATTTATTCCCATTGCTGAGAAAATTGGCCTGATTACGGATTTAGGCAATTGGGTGTTAAGAGAAGCTTGTGAAAAATATATGCAGTTGATAAAAGCGGGAACATTACAAGAACATATTATCTTGACTATTAATATCTCGCCGGTGCAATTGCATCAAAACGCTTTTTTTGAAACGCTCACCCAAGTGATTAATCAAACCGGTATTAAGACGCAGCAATTTGAATTTGAATTAACGGAAACAGCGATTATTAGTTCTGAGACCGATTTAGTCGATGTATTGCTAAAGCTGCGTAATATGGGCATTTGCACGGTCATTGATGATTTTGGCTCAGGGAATACCTCCCTCAGTTATTTAACGTCATTGCCGGTGACAGGGCTTAAAATTGATAAAGTTTTCCTGGATAAAATGCTCACGACAACAGTGAGTGCAGATGTTGTTGAAGCCATTATTAATCTCGCTCATAAAATTAAATTAAAAGTAGTGGCAGAAGGGGTGGAGTCAAGTAAACAACTTGATTTTCTAGTGAGCCTCAATTGCGATTTAGTGCAGGGTTTTTATTTAAGCAGGCCGTTGCCGGAAGCTGAATTGAAAAAATTCTTATCGCGACCACACACCTGAATAAAAAATTTACTAAATCGCCCCGAACCCTCATTTTTTATTGACATCCCTTACTCTTTTGTTTAAAAACCTAAGCACATTCTAAAAATAGGTGAGAAGAAATGAGAAAATTTCTTCAGCGAGTTGTTATTTTATGTGCAGTAATGGAATTACTTGGATTTAGTTGGCCGTGGGAAATAAACGTGGCAGATCCAACTGATCCTCACGCACATGCTTGGATACAACAAGAAATGCATACGCTAAAAGCACAAGCTGCAAACATTGATACCAATGTGTTACGGTTGAGTTTAATCGCCTATCTTAAAGCACGCTCACAAGGATTAGATCATCAACAAATTTTAACCGTGATTGATTATAGCAAACCTTCTTATGAAAAACGTTTATGGGTATTTGATTTGAAAAAAAGTCACCCGCTGCTTTATCACACTTACGTATCGCATGGTAAAAATAGCGGTGATGTATGGGCAACGTCTTTTTCAAATAAAGTACATAGTTTGCAATCTAGCTTAGGCGTATTTACCACAGGTGAATCCTATATGGGTAATTTGGGCTATGCTTTGCGTTTAAATGGTCTTGAGCCAGGGATTAATGACAATGCGTATCGTCGTGCAACCGTAATCCATGGCGCACCTTATGTGAATGATGAGGCAGTAAAACGGTATGGACGTATCGGCCGGAGTTGGGGATGTCCTGCCGTAAGCCGAGAATTAGTGCGGCCGCTAATTAATACCATTAAAAATAACACGGTGCTCGTTGCCTATTATCCAGATCGGCATTGGATGTCACACTCGCGCTATCTGTAGGGTTATTTAGATTTGCGTCTACGCAATTTTTTGGGCCCGTGAGGGCCTTTTCCTCTTGGCATGTCAAACGCTCCTTATATCATTAAATTCGCATTCACGTTTCGCATAATCCATAATGAACCAATAATAATGGCGATTAAAATAACGATGGTGAAAATGAAAGACATCACATTGGTACGGGATTGTTCTGTCTGCGTATTTAAGCGCAGAAAACAAATTACTTGTACTAGGAACTGAATACACGCAGATGAATAAATAACTGTAAAAGTAAGGCCTTTACTGAGCGTGCCTATCATGACGACCCAAAAAGAGAGAAGGGTGAGGAGAATGCAGCAAATAAAACCTATCAGATAAATAGATAATTTTTTTGGTGCGGTGCCGAAATCAGGGTGAGAATGTGAATGCGGATTCATCTAGATTGCCCCTAGCAGATAAACGATGGTAAAAACAAAAATCCAAACGATGTCTAAGAAATTCCAAAACAACCCTAAGTAAGTCATACGACGAATAGCAATGTGCTGTGCTTTAATAAAAGGTAATTGGATAATCATGGTGAGAATCCATAACAAGCCGAAACTCACGTGTAATCCGTGGGTGCCGACTAACGTAAAGAAAGAGGAAGCGTGCGCGATGACATCCCAACGAAACCCTTCTTGGGCAAAGTGGATGAACTCACTTACTTCCATAAAGATAAAGCCTGCGCCTAATATAAAAGTTAAGATTAACCAGAATTGTGTTTTTAATACCTTCTTTTGGTAAATATTCAAAATGCTTAAGCAAAAAGTAAAATTAGAAGCTAATAATAAAAATGTTTCTGTTAAGACATCATGTAAATCAGCATATTGTTTTAACTGAATACTTTGCATGGGGTTTGAATAATTTAATACTAAATAGGTTGCAAACAGTGTCGCAAATAAAATGCAATCCGTTAAAATATAAAGCCAAAACCCAAAGACATCATTTGAATCAGCTTCTGCATGGTGCATTGTTTCAGTTAGCGAATTGCTTTGCATTCAGCAATCTCCTTAAAATGAGCTAATTCGGTTTTTTTGATGGTCGCTTCGTCTAATTCATATTCTGGATCAAAATAAAATGACTTGATAATGACACTTCCTATGATGCCTAGAAAGCCGATTAAAGCAGGAATAAGCATATGCCAGACGAGCGCAAATCCGAGAATGCCTGCAAAAATAGCGATGATGCAACCAGCTGGGGTATTCTTTGGCAAATGAATAGGCGCATAATGTTGAGGTTTTAAATGTGCAATGCTCTCGCCCAAGTGTTCTTGTTTATATGCCCATAGTGCGTCCAACGTTTCGACCTTTGGAATGACCGCAAAGTTATAAAGTGGGGCAGGGGATGCGAGTGACCATTCTAGTGTACGGCCATCCCAAGGATCGCCGGTGTGATCGCGCAGTAATTCTCGATTGGTAAAACTCACAATTAATTGTATGCCTTGGCAGAGAATGCCTAAGAGGATCAGTCCGCCGCCGAGTGCTGCCACAATGAGATAAGGTTGAAAATAATAATTACTATAATGATCGTTTCGTCGCATAAATCCTTCTAGCCCTACTACATATAAAGGCATAAAAGCGACATAAAAACCAAGTACCCATAAAACAAAAGCTGCTTTTCCCCATTTTTCATCAAGCTTGAAACCAAACGCTTTAGGAAACCAATAAATAAAGCCGGCAAAATAACCAAATAAAACGCCACCGATAATGACGTTATGAAAGTGAGCAACGAGAAATACGCTATTATGGACTTGAAAATCAACAGGCGGGATGGCCATCATCACCCCTGTCATACCACCTAAAGCAAAAGTAGTAAAAAAAGCAGTGACCCATAACATGGGTGTCGTCAATCGAATACGACCTTTGTACATGGTAAATAACCAATTAAAAATTTTGACACCCGTGGGGATCGCAATCACCATCGTTGCAATACCAAAAAACGTATTCACATCGGCGCCCGCTCCCATGGTAAAGAAATGATGCAGCCAGACCACAAAGGATAAGAATGTAATAACGCCAATGGCCCACACCATGGTTGTATAACCGAATAAGGTTTTTTGGCTGAAGGTCGCGACAATTTCAGAAAATATGCCAAAAGCAGGCAAAATAAGAATATAAACTTCTGGATGGCCCCACACCCAAATTAAGTTGATGTACATCATCACATTGCCGCCAGCAAAATCGGTAAAGAAATGCATCCCTAAATACCGATCTAAGGCTAATAACGCAAGCGTCACTGTGAGCACAGGGAAAGCAAGGACCACGAGAATCATCGAGCATAATACAGACCACACAAAAATGGGCATTTTCATGGGTGTCATGCCGGGACAGCGCATTTTCAGAATGGTGACAATAAAGTTAATACCGGCAAGTAAGGTGCCAACACCTGCGATTTGCAAAGACATAATATAATAATCGACGCCAACAGTTGGGCTGTAATACGTTTCAGATAAAGGAGGATAAGCGAGCCAGCCGGTTGCCGCAAAATCCCCAATAACAAGCGATGCATTACAAATCATGGCACCTACAAAAGTCAGCCAAAAACTTAAAGAATTTAAATAAGGGTAGGCGACATCGCGTGCACCAATTTGTAAGGGGATAGCAACATTCATCAGCCCAAACATGAAAGGCATGGCGACAAAGAAAATCATGATGACACCATGCGCTGTGAAAATTTGGTCGAAATGGTCTGCCGGTAAATAGCCGTGATATTGTCCTGCAGCAATTGCCTGTTGCGCTCGCATCAGAACCATATCTGAGATGCCGCGCAAAAACATGACAGAGCCTAATATGAGATACATGATGCCAATTTTTTTATGATCGACTGAACACACCCATTCATACCAAATATAAGACCATTTTCTATAATAGGTAATTACAAATAAAATAGCGAAAGTTGCGAGCATCATGAATGCAAACGCACCCATAATAATGCCTGAATGAAAAGGAATAGCATCCAGTGTTAAATTTCCAAATAGTAAATGGCTAATCATTCATTTTCCCTTCTGTCAAACTTGCGCGTGGGTGAGTCGTCCCGTTTGAATTCATGTATAGTTTGATGACATCATTAAATAAATTAGCAGGAACGCTTGAAAAAAAGAGAGGTTGATCATTCAGCGTCGGTTTCAATAATTCAGTATATTTAGCGACTGTTAATTTGAGCGAACTTTTTTGGGTGTTTTTGACCCATTGTGCCATTTCAGTCTCATTGACTACATTCACCATAAAATGCATATCCGAAAAACCAACGCCATTGAATTGCGTATTCATACCATCAAATTGACCCGTACTCGTTGCAACTAAATGAAGTTGCGAGCGCATCCCTGTCATTGTGTAAATTTGGCTGCCTAATTGGGGGATAAAAAAAGCGCTCATGGGTACATTATCTGTTGTGATGGAATATTCAACTTGTCGACCGACTGGAATTTCAAGATAGTTAATGGTTGCAATGTTATATTCGGGATAAATGAAAAGCCATTTCCAGGGTAACGCAATGACTTGAACCGTCATCGGCGGTTCATTGAAGCCAGGGATCGGTCTGAAAGGATCATATTCAAACGTTTTCTTCCAGGTGATAATGGCTAACACAAAAATAATAGCGCACGGAATGCCCCACCAAAGCGATTCTAAAAAATAACTGTGGCTCCAGTTGGGTTTATAATCTTGAACACGGTGAGAGATTTGATAATGATAAATAAAGGCAATGCTCATGATGATGACGGGGAGCACGACAATTAACATGAGCGCCATGGTATTAAAAAGCAGTTTTCGTTCTTCGGAAGCTATAATCCCTTTGGGATTCAATACGCCAATAAAATGGGATCCGCAGCTTGCAAGAGCAAGTGCAAAAAAGCTAAGAATAAAAATCCTTGAGAGTACGCGCTTGTTGATGGTCATACTGATCCTTCAGTTTGAACACTTTAAAATAGTATAATCGAGTGTTATGATTTTCTATAGTTTATTTAATCAGGGATGGGTGGTGTTTTATGGATTATTTGGTATTTGCGCGTTGGTTTGGAATAGTGTCTGTTATTTTGTCCTTTGGGATCTTGTTTAACCTTGAAGATGCCAAGGATATGGCAAAGCAGATGGTGAATACAGACACAGGCTACATTATGGGAGGGGTGCTCCCGGTCGTTTTTGGCAGTTTATCGTTATTATTCATCAATCCTATTGATTTTAACTGGAGTTTAGTCGTGACGCTCGTGGGCGCAACCACCCTGTCGGTCGGTATTTACCGGGTCTTTTTTCCTAAACAATGGAAAAACCTAATGGCACAGCATCTTGAGCAATTACCTTTTCTTTTTAGCTTGTTTGGGTTGATGCTGGGTGTGGTGCTGCTTTTTGTCGGGTTTCTCGCGGGAAAATTTTAATTACCGCCGATCGACTTCTAGAGACAACGCAAATATATTGGCACACGCTTCCATCAACCGCATTTCTTCCGGCGAAAATAACTCATTGGTCTTAGGTTGAATGCGTAGCACACCAATGGGCCCTTTAGAGGCTAATAAGGGGATATAAACAGCTTCTGAAGCGGGGAGCGTGTCTGTGCCTAACCCTGCATTTTGTCCCATATCAAATGACCATTGCGCGACCCCCTTTTCTTTTTCACTTAACTTTATTTTTGCGCCTTTAGGATAGGCTATTTCCAATTGATGGGGTTTTGGTAGTAAGACTAGCACCTTGCTATTAAAAATTTCTTCAATATAGAGGGCGCCGACCGCCAATAATTTTTCAACGCCTCGGGTTTTCGATAATCGGCGGCTTAAATTATAAAGCGCAGAGGTTCGTTGTTGGAAATGTTTTGCGGTAATGGCTTGATGGCGTATCGTGATGGTTAAGTGGCTAATGACAAGAGTCACAAGGAGCATGATGCCCACAGTAAATAAATCATTTAATTTATTATAAACCATGACGCTGTAAAACGGTTCGACAAAGAAATAATCGTAAGCGAGCACACTTAAAGCTGAGGTGATGACCGAAGGAATTGGTTTTGCAAAAAGAGCGACAATAACAACACCTAATAAATACACCATCACCAAATTGGGTGTCGCTAAATAAGGATAGAGCAGCAGATTGATTAAAGTAGCGAGTCCCACAATACCAAATGAAAAAAGATAAATAAGCCAGGGCACGCTAGCATGATGGCTTGATACGGCGGGTTGAAGAGGACGTTCAATACTGCCTGTCATAATATAAACATCGATTTCATTTGAAAGCCGGACGAGTTCATCCGATACATTGTGATGAAATAAATTTTTCCAACGCGGGCGGATGTGTTTCCAAACAATAATTTCGGTGACGTTTTGTTCGCGCGCAAAACGCAGGACTTCGGAAACAACATCAGATCCAGTGAGTACGCGGATCTCAGCGCCTAATTGTTCAGCAAGACGAAGATTTAAAATCGCATCATTACGAATTTCATCTGCTGAGGTATAGCGAGGCGTGTCTACATAAACAGCGATCCATTCCGCTTTTAGATGGGAAGCGGTTTTAAATGCGGCGCGGATTAATTTTTGCGATTCAGGACCTGGGCCTACACACACGAGTATTTTATCTTTGGTTGGCCAAATGTGTTGAATGCCTTCTCCTTGTCTATAAAGGAGCACTTGGCTGCTGACGCGTTCGGCAGTTGTACGTAATGCGAGTTCCCGTAGCGCGGTAAGATTGCCTTTACGGAAAAAATGCTTTTCAGCCAATTCTGCCCGTTCTGGAAAATAAACTTTCCCTTCTCTTAAACGTTTGATCAAATCTTCAGGCGGCAAATCGACTAATTCGATGGTATCTGCTTTTTCCATCATGGAATCAGGCACGGTTTCTTTGACGGGGGCATGAATAATATGAGAAACATCGTCGTTCAAACTTTCGATGTGTTGTACATTCAGTGTTGTGTATACATCAATACCACGGTCCATTAATTCTTTAATGTCTTGCCAACGTTTTTTGTGCCGTGTACCAGGCGCATTTGTATGAGCCATTTCATCTATTAAAATGAGTTGAGGGTGACGTCTCAATGCTTCATCTAAATCAAATTCGGGTAAAGTTTGTCCGTGATAATTGATTTGTTGACGCGGTAATTGTTCAAAATTATTTAAAAGCGTGTCTATTTCCTTGCGACCATGTGATTCTGCGACGCCAACAATAATATCGCGCCCTTCTTTTTGCTGTTCTAGAGCATCTTCTAACATCGAATACGTTTTGCCTACACCCGGTGCTGCTCCTAGATAAATTTTTAGTTTACCCGTGTGTTGGTGACGTTCTTCTTCCTGCACTTTTTTTAGCAGTCTTTCAGGATTGGGTCTTGCATCATCCATGGACATTAGGGTGCTCCATAGCGTTTCGTTAATACTAAATTAATTTCAAGCACATTAATCATTTTTTCACCTATTAAACCCTTAAAAGGGGCGCTCGCATGATCATTAAGCATTTGTTGAATTTCTGATTTAATATCGTTTGGATTGCGTTTCAATTTAAGCGCCCACGCCCGCGCAACGCGGTCTAACTGATAGATAGCATTATCTAGACTAATATGCGGATCAAGGCCAGATGCAGAAGTGGTAACAAAATCACCCGGCAGCGTTTGTAATGGAACGTTAGGATGCTCAGTGCGCCACTTATCAAAGAAAGCGGCTTTAGCAGGGGTGGGATGCGAGGCAGCCCAACGAGTGACATCAGGCCAAACTAAATTGCCATTACTATATTTAACAAGGGGCCCAATTTGTTTTGCGATACGATTGCGCAATGCATAATTTGATGGGGCGAGCGCTGAAGAGCTAGATGCATCAGCTGCATAGGACGCAGCGGAGGGGCGTGGTTGAAAATAAACATCATGCGTGAATGGTTGTGCGATGAGTAATGAGCCTATCGGTTTACCATCTGGCCCTGCTAGCAAGCTACCATTTGCTTGAAAGGGAAAAAAAGTGAACCCAACTAGCCACAAAGTGAGTGGATAAATCACATCGCAGATAGTGATTAAAAGTAAAAACAATAATGAGATGCTTCGAACCATGTTGCTTCCTTAAAAAGCTAAATTAAGTGTTACCATGATCATGTCTATACATTTAATAGCAATAAAAGGGAGTAGAATTCCACCTAATCCCCAAATTAATAAATTTCTGCGTAATAATGCATCTGCGCCTAATGCCTGATACTGCACACCTTTTAAAGCGATGGGAATGAGGGCTGGGATAATCAAGGCATTGTAAATCACAGCAGATAAGATCGCAGAAGTGGGAGAATGTAGATGCATAATATCGATTATGCCTAACCATGGTAGGGTACTTGCAAACAAAGCGGGAATGATCGCAAAATATTTAGCGAGATCGTTTGCGATAGAGAAAGTAGTCAGTGCACCGCGCGTGATAAGTAATTGTTTTCCTATCTCCACCACCTCAATGAGCTTCGTGGGATCACTATCTAAATCAACCATATTTGCTGCTTCTTTTGCGGCATCCGTGCCCGCATTCATCGCAAGCGCGACATCTGCTTGCGCAAGCGCCGGCGCATCATTGGTGCCATCACCCATCATGGCGACTAGCTTTCCTTCGCTTTGTTCTTTTTTAATGTAATTTAATTTTCGCTCGGGTGTAGCTTGTGCAAGAAAATCATCAACGCCTGCAAGTGCTGCAATAGCAGCCGCTGTGCGTGCATTATCGCCAGTAATCATGACAGTTCGCAATCCCATACGACGAAGGCGTGCAAAACGTTCTTGCATATGCGGCTTTAACACATCTTCCAACATGATGACGCCTATAATGTGTGTTTGATTGCAGACGGCCAAAGGTGTTGCGCCTTTTACTGCAATGCTATCAACCAAATCGGCCAAATCAGACGGGACGATGCCTTGATTATCTTTCATGTATTGAATAATGGCATCAGGTGCGCCTTTTCTAATACGTTCTCCAGTTGGTAAATTCACGCCACTCATACGAGTTTGCGCAGTAAATGGAATGATTTTTGCATCGGATGGTAAGTGGGGACGTTCGCCGTTTTGCTTGTCATATAATGTTAAAATACTTTTTCCTTCCGGTGTATCATCTGATACAGATGCAAGCGCTGCTAATTTTCCTAACTGAAGTGCAGTAAAATCGGCTAAGGGATAGAAATGGGTAGCGCGACGATTGCCAAGGGTAATCGTGCCGGTTTTATCGAGTAACACGATGTCTACATCACCCGCGAGTTCAACTGCTTTGCCGCTTTTTGCAATAATATTCGCTTGAAGAGCGCGGTCCATGCCGGCAATGCCAATCGCTGCAAGTAAAGCCCCAATGGTTGTTGGAATTAAACAAACGAGTAAGGCGATTAAGGTGGGGATGTCCGTTCCTAAACTATTCACCGTCTTGCTTAACCCTAAGTATTGCGTCATATAGATTTCCGCATTAAAGGACATTGGCCAGAGTGGAATGACAACAATTAAAAAGATCAAGGTAAAAGCAGATAAGACTAAGGAGACTGCAATTTCATTTGGTGTACGTTGACGAATCGCACCTTCAACCAAGGCAATCATTCGATCTAAAAAGGATTCGCCTTTACTTCCTGTGATTCTGACGAGAATCCGGTCTGAGAGAACTTGCGTGCCACCTGTTACACCTGAACGATCACTATGTGCTTCGCGGATGACAGGCGCTGATTCGCCGGTAATCGCAGACTCATCAATAGAGGCAATGCCGCTAACGATTTCACCATCGCCTGGAATGATTTGCCCTGCTTGCACGAGAACGAGATCACCACGTCTTAAGGAAGCAGAAGAAACTTCTTCAGTGCGGTTTTCTGAGACTTGACGATAAGCGACGGTGTCACGCCTGGTTTTGCGTAGTGATTCTGCTTGTGCTTTACCGCGTTCTTCCGCGAGCGCAGTCGCAAAATTAGCAAACCAAATAGTTAAGAAAAACCATACATCGAGCGCAATAAAATAACTAAGGGATTGATGATCGCTACCGCCATGCCAAATTTGATTAATAATAAAAATAAGTGTCAGGATAGTGGCGACTTCTACCACAAACATCACCGGATTTTTCCATTGGATAGAAGGCTTCAGCATGACAAAAGCTTGTTTGCAGGCAGAGAGTACAATTTGCTTTTCAAACAAGGATCGTGATGTTAAACGTCGCTGCATAGTTATTCCTTTATCCACTAAAGGGAATGGGGCCAAATTGCTCGGCAATGGGTCCGAGTACGGCGACAGGTAAATATAATAAACCGCCGACAATGATAATGGTCCCGATTAATAACAGCCCAAAAGTAAAAGTATCTGTTCGAAGTGTGCCTATACCAAATGGGCTTGTTTTTTTACGGCCTAAAAAAGCAGCCATGGCAATAGGCGCAATAATGGGTATATAACGACTGAAAATAATCACTAATCCAGTTGCAATATCCCAGGCGGCTGCCTCAGGTGCGGGGTTCTTACTGTTATAAAAACCGTAAGTGACGCCTAAACCATCAAATGCAGAACCATTATTGGCAGAAGCAGATGAAAATTGGTAAACAATTTGCGATAAACCATGCGCACCCGGATTGCTGATAGCATTTTGTCCCCACTCCGTTGCAGCAAATAAACCAGAAGGAATAAGAATTAATAACGGATGAACTAAAAGCGCGAGAATAGCAAGTTTTACTTCATGGCCACCAATTTTTTTACCTAAATATTCAGGTGTACGGCCGACCATCATGCCTGCTAAAAAAATACCAAGAATAATGTAAAGTAACATGTTAATCATGCCAACGCCTTTGCCGCCAAAAAAACAGTTTAACCACATGCCAGTGAATGGAGAAAGAGCTGCAATAGGATTTAAACTATCTGCTTCTGCATTAACAGCTCCGCACGTCATATCGGTGGTAAGTGCCGCATACGTTGCACCGGCAGACGTACCAAAGCGCATTTCTTTTCCTTCTAAATTCCCTAAACGTTGGTTGATTGGTAAACTGGCAATAGCGGGTATACGCATCTTGTTATTAAAAATTCTTTCTGCATGAGCGGTCATCGCAGGATTGGGTTTTAAGGTGTCAAAGTGAATTGTCCAAATAATTGTGCTGGCCGCAAAAAATAACATCACTAAAAAAATAACAATACTATGGCGTATTTGATTTAACATGCGCCCATAAGTAAAAACGAGGGCAAATGGAAAAATCATCATGGCAAGTGTATTAAAAAAATTAGAAAGCGCTGTGGGGTTTTCAAAAGGATGAGCGGAATTCATACCATAAAAACCACCGCCATTGGTGCCTAACATTTTAATGCTTTCAAATGCGGCAACAGGACCTACAACAATATGTTGGGTTGCATGGTCAAGGGTTGTAACATGATAACTGCTTTGAAATGTCATGGGGCTTCCTTGTTGCATAAAAATGCAAGCAAAGATAAAAGCAAGAGGAATAAATAAATATATCACTACGCGCCAAATATCTAAAAAGAAATTACCGAGTGACGTATCGCCGCGTAATGCGCGAATAATCGCACATAAAGCGCTTAAACCAATGGCTGCAGAAATAAATAAATTAGTGATACAAAAAAAGAGTTGACTAAAGTTAGATAATTGTTGATCGCCAGCATAATGTTGCAAATCAGTATTTGTCATGAATGAAGCAACAGTATTAAAAATGGTAGAAGGGGCTAATAATGTTTTTCCTTCAGGATTAAGCGGTAACAAGGGTTGCAATGCTAATACGAGATAACCAAATACAAATAGCAGCGTGTTAAAAAGCAATAATGAGCCTGCGTATTGCTTCCAATTTTGCGGCCCTGTATTAATTTCTCTTTCAACCCAAGCAAATCCGGGGAGCGGGCGATAGTGTCCATCCATGACCCAGGCAATGTATTTGCTTAACGGCCATGCAAGGAGGGTCGCGGTGGTTAACAATGCAAAAGGGAGAAACCATATTTGGATAAACACTTTTAACTCCTTTTATCCTTTCTGCTTCCTTCTGACTAGCCTTAAAACCATTCGGGCCGAATCAGCGTTACTATTAGGTAAATAAATATAGCGACTGCGACAATGACTACTAAGTAGTTCATAAATATCCTAATTTTATATAATCTCACAGGCACGCAAGAATAAATAACAGAGCCCTAAGGCGCCCAAGCCCAAGCAGAACATAGCGGGTAACCAAATGAAAAGATTCATGATCACGCTCGGCAGATCAAAGTACTAATAGTAAACTAATAGTATACCAGGATTTTTAAGTAATTTTTGTTTACAAAACACTTGCAAAACGTGCAGGGACTGCATTATATTTCAGATCACGCCTCATTCGAGGTGTTTTCTTCCCGAAATTCTTATTTTTCCCCAACCCTATTTCAAAAAAATGGAGCTGATTTCCTATGGAAAAAATTAAAAAATATTTATTGTTTATAACAATGCTGTATACCTCGTTTGCATTTGCTGAGGATACCGATCCTGCAACAAGAGCCGCAGACAAAATGCAAACAATTATGTTTGGCAGCTTAGGAACCAGTCTTGCAACTATCATGATAGGTGCTACTTTTGTGATGGCCAAAACTGGGAAAATTACTTGGGACCGCTTTATTTTTGTTGGTTTATGCACAGCAGGGTTTCTTGGGGCGCCTGCAATAGTTAATATAATCAAGTCCGCGGTGACTGGGTCATGACTCAACCTAAAAAATTAAAAGCAGACGTATTAGCTATTTCCTTAACCAAACCCGCGACTAAATTGGGTGTGCCTTTTATTCCTTTTTTTTCTAGCATCATGGCTATTTTTTTTGCTTGGATGCTATATCAGCGAATGTCAGGTAGCAGTGGATTAGGTAGCATATTGGCATTTATTGCGGGTTGGAGTGTGATTTATAGTCTTATGTTTATGCTCACAAGCCGCGATATTTTTGGCTTAAATATCTTTTGGGTTAATTTTCTGCATTTTTCACGACCAGTCAGTTTTAGGCGCTGGAATAATACGGATTCTTATCAACCATGAATAACACCACGGCGAAACGTATAACTTCGTTTTATCAACAAGAAGCAAGATGGGAAGAAAAAATTCCCTATGCGCGCTTTGTTGACGATGAAACGATTGAAACCAAAAATGGCAATTTATTACAGATCATTAAAATAAAAGGTATTGATGCAGCGTCGATGGAAGATGAAGCGATTGAATTTGAAAAGAAAATGCGTAACAGTTTGTTAATTTCGTTAACGGATTCAACGATCGCATGGCATTTTCATACGATTCGTAAAAAAACGCTCATTACTCTGGATGCGGCTTATAAGAATGATTTTTTGCAGCATTTGCAGCAAAAATGGCAAACGAAATTGAAAAACACGGATTTTTACCTCAACGAGCATTATTTAACAATAATCAAAAAGCCTCCAGTTGGGAAGATAAGACGGCTCTCTGATTTTATTAATAGCTTTAAAGGGGCTTTTGTTAAAGCGGAAAGAGAACGTTATAGGCAAGAGACAATAAAAAAACTGTATAAAGCTTCCGATCAAGTATTAACACAGTTTGCCCATTATGGGGCAATCCGGCTGCGGAATCATGTTGGTGTTGATAAAAATGGCAAGGTTTCTGAAAGCTTGTCATTTTTAGCTTATTTATTGAATTTAGAACAAAAAGAATTGTCAGCCTCCGAAAAAGATATTTCTCATTATTTAGCTTTTAAACGCAGCTTTTTTGATAGTGCGAGTGGCGTGCTTGCGTTGCGAGGAGTAAATCAAGAAGTTTGTTATGCCGGTATATTATCCATCAAAAATTACAATCATATAAGTTATGCGGGAATTTTAGATAAAATACTTAATTTAAAATGTGAATTGATCATTTCACAAGTTTTTTGTCCGCTGGATAAAGAAGTTTCACGCAAGAAAATAAAAGAAATACAGAGAAATCAAGCCCAATCAGATGATGGACAGAAAACTGCAGCAGAACAAATGACTCATACCTTGGATGTGTTGGGGAATGAAGAAGCAACACTAGGGGAGCATCAGTTAATCATTTTGTGCCATTCGGCAAATGAAAAAATTCTTGATAAAAAAATGGCTGAAATTGATACCGTACTAAATCAGCTGGGCATTATTTCAGCGCGAGAAGATGTAGGCTTGCAACCCGCATTTTTTGCTATGTTACCAGGCAATTTTGCTTATTTGACGCGCAAAGCATTAATTGATTCAAAAAACATGGCAGGATTTGCGAGTTTTCATAATCACACGCTTGGTAAGGCGCGAGATAACTTCTGGGGTGATGCAGTCACCGTTTTGGAAGCGCGTGGGAGTTCTCCCTACTTTTTTAATTTTCACGTGATGGATGTAGGAAATACCTTTCTAATCGGCCCGATGGGGTCTGGTAAAACATTGCTTGAATCCTTTTTATTAGCTCAATCAATGCGTTTTGGCGGAAGGCTTGTCGTATTTGATAAAGATAGAGGAATGGAAATATTTATTCGCGCAATTGGGGGGCAATATAGCGATTTGCAAATGGGTAAAAAAACAGGGTTTGCTCCCTTTCAATTAGAAGATACGCCTGATAATCGTTTTTTTATTTTTAAATTATTAAGAAAAATGGCTGAAATTTCAGGATTAACAATTGATGCAGATATTGAAGAAATTTTGCATTTTGCTATTAAAGGAGCTTACAACCTCCCCCGATCTGAGCGGATATTACGTCACATTGTGCCATTTTTGGGGATGAAAAAGTCTGGCACGTTGCGTTCTGCCTTTGAGAACTGGGTCAATGAGGGCGCTTATGCCTGGGTTTTTGATAATAATACAGAAACATTTTCGCTAAATAGTGAGATTCTTGGTTTTGATTTGACTTCCGTTTTAGAAGATCAATTAGTATCCAGCGTCATTTACGAATACTTATTCCATCGAGTGGAGAGTTTGCTGGATGGCTCAAAACTGCGGATTGTTGTGTCTGAAGGTTGGCGTGCACTACAAGATGCATCCTTTAGGGAGAAAATCCGTGACTGGAGTTCAACGCCCCGTAAGAAAAATGCGTTTCTCATCATGGATACGCAATCGCCCAGTGATATTGCACAATCCGAAATTGCTTGCAAAATCATTCAAGAAACGGTGACGCAAATATATTTTGCTAACCCTTCGGCAGAATATAAGGATTATGTAGAGCAATTTAAGTTAAACGAAAAAGAATATCAAATTATTAAATCACTCACTAAATCGTCGCGGTTTTTTTTGCTTAAACAAGGAGAGCAAAGCGTTGTGGTGAGAGCGGATCTAAGTGATGGCTTTTGGGAGGAAATTCAAATTTTATCAGGGCGGCAAAAAAATGTGCGGTTGTTGGATCAGATTAGAGGGGAGGTGGGGGATGATCCTAAGGATTGGATGCCGGTGTTTTTGGCGAAGGTGAAGGCGATGGAGGTGGAGAATGAAAAAATTAGCAGCTAAAGTTTTGATGCTGTTATTAACGACGATACCGGTTTGTTCGTATGCGGAGATAGATTTTAGCGGTATAATTTCGGCGATAGGAAGTCTTGCAGGAATAAATTTACAAATATTAGAACAAGCTCAACAACAATTTACCGAAGTATCAAATATAAATGCTAATCTTGGCACATATCTTAACGGAAAAAATCAGTTTGGAGCAAAAGGATATGAGAAAAATATATTTGAATGGGGGGATAGTGTTAAAAATTGGCAAGAAGTGCTGACCATCTCTAAAGAAGGAAATGAAAGTCCTCTAAAGAAAAAAATTGCTGAGTTTGCAGACCAATTCCCAATCCACGAAATTGAAAATTTACCTAATGCCATAGAGAAGGAATATTATCAATTACAAGCACAAACAGTTGTAACTGCACGTGCAGCTGCAGAACTTACTTACCAACAAACAATCAAACAAGAAAAAGTATTACAAAAATTGCATGAGGATATAGACCAAGTTGAAAGTGAAAAAGCTGCCTCAGATTTAGGTAATCGTCTTCTTTCAGAACAAGCACGTGCATCTCTACAACAAACCAAAATGCTTTCTACTTTAGTCCAGCAGCAGGCAGTTGATGCACAAGAGCGAGCGAAACGCATGAAAGAAGATTTAGAATTTTTTGCAAGCTAAGAATGATACGAAGGAGCAAAGATGAAAATAGTATGTATGGTTTTTTTTTCTTTAGTCTTGATTGGTTGTAGTGATATCAGTGAAGTAAAAGCGCCCTGTGATTATGAAGGTCATTTTTGCGGGCAGAAAATACATATTAATTAAGTTGGTTGTTATTCTGTGAAGCGTTGTTAGACAGAAGGTTTGATTTTTTACTCTCACCCTGGTTTCTCACAACCAGCACTTTGTAGGCTGAAAGCCTGCAGCATAGCCCAGGCTAAGGGCACGCTTTTTGTGCCCGCAAGCCTGGGGAAACGCATTACCAAGATCG
>Ga0207120_1076_pt1 | contig 22044 bp, 22 predicted proteins | sample Alteio_BWMinHeat_40_FD_153509 | JGI IMG/M metagenome (GOLD analysis project Ga0207120, IMG submission 153509) | Enriched cells from forest soil in Barre Woods Harvard Forest LTER site, Petersham, Massachusetts, United States -... | ecosystem: Environmental > Terrestrial > Soil > Temperate forest >...
AAAATTAGTAACACGGACGTCTTTAACTTGTGATGAGCTGGTTGAATTAGGTTATTCAAGTATAAAAGCAATATTTCAATGTTTAGATGAAGTTATTTTATTTATGAAATACAACTGTCTGACCGTTGAAGAGTTAAAGTGCTGGGATCAAGAAGGGGTTCTTCAACCGACACCAGCAACGTTGCTGCGTGGCTCTGACTTTTCCTGGTATGTGCTACGAAAAATTAAAGAAAAATATGAAGAATATAAAGCAAAAATGTTTACTTCGGAAAAGCGTAAGCAAGTTAAGGAAATAATACGAAGACACATTGCAGCAGGTGGGCTAAGTCAAGAACAAATAGATCTTTTAAGCTCGGAGTTGACTGTTGGTCGAGCATTAAATAATACAATGCATTCGTTTGAAGCTATCATTCAATTAGTCATTGATGAGACGAACGACTTAACTGACTACACTTGGGATGCCAAAGAGTTAATAGCGTCTGGCTGGCTTCCCAGTGAAATTGAAGAATTGCCTGTTGATTTGCCGGGGCATAAAATAACCCCGCTTCACATGTTATTTGCTCTAGGCTATCTTATGCCAAGTGCAGCAATAAAATTTTCGAAAATAGTCTTTAATGATAATAGGGTTAATTTTATTCTTGACTTAAGAAATCGCCAGTCCGAATATTTGAGCATTGCTATGCAAACGCCGTTTGCCGGTGATAAGTTGGTTGGATTAAGTTATCCAGCAATATACGCGTTATTGGGATGTGAGAAAGAAGTTGTTTTTCTGGCAAAGTGTAATGCGCTGATGTTTGAAGATGTGAAGCGATGGGATAGTAATCCGCCTGAATTTGACAGTTACCATTATAATTCTATTAAAGATAAGATCAAAGAGAAATATAACGCAATTAACACGGCAAGAAAGCTTGTAGGGTTCGCAGCAAGAAATCTTAGTCAAGGGATGCGTGAAGCAGATCACCCCATTTCCAAACTAGTTGATGATGTTGTCCGTGTGATATTGTCTTTAGTTGATGTGGTGCAAGATGAAGAAACAATTCAAACTATAAACTCAAGATATACTGGCGTTAGCCCGAAACATCAAATTACATTTTTTAACCCGAGTTACATCGAGTCTACAAAAACATCCCCACCAAATCATGTAAGAACCGTTCACCTAAATCGGTAGGGAGAATAATACATATCTTATTGATTTTAATATAATTTCATAAATCACCCTTGTGTTTTAGCCAACTTATAGTTAAAACACCCTTGTTTTATTGCCAAACATTGAACTATTAATATGCAAATAGTACAATTACGCACAAACAGCTATCATTAATTCAGAGGCAGTGGTAATGAAAACCCGTAACGAAATCAAAGAAGCAATAGAAAACCGTATTTTGCTGGGTGATCTCAGCAGAGAACAGATTGGTCACTTACGGTCTGAGTTAACAGTTAGACGTATTTTAAATGGTGAGCGTTCGATTGAGGAAGCGGTTGACGCAATTCGCGACTTATCTCCATATACAGACAATGCAAAAAGATTAATAGCGTGTGGTTGGCTGCCAGAAGAGTTTGCTAATGAAACTGGAGGGATTTTTAGTTATGGGCCCCAGTTGCATGAGCTCTTTAGTCAAGGTTTGTTGACTCCCCGCGCGGCCAAAAAAATGGCTGATATCTATGTAGAAAAACCAAAATTTAATTTTCTTGCGCTTCTTGCTGCTCAAGAAAGTCATTATGCAGTAGTAATGGGGATTCAGAATCCTCAATTTAAATTTATAAAATTAGTAACACGGACGTCTTTAACTTGTGATGAGCTGGTTGAATTAGGTTATTCAACTATAAAATCAATATTTCAATGTTTAGATGAAGTTATTTTATTTATGAAATACAACTGTCTGACAGTTGAAGAGTTAAGGTGCTGGGATCAAGAAGGGGCTCTTCAACCGACACCAGCAGCGTTGCCGAACGGCTTTGACTTTTCCTGGTATGTGCTACGAAAAATTAGAGAAAAATATGAAGAATATAAAGCAAAAATGTTTACTTCGGAAAAGCGTAATCAAGTTAAAGAAATAATAGGAAGACACATTGCGGCAGGTGGGCTAAGTCGAGAGCAAATCAGTCATTTAAATTCAGAATTGACTGTTGGCCGCGCATTAAATAATACAATGCATTCGTTTGAAGCTATCATTCAATTAGTCATTGATGAGACGAACGACTTAACTGACTACACTTGGGATGAAACAGGGTTAATAGCGTCTGGTTGGCTTCCCAGTGAAATTGAAGAATTGCCTGTTGATTTGCCGGGGGATAAAATATACCCGCTTCACATGTTATTTGCTCTAGGCTATCTTATGCCAAGTGCAGCAATAAAATTTTCGAAAATGGTCTTTAATGGGGATAATCTTATTCTTGACTTAAGAAATCGCCAGTCCGAATATTTAAACATTGTTATGCAAACGCCGTTTGCCTGTGATAAGTTGGTTGAATTAAGTGGTTCAACGATATGCGCATTATTGCAATCTGAGAAAGAAGTTGTTTTTCTGGCAAAGTATAATGCGCTGATGTTTGAAGATGTGAAGCGATGGGATAGTAATCTGTCTGAACTTGAAAAGAGACATTATTATACTATTGAAAATAAGATCAAAGAGAAATATAACGCACTTAACACTGCAAGAAAGCTTGTAGGGTTCGCAGCAAGAAATCTTAGCCAAGGGATGCGTGATGCGAATCACCCCATTTCCAAGCTAGTAGATGATGTTGTCCGTGTGATATTGTCTTTAGTTGATGCGGTGCAAGATCAAGATACTTTGCAAACCATCAAAACAAGATACACTGGCGTTCGTCCGAAACATCAAATTACATTTTTTAACCCGAGTTATATCGACCCTACAAAAACATCCCAACCAAATCATTTAAGAACCGCTCACCTAAATCGGTAGGGCAAATGCGGGCAGTATCAGGTAACAATAAGCCGCGCTTTACTGCTTGTTGAAGTGTTGGCAGGATGCGATCAAGGTTAATACCAGTGCGTTCGTTAAATAAAGCAGCCGGGACGCCATCTGTTAATCGCAAGGCATTTAACATAAATTCAAACATCACCGCATCTTCTGCGATAAGATTTGAAGTAAATTGCTTGCGTTTTTCCCCATCCAAATAATCCCGTGGATTTTTAACTTGCGAAAAGCGCCAAATTTCGCCGTTAGCATGTGTGACTTTGCTATGCGCGCCCGCGCCAATTCCTATGTAATCGCCATATTCCCAATAATTGCGATTATGTTTGCACTCGTGATTTGACTTAGCATAAGCGGATACTTCATATTGCTGAAAACCCGCTTGATTTATATATTGTTGGCCGGCTTTTTGTATTTCCCAGAGCGTGTCATTTGGCGGCAAGGGCGGTGGTTCATGATAAAACAATGTGTTTGGTTCAAGTGTTAATTGATACCAAGAAAAATGGGTGGGTTCAAAAGATAATGCGGCTTCAATGTCAAACATTGCTTCTTCAATTGTTTGATGCGGCAAACCATACATGATATCTAAATTAAAATTATCAAAGCCCGCGTCTTTTGCGATATCAATCGCACGTTTTGCTTGTTCACTATCGTGAATGCGACCTAATATTTTTAATTTATCATCTTGTAAACTTTGAATGCCAAGCGAAAGCCGGTTAATTCCCGCAAGACGAAAATCTTTAAAGCGCGCTTGTTCGATGGTGCCTGGGTTTGCTTCGAGCGTGATTTCAATGTTATCAGCAAAAGGAATGCGCTTTGCGATGCCATCTACGATTTCCCCAATGGCCGCAGCTGAGAAAAGACTTGGCGTGCCGCCGCCAAAGAAAATACTGGTTAAGCGGCGATCTTGCACCCATTTCAGATGTCCTTCTAATTCTTGCAATAAAACAGCTACATAAAGGTCTTCTGGTAAGTCGCCGCGTGCCGCGTGCGAGTTGAAGTCGCAATAAGGACATTTTTTGACGCACCAAGGAATATGGACGTAGAGGCTTAGGGGCGGTAATTTCGGAAAAATAAGCATATACTTTCGGGATTTTCACGTTAAAATAGCCGGCGATTATAACATGAAAAAACACGCTTAAATGAAGGATGAAGATATGAATAAAAAACGCGTCAAAGTCGCCATCACGGGTGCTGCCGGTCAAATTGGCTACGCCTTAATCTTCAGAATCGCCTCAGGACAAATGTTCGGAGCCGATACCGATGTGGAATTAAGCTTATTGGAGCTTGAACCCGCACTGCCATCACTCAAAGGCGTTGCAATGGAATTAGAAGATTGCGCCTTCCCATTGCTCAAAAAAGTAACAACCACGTCTGATTTAAGTGAAGCGATGCGCGATGTGAATTGGGCGGTTTTGGTGGGTGCTGTACCGCGTAAAGAGGGTATGGAGCGTTCAGACTTATTAAAAATCAACGGCAAAATTTTCACTGCCCAAGGCCGTGCGATTAACGACCATGCAGCATCCGATGTACGCGTGTTTGTAGTGGGCAACCCTTGTAATACGAATTGTTTAATTGCGATGAATAACGCACCTGATGTACCAAACAATCGCTTTTATGCGATGACGATGTTGGATGAATTGCGTGCGCGCAGCCAGCTTGCTATTAAAGCAAAAGTAGATGTGACTGCCGTGAAGCAATTAGCTATCTGGGGCAATCACTCTGCAACACAATATCCTGATTTTTATCACGCGAAAATTAACGATAAACCAGCAACCGATGTGATCACTGATTTAAATTGGCTGCAAACTGATTTTATCACTACGGTGCAACAACGCGGTGCTGCGGTGATCAAACAACGTGGTTCTTCATCTGCGGCATCTGCTGCGAATGCTGCGCTGATGTCGGTGTATCATCTTGTTCATGATACGGCGCAAGGCGAATGGTTTTCAGTCGCCCGTTGTTCAGAAGGTGAATATGGTATTGATGAAGGTTTGATTTTCTCATTCCCATGCCGCACCGAAGGCGGCAAGCTTAAAGTCATTACTGGTTTAACGCAAAATGAATTTGGACAAAAGAAAATTCAACAAACGTTGGATGAATTGCGTAAAGAGCGTGATGCTGTTAAAGAGCTTGAGTTAATTGAATGATCAATAACACGTCTAATTTCAAACGGCTTCTGCCATTATTATTGGTCATTTTTTTAGATTCGTTCAGCTTTTTTATTGTGCTGCCGATTTTATTGCGTCTTTTTTATCAAAACGATTTAGGCTTGCTGAGCGCAGACACATCTCTCGCAACGCGTAATATTCTCACGGGCATTGCGATCTCCACCTCAACCTGCGCTGCCTTATTAGCCGCACCCTTCATCGGTAGCCTCTCTGATAAATACGGTAGAAAATCAACCATGCTCGTTTGTTTAAGCGGCTTAATGGTTGGATTTATCTTGCCAATCATCGGCATTTGGCAAAAAAGTATTTTTTTAATTTTTGCCGGGCGTTTTTTTAGCGGTGTAGGATCAGCAAGCCAACCCGTTGCGCAAGCTGCGGTTGCAGACGTTTGTGAAGACAAAGAAAAAGCATTTTACTTTAGTTTAATTGCGCTCATGATGACGCTGCCTATTATTGTCGGCCCCCTAGCAGGCGGTTACTTATCTGACTCAGCGCTTTCTTCCTGGTTTACTGTCAGTACGCCATTTTACACTGTATTGTTTCTTACGCTCTCAGCCTTCATCATGATTGTTTTCTCTTTTCATGAAACACTTATTGCAAGTAAAAAGCACGTGGAAATCATTGGTTTTTGGTATGTAGTAACGCATTTGCCTGTGATGATGAAGCGCTATCAAATTGGTGCTTTATGTTTTATTTTCTTCTTTCTGGAAATGGCTTGGAGTCAATATTATCAATCTATTTTTCTTTATCTACATCAAACCGCGCATTATTCAGCTCAGCAAGTAAGTTTATACAATGCTTATATGGGCGTTTTAATGTCTATAGGCTTAATGTTTTTATATCCGCTTTTTATTCGCTTTTTATCCGTGAGCAACCTGATGCGGCTTAGTTTAGTCATGGCATTAGTCGGATTTACAGGTGTTGCATTTTTGCAAACAACATTCGCGCAATGGTTATTTGTACCATTTATTGCAATTTTTTCAGGCATTGGTTATGTGAGTTTGTTAAGTCTTATTTCAAACCGAGTCGATCCCAAAGAGCAAGGCAAAATGATGGGTTATGCCAGCACGCTGCTTTATGTTGCCTGGATGGTCACGGCATTTAACGGCGGTTGGCTAATATCGCTATTTCCTGCGTGCCCGCTTTATGTTGCTGCAGGTTTTGTTTTGCTGGCAAATGGTGGTGTGCTCATTGCGCGCAATCGCGATGTGGCGGCGGTTCCCGCGCTTTCTCCTTCAAACTCATAACGATCAACCGGACATTAAACCGGACATTTTTTTATAAAAAGCACCCCTGTTTTTTAAAATAGTGTGCTATAATCAAGTACATGAGAAATAATAAACCGGACATTAAAGCGGACATTTTAAAGGCCAAAGATCGGCGGGAAAGCGTATCTTTGCAAGAACCTCTTTTAATTTCAGAAACTTCCGTACACCGCAAGGGGTTAACAGACCTTGCCATGGAGTTAGTCGCGAAATCGGCAGGGTTTAGCCGTAGCTTACCACCCTCTATCCATGAGGCATTAGCAACGCTCGTGCGTTCTATGAATTGTTATTACAGTAATTTGATTGAAGGGCATGATACCCATCCAGTTGATATTGAGCGTGCCTTGCAGGGCCATTATAGTGCTGACAAAAAAAAGCGAAATTTACAAAAAGAAGCAAAAGCACATATTGCCGTACAACAATGGATTGATAAAGGCGGGTTGAAAGAAAATCCATTTTCAGTTGATGCAATTTGCGAAATTCATCGCCGCTTTTATGATTTATTACCTGAAGAATTAATGTGGGTAAAAGATCCAGAGACGGATGAAAAAATAAAAGTAGTTCCCGGACAATTTAGACACCGAGATGTAAAAGTAGGGATCCACATTGCTATTAGCCCAGGTGCGGTCCCGCGTTTTCTTGCCCGTTTTGAATCTGTTTATGAAAGGTTAGGGAAAGCAGAAACCATATTAGCATTAGCTGCCTCTCATCATCGTTTATTGTGGGTCCATCCTTTTTTAGATGGAAACGGTCGTGTTGCACGATTAATGTCGCATGCTGTGACGCTCCATGTGCTTGAAACAAATGGTGTCTGGTCTATTGCGCGGGGCTTGGCGCGTTATGTGGACCAATATAAGCAGCTTTTAGCGCAGTGTGATTTGACCAGAAGAAATGATTTAGATGGCAGAGGCAACTTGAGTGAAGAAGCGCTTGCGGAATTTACACGATTTTTTTTAGAAACCTGCATTGATCAAATTAATTTTATGGAAAAATTAATGCAGCCGGATTTGTTGCGTACACGTGTTTTATTGTGGGCGCGAGAAGAAATCGAATTGGGGCATTTGCCTCCGCAATCCATACAGATATTAGAGTCAGTTTTATATAGAGGTGAGCTTGCTAGGGGCGAGATCGCGGGCATGTTGAATGTGACTGATCGCCATGCAAGACGATTCACTAATGCTCTTATTCAAATCGGCGTGTTAACTTCTGATTCGCCAAAAGCAGTTTTAAAGTTGGCTTTTCCGGCGACGCTTGCTAGTCGTTTCATGCCAGGTTTGTTTCCAGGTTAGTTATACCCACCACGCAATAACAGCCATTGCCGCTAAGCCAAGCACCAAGCAACCCAATTCTAATAATCCTTGGGTTTCTTCAGTGTGTTTATGAAAACGAATGTGATGCAGTGTTGAGATGTAGATGAAAGTGCCGGCAGCAAAAGCGTTAAAGCACGCAGCGATTAACTGCCCATGATCACCAATTAAGGATTCATTCATGATGAACATCCCAAGGCCGATGCCAAGCGGTGTCATGAAAGCAAAAAAGAGAATGAGAAATAGAATACGCGCTCTATGCAGTTGATGTTTCAACAAGGTGACGCAGAGTGCAAAACTTTCTGACCCTTTATGCGCAAGAATCGCGATGAATAATAAAGTGGTATCAGGGAGTGCTGCTCCCAGTCCAAGCACCGCGCCTTCCATTAAGGCATGAATAATCAGGATGATGATTAAAATAGAAGGAAGCCAGATTTTTGCATGATGAGAGGGAGCGATAATGGAGAGGCGCTCTAAAAATAACATGAGCAAAAAACCGCTCAAACAAATGACTTCAGGAACGGGGTAACGAATATGGCCATATAATTGGCTAAATAATTGGATGGATTCGGGCAGTAAATGAAAAAAAGCGGCGCCTAAAAAGATACCGCTTGCGAGTGCTTCGCCTAATTCTACTGATTCAGGATGACTGAGTGCTGTTTTCTTTTTTAGCGGGTAAATTGCTGTCACCATGCTGATTAAGAAAATGAAGATAGCAGCAATGAGTTTGTAATAAAACAAGGTCACAAATGCACCTATTTTTTTGGGTAAAGAGGGTAATGCTAAAGGGAAATGGGTTGAGATAGCAATAATAATCAGCGATACTGCGCGCATGATGGAATTATCAATTATTCAAAAAATCGTGGTTTGGGCAATCCCGCTCCTTTTTGCAATCACCTTGCACGAAGTAGCGCACGGATGGGTCGCCTCTTTTTTTGGCGATAAAACCGCAAAATTAACCGGGCGCTTAAGCTTAAACCCTATTAAACACATTGATATGGTGGGTTCCATTGTGGCACCGCTTTTAACCATGCTGATGAGTAATTTTAGTTTTGTCTTTGGTTGGGCAAAACCAGTACCCGTTGATGCACGTAATATGAAAAACCCTAGACGTGATATGGCGATAGTCGCGCTAGCAGGCCCGATTTCTAATCTTTTAATGGCGTTAACCTGGGGCGGTATTGCGCGATTTGGCATTTGGATAGATTACGTTGGCAATGATTGGTTTGGCGTGCCGCTGATTTACATGGGCAGCGCAGGCATTATGATTAATGTAGTACTGGGCGTGCTCAATTTAATTCCCTTACCGCCTCTTGATGGCTCACGCATTGTCAGTGGCTTTTTACCTCGACGTTCTGCTTATTATTTTAGCCGCATCGAACCCTATGGTTTTTTGATATTACTCGTCATGATGTTTACCGGGGCACTCTCCTTCATCCTCGGCCCGCCTGTTTATTTTCTGATTAATGGCATCGGCAGTCTTTTTGGCTTGGCGTAGTAGTAGTTGTAGATGCTGAGATTCGGCTGTTATAATGCTGATAACAACACCCGTCACGCCTCTTAATAACGCGCACCCCGACGGGTTTTTTATTACCTATGAGTAGATATAATAAGGCAAATGAATTACACAGAGGTTAAAAAAATGGAACCTAATGAAGATTCCGCAGACGGTCTTTTTTGGATTTCATCTTGCTCTCTGGCGATGAAACACGAAAAGGATGCAGAATTAAAAAAAAACAGTTTTCGCGTGAGAAAAGAAAGCATGAAAGTAAATAAAGAATTTTCCAAGATAGAGGAAGACATTGAAAGTTAAATCCCGTAACCACGGGGTTTTGTTGCTTCAGTTTAGAAGCGTTACTATTGGCTTTTCCTCAGCTGCCCGACGTGTTTTTCTTCTGTATTGGCTTCGGCACCCGCAGGGATTGCAACACGCTTGCGTGCAAGAAATGAGAAATCTTGTAACAGAGTTCTCAGTCTCGTTGGCGCAACTGGAGGCGTATTATCTTCATTTTCACGTGCATCATCTTGATCTTCACGCGCATTATCTTTATCAACGAGAGCAGAGATTTGCTCATTCAAATAAGCTAACATATCGCGATGCTTAACGGGTAAGCTTTCAAGGTGACTACAAGCTTCCGCATACTTTTCAATTTCCTCAATGGTGGGATTAAAATCTCTCCCTACAGCTACTCCATAAGACGTAAAAGAATCAACCGTATACCAGTACAGATGTGCAAGTGCTTTGTAATCTTCTTTATTTTTATTTTCAATCTTTTTCCCTTTTTTTATACCCATTTGGCTATAAAAAGTGTTCTCGGAAGCGGTTTTATCTGTTGCAGGTAGCCACTTAATGCAATCAGCTAAGCTGCTAAAACAAATCACTTCCATGCGGCGCACAACGTCACTTTGAGGTAATTTGGTAAGAATTGCTGCTGAGCGGAAATAATAGTTGGCTGAGCGGGAATAATATTCGTTGCCATTTTCATACTGTTTGACCTGGCGAATAAACATGCATCCCCCCACGCTAAAAGCAGTGGCGAGAATAAATTTTTCGTCTTCTGACTCTTTCGGCAAAGAAGAAATGACATCGTCAGGATTCGATATCAAGGCTAGCGCATCAACAGCCCCATCGAAAAGCTTTTTAGACAAATGATTATTGTTAGCTAGAGCAGCACTTGAGGAAGCAATAGTGAAATAGATGAAAATGATTTCATTGGCAAGATCATCTCGTACAAATGAAGTGATATCTTGATTATTTTTTAGGGCGATCGCAAGTTCAACATGACTTTTTTGGGTGCCGTTTCCCAAAGGAAAGGAAAGTGAAGCAAGCTTGCCGTTTAATTCTTCCTGCGAAATTTTACCGTACAGATAATCAGTTATAACTGGATGCATGATATTTGACCTTTATTTATAGGTAATTAATTGCGCAAAATATTACCATTCAGGCTAAAAAATATCAACAAAAAAAACCCCGCATTAGCGGGGTTTTTGGTTTTGCTTTTATTACAATGAGTTACATCATACCGCCCATGCCGCCCATACCACCCATATCAGCGTGACCACCGCCAGCAGATTCTTCTTTTGGCAGTTCACTGATCATGCATTCGGTGGTGATCATCATACCGGCAACGGAAGCTGCTTGTTGTAAAGCAGTACGCGTTACTTTGGTTGGATCCAAGATTCCCATTTCAATCATGTCACCGTATTCACCAGTGGCAGCATTGAAGCCTTGGTTAGCTTTGCTTTCCAACACTTTGTTTAAAACGACGGATGATTCATAACCCGCGTTCGCAACGATTTGACGTAAAGGTGCTTCAAGCGAGCGGCAAATAAGTTGGATACCGATGGTTTGTGCTTCATTGTCACCTTTAAGCGATTTCAATGATTGCATCACGCGAATGAGTGCAACGCCACCGCCAGGCACAACGCCTTCTTCAACCGCAGCGCGTGTTGCATGCAATGCATCATCTACCCGCGCTTTCTTTTCTTTCATTTCAATTTCAGATGCAGCACCTACTTTAATAACTGCAACACCGCCTGCTAATTTAGCCACGCGTTCTTGCAATTTTTCGCGGTCGTAGTCTGAAGTCGTGTCAGCCATGCGCGCACGTAATTGTTCAACACGTGCTTGAATCTCTTTGCTGTCACCCGCACCACCAATAATCGTGGTGTTGTCTTTGGTAACGTGAATGCGCTTTGCAGTGCCCAAATCTTGCAGGGTGGTGGATTCCAATGTACGGCCCACTTCTTCTGCAATCACTTGTGATTTAGTTAATGTTGCAAGATCTTGCAACATTTCTTTGCGGCGATCACCAAAACCAGGTGCTTTCACGGCGCATACTTTTACAACGCCGCGCATGTGGTTTACAACGAGGGTTGCGAGCGCTTCACCTTCTACATCTTCAGCAATAATTAACAAAGGACGTCCAGATTTGGCAACTGCTTCAAGCACCGGCAGTAAATCACGAATAGAGGTGATTTTCTTGTCAGTGATAAAGATATAAGGATTATCTAAATCAGCCGTCATGTTTTGTTGATTGGTGATGAAGTAAGGTGACAGATAGCCACGATCAAACTGCATCCCTTCAACCACATCTAATTCGTTATCAAAGCCGGAACCTTCTTCGACAGTGATAACGCCTTCTTTGCCGACTTTGCCCATGGCTTTTGCGATAATTTCACCAATAGCAGCGTCTGAGTTTGCAGAAATGGTACCGACTTGCGCGATGGCTTTGTCATCTTTGCAAGGTACGGATAATTTCTTTAATTGCTCAACAGCAGCAACAACGGCTTTATCAATACCGCGTTTCAAATCCATTGGGTTGTAACCAGCAACAACCGCTTTTAATCCTTCCACGAATACTTGTCTTGCAAGCACAGTCGCAGTCGTTGTGCCATCGCCTGCTTCGTCAGACGTATGGGAGGCCACTTCTTTGACCATTTGTGCACCCATATTCTTGAAGTGTTCTTTAAATGAAATTTCTTTAGCAACCGTCACACCGTCTTTAGTCACAAGCGGTGCACCGAATTTTTTGTCGATAACGACATTGCGGCCGCGCGGGCCCATCGTGATTTGTACAGCGTCAGCTAATTCTTTGACACCGGACAACATTAAGTGGCGAGCTTCTTCGCCAAATCGTAATTCTATAGCCATGATTTACTTCCTCTCTTATCGATTAGTTATTCAACAACGCCCATGACGTCTTCTTCACGCATGACGAGTAATTCTTTTTCATTGAGTTTGACGGCGGTGCCAGCGTATTTGCCAAACAAAATTTCATCACCCACTTTGACTTGTAAGGGCTGAACTTTTCCATCAATGTATTTGCCATTACCGATGGCAACCACGGTGCCCCCGCATGGGCTTATCTTTATCAGCCGTATCAGGGATGAAAATGCCGCCAGCGGTTTTGGTTTCTGTTTCCTTGGCGGATACCACAATCCGGTCCGACAAAGGACGAATATTAAGTTGAGACATGTTAATGCTCCTTTCTGTATAAAAATATAGCAATTAAAGCGTTAAAACTTTCAGGTAGCCTTTATATAGGGGCAATGAGGTTGGGATCAAGGGGGGAAGCAAAAATATGTTAAAATCTTAGTTTATGACTCTATTCAACGAACCACTTTCCGAGCTGATTTGGGACATCAAATACCGCTATCGCTGGCAGGGGAAAATCATGGATCAAACCATGGAAGATACCTGGCATCGTGTTGCGAAAGCAGTCGCGAAAGCTGAAAAAACCCCGGCACTCAGGCAGCACTGGCAAGCTGCTTTTTACCGCATCCTCGAAGGGTTTCAATTTTTACCCGGCGGCCGCATTCTTGCGGGAGCAGGGACGCGCAATAAAGTGACTTTGTTTAATTGCTTTGTCATGACGATCAAAAAAGATTCGTTAGATGGCATTTTTGAAGGCTTAAAAGAAGGTGCGTTGACCCTGCAGCAAGGCGGCGGGGTCGGCTATGATTTTTCAGTGTTAAGACCACAAGGTGATTTAGTTGCCAAAACTGGCCTCGGCTCATCGGGCCCTGTTTCATTCATGCGCGTGTGGGACACCATGTGCAGCGTGCTTTTATCAACCGGTGCAAGACGCGGTGCGATGATGGGGATTTTGCGCTGCGATCATCCTGATATCGAACAATTTGTAACAGCAAAAAGAGATCCTAAAGAATTGCGGCATTTTAATGTATCGGTGATGGTGTCCGATGCTTTTATGGAAGCAGTAAAGCAAAATGCAGACTGGCCGCTTATTTTCCCTATTCATAATAAAAACACATCCAGTGATGTGATCATGCGGCAATGGGGGGATTCGTTAGAACCCGTTCCTTGTCGTGTATATAGCCGTATTAAAGCGCGTGATCTATGGGAACTCATTCAGCGCTCAGCTTATGATTATGCAGAACCTGGTGTGTTATTCAGTGACACGATTAATCGCAATAATAATCTATTTTATTGTGAGCATATTAATGCAACGAATCCTTGCGCAGAAATTCCATTACCTTCTTATGGCGCGTGTGATTTGGGGTCCATTAATTTAACGCAATTTGTGGTTGCGCCATTTAGCGCGCAAGCAAGTATTAATTGGAATGGACTTGAAGAAACCGCACGTATCGCGACACGCTTTTTAGATAATGTGATTGATGTATCGCATTTCCCGTTGCGCGCACAACGCGAAGCTGCATTTAATACACGGCGCATTGGGTTGGGGGTGACAGGGCTTGCCGATATGCTGTTGATGCTTGGGTTGCGATATGGGTCAGCAGAATCAATAGAATGCGCGCGCAAAATTATGCAATGCATTGCTCATAGCACCTGGCAAACTTCGATTGAACTCGCAGAAGAAAAAGGCGCTTTTCCTTTATATCAACCTGCTTATTTGCAAGGTGAATTTGTTGTGACATTGACAGAACCTTTAAAGCAATTATTAGCAAAACATGGTGTGCGCAATAGTCATCACAATACCATCGCACCAACCGGCACGATTAGCTTACTTGCTAACAATGTTTCAAATGGGATTGAGCCTATTTTTAGAAAAGAATACGAACGTCATGTACGTATGCCGCATGATGAGATGCAACGTTTTAAAGTTACTGATTATGCTTATCAATTGTGGCGTAAAGAACATCCGCACGATGCGCTGCCGCCTGCGTGGGTTGATGCATCCTCTCTCCTGCCCGATGAACATTTAAAAATGCAAGGCGCAATGCAACATTACATTGATAATGCGATTTCCAAAACGATTAATTTACCCGCCGATTTTCCCTTCGAAAAACTCACAGACATTTATACGCAAGCTTTCCACCTAGGCTTAAAAGGCTGCACCATCTTTAGGCCGAACCTTGTGACGGGCAGTGTGCTTGTCGCGGATGAGGCGTCGGTAGACCATTGTTGTAAACCATAAGCCTGGGGTCGCATCTCCTCAACCCTCAGGCTACTTCACCAACAACACCAACACTTCCTGATCTTCCACTTTATAAATCAACCGCAATTGTTCCATTTCTTCGCGGTAAAGCCCATTCATCCCTTCAATTTTTTTAGCACCGGGTGGGCGGGGATTGATGGAGAGGGCATCCAATAATTTGATAATGGTTTTTTGATCTTTTAAAGGCAGAGCATTTACTTGTAACCGCGCAGCAGGCGCGATGACGATATGATAAGGTGTGGGCATTAGGAACCTATTTCTGATTTTAATTCATCTAAGCTAATGGTACCAAGTTGTCTTGCTTCTTTTAGTGCTTCCATTGCATCTTGCAAATCATGCATGTTTTGCGCGGATTGTAAAAGAAGATAATCTTCAATGGGAATGAGCGCGCCAATTTCTTTATCACGACGCGTTAAAATAATGCGCTCTTTACTGTGCGCAACACGGTTGACCAATTCAGAAAATTCTTCTTTGGCTTCAAGCGTTGATTTTGTCGTCGTTGTCATTGCCTCGCTCCTACAGGGCCTGGGGTCGCATCTCCTCAACCCTCAGCTACCAAGCTGCAGGTTGAGGAGATGCGACCCCAGGCTTTTATTAAGCAGTGGTTGCCGCGCTTTCTTTTTCCATCGCATCAGTATAGCTGCCAGTTGCGGCTAAGCTATTTAATTTTGCGCGTTTGAAAAATTCTTTTTGCGCAGCTTGGACATTCTTTGCATCACCCTTCCAGGTTTTCATTGCATAGTCTTGCAATGCGCGCGCATAAGAGAAGCTAAGGTTCCAAGGCAGATTGCCTAATTTATTCATGGCATTTAAGTTCGCTGTTGCTTGTTCTGAACTTTGACCGCCAGATAAAAAGTTAATGGTAGGAACTGCGCCTGGTACCGTGTGTTTGAGTACGCGAATCGTTGCTTCTGCCACTTCTTGCACGCTTGCTTTTTTAGAGCAGGCTTTGCCATTAATGACCATGCTGGGTTTTAAAACGATATATTCGAGTTTCACTTTGTGGCGGTATAAAGCTTGGAATACGGCATGAAATACTGGGTCTGATACTTCTTCACAACGTTCAAGGGTGTGATCGCCATCAATTAATACTTCAGGTTCTACAATGGGCACAATACCATGCGCTTGGCAAATCGCTGCATAACGAGCGAGCACTTCGGCATTGGCGCTAATAGCGAGATTGCTTGGGGTGTTTGCAGAGATGGAATAAACCGCACGCCATTTAGCAAACGTTGCGCCTTTTGCTTTGTATTCAATTAAACGATCCGGTAAACCATCTAGCCCTTGGGTAATTTGTTCTTCTTTGGTGTTAGGAAGAATCACCAAGCCTTTATCTACTTTAATGCCAGGTAATACACCTAATGATTTCAGCATTTCAGGAAACGTGTTCCCTTGGCTTGTTTTTTGGTTTAAGGTTTCTTCAAATAAAATGACGCCCGCAATATATTGATTAAATCCAGGAGTGGTAATCAACATTTCTCGGTAAGCGCGGCGCGTGTCTTCAGATGAAGTAATGCCGACTGCTTCGAAACGTTTGGTGATGGTGGGATTGCTTTCGTCAGCTGCTAAAATACCTTTGCCGCGAGCGGCGAGTTTTGCGGTGGTTGCGGCTAATTCATTGTTGGTGGTCATTATTTCTGTGTCCTTATAGTGAATTTCGTCGAAGAGTAGCATAAAGAAAGGGCCGGTTTCTAGCGCATATTGCCAGTATGGCCTAAGGAAAATCGCCCAGGTTGCGGCCAATAACACAGTCCGTGCGGTTCACGCCCAACCGGGATACGGTGGGCAAGTTGTCCGGTACGTGTGTCAAATACATACACTTCGCTATCATAGCGGCCGGTTAACCATAATTCATTGCCATCCGTGCTGATATTGCCCATATCTGGACTGCCGCCGCCTGGGATCGGCCACTCTGCCACCACCGCTTTTTTAAAGGGATCAATCACACTCACGCTACCAGGACCATGTGCGGGACAGCCAAGATGATGGCAGCCGCGGTTTGACACATAAAATAATTTACCATTACGGCTTGGATATACTGCATGCGTGCCAATGCCTGTGTGAATAAACCCAACTTTCTTAAAGCTTGTTGGTTCAATTAATATCACGCCATCTTTCATCATATCGGCCACATAAAACAAAGAACCATCGGGAGATAAACGAATATCTTGCGGCATGCTCATGTTATCAGCAGGTGGATCAGCAAAGAGTATATTGCCATTATTGCCTATACTAAAATCACTTAATAGTTTATGCAGCACAGGTTGATTGCCGCGCAAAGAGAGATAACCGATTACTTGCTGATTGACCACATCTACTTTCATTAATTGACCGTCAAATTCACAGGTCACAATGGCATAGTGGTTATCCGCTGTAAAATCCATGTGATTCGCGCCTTTGCAGCGCGTTTTCAAGGTTGATAGGAGGCGCAGCGTGTGTGGATCACGAAATTCTAATTCTTCGCGTCCTTCACAAACAACAACTGCAAATTTGCCATCGGGGGTGAAATATAAATTATAAGGATCATCCACGGCGACATTCGCGCGAGTAACACCTGTTTGCGGATCAATCGGCGTCGCAGAATTACTTTTATTATTTAACACCCATAAGGTTTGTAAATCATAACTCGGCACCACATGCTGCGGCTCACGGCCAGTGTGTAGCGTTTGAATGACTTTATAGGTTGTAGTGTCAATCACTGAAACCGAATCACTGCGGCTATTAGGTACATACACGCGATGTAGCGCTTTCTGCGCGGTAGGGGTGAGCTGGCCTGCTTGGGTGTATTGATAAATATTTTGCGCGTAAGTAGAGGAGAAGAGCTCTAAGAAGAGTAAAATTATAAAAATTGCAAAACGTGAAATAGCCATGGTTAGGTTGCCGGAAAAGGTAATTCATCGTTTACGACAAATTGATCAAACATAAAAACGAAAGTTTCTTTATTTAGAAAGTTTGAACGTGAAAATTCAACACGTTCTTTGTTAGCAATGCATTGCCAAGATTGAAAAGAAAGTTTATCTGGGTTTTTGAAAGAAAAAGCATTGGGGCCAAATAAAGCAATATTAATATCACCCATTTGCCTAGCAGAAAAATAAGTAAAAGCTTCTACATTAGCTTCACGCATATCAGTCCCAAGTTGTTGGCTTTCATCATAAGAAAAGGGAGAAGAGACAATGTCCACGTAGTTTGAAAAGGGTGGTTCGTTGAGTTTAATCCCGCTTGCTGTTTTAACGTTAGCTGAAAAAAGTGTTAAAGGTGTCTGTACGAAATCGTATTGGGCTTCACTCGCTCTTAAAAAATTGAATTGATAAAAAGCTTTTTCTGCCATGACTGCTTTGATGGTGAGAGAGCCATACCAAAGAGATGGTTCAGTTCTTTTTCCAAATCGTGAGCCGTGCTTTAAAGGAGGGCAACGAAATGGGGTGTATAGTAGCCGATGAAATGTTAAATAGGTTGTGCCGATAGCGGGTTTGTTTGCTTCAATTAATTCTTCAAGTACACTTTGCTCTTCGAGGGAATCAACCAGTTTCCGAGTAGAAATTGCCTCTTGGCTGTCCGTTATGCGCCAGGCCGTTTCTTCGAGTAGTGTTAGGTGCGTTGGCCCTTTGCATGTGTGCCAAATAGGAGTAGACATTAATTTTTACCTCGCATGGCGCCAAGATATTGAACGGTTAGCACCAGCCCTTCAGTTGATTGTATTAAGTCGATGGGAATTGAATTTAAGTGCTTGTTGTTGTTTCGCAGCCATAATTGGCACTGATTGCTATTACCACCAAATAAGGCATCTAGGCTTTGATAAAGGCGAATCAATAAAATGACAGACTCGCCTTCTTTGGTAGTTGGATCGATAAACGAAGTATTGGCAAATACCCGACTTAAAGTGGGTTCGCTCAGGCCAACAATGCCTGAGAGCTCATGGCGGGTGAAATGAAGCAGGTCGTTTACTCGGATAAATGCTTTTGTTAGCACTTGTTTTTTATCAATAAATTGCTGCTTTTTGTGTTTTGGGTCATAAACATGCATATAAATCCCTCATCGTTCATATGAAATTATAACATTAATTTATTTCATTTGCAAAACATCCATTTTTGGGCGTGAGCCGAATAGGCGGCTTATTCGGCTCATAAAATCGCTGTTTTGTGAGCCGAATAGGGGGTATAATCGGCTCATGAGCATTTATAACTGGCAAAAAATAGATTGGCCCCATTTTCAGTATGATTTAACCGGCATACATGAAACCCTGATTGCTATTGCTGAAAAAGCGGGGTTGATAGGCGGCAAATTAAGCCATTTGTCGGATCAATTGCAAACAGAAGCCATGATCGATTTATTGGTTGAAGAAGCCATTAAGACTTCGCAAATAGAAGGCGAACGTTTACATGCAGCGGATGTGAAATCATCAATTAAAAATAAGCTTGGCTTAAATACTACATTCTTGCCAGTGCGAGATAAGCGCGCACGTGGTATTGCTGAATTAATGCTGGATGGCCGCAAAACCTTTAAGCAGCCGCTGACAGAAGAAAAATTATTTGCTTGGCATAAGATGGTGATGGCAGGTGGACTTAGTTCATCGCTTACAGTAGGCGGATGGCGAACGGATGATGAGCCTATGCAAATCATTTCTGGGCATTATGGTAAAGTCGTTGTGCATTTTGAAGCGCCGCCCGCAAAAAATGTGCCTATTGAGATGGTACAATTTATTCTGTGGTTTAACCATACAGCGCCCGGAAAATCCAATGCCATTACTTTTGCACCCGTGCGCGCGGCGTTAGCGCATCTTTATTTTGAAAGTATCCATCCTTTTGATGATGGGAATGGACGTATCGGCCGGGCGATTGCTGAAAAAGCTTTGTCGCAAGGGGTTAATCATCCCATCATGATGAGTTTGTCGCGCGCAATAGAAGCAGATAAAAAAGCTTATTATGCGGCTTTAAAAAAAGCATCACGATCAAATGAAGTAACTGAGTGGATTGCCTATTTTGTCAGTACGATTTTGCAAGCGCAAAATGATACTGAGGCGCAAATTAATTTTATTTTGAAGAAAACCTTATTTTTCCAAAAGTATGAAAAATTATTAAATGAAAGGCAATTAAAAGTGATAAAAAAAATGTTTGCCGCAGGAATCAAAGGATTTGAAGGCGGCATGAGCGCGCAAAAATATATGAAAATTGCGGATGTTTCCAAAGCGACCGCCACGCGGGACTTGCAACATCTTGTTGAGTTGCATGCGTTTGCGCAAGTTGGGGGCGGGCGCAGTGTGAGGTATGAGTTGAATTTGTGATTATGTACCCGGTTGGAGGCTTGGACTGTGGGCGTATAAGTCCTGAAAGGTTGACATTTTTACTCGAGATAATTGATCAAAACCGGAAGCTATCATATCGCCCGCTCTTATCCTCTTACGCTCGTCATACTCAACCAGGCTCGCGGACTCCAAGAGGAGCCCATTTTTTCTGAACCAATCAAAAAAACCATCCTTAGCAAGAAAACAAATAGCTCCAGCCTCCGGATCCACGAGCGCTGCGACCCTCTTGCTACTGTCGCCGGCAAACATGACTCGTAGCGGTTGGCCTATTGGATGCTCGAAGGCGGGGTTGCTTCGCCTAGCTGGACGCTGATGTGGTTGTATGACAATGCTGTACAATCCAAACCGACAACACAGCCCATCAATCGTTGACAAAGCTTCTAGGGCTGGATAAATCACTTTTAATAAGAAGAATGAAAAACCTTTTGGTAGCTCTCTATATGCATAGTATATCTCTCTAATGATGGCAAGTGGGAAATGTAACCCGCTTCGGATCACTTCTCCCCGCGTAGCTCGAAATAATTGGCAGAGGTCTTCGACGGCTTGCTTAGTTACTTCAAGTGGCACGTTATTTGTAAAGGGGTCGGCTGCTATGAGCTGTTTGACGATGTCGAGCTGCTTCATGATATCTGCGATTTGCCGCTTATTTCTAGCATCATAAAGCCTAAATTCTTCATCCTGACCGGGTTCGCGTTTTTGTTCATAATTGGGAAACCAGTCTCGGAATTGATTTTGCGCTTCAGTTGTTCCATTTGGGATGAGGGGAATAATTTCTTCATGTATTTGCTTTAATGCCCATACATCACCCGCACCCAAAAAAATCTGATAGGGTGATGCACAAATTTCTCGACCATAGTGGTCTTTCACGCAGCCTATTTTAAATAATAACTCAGGATGCTTTTTCAACATAGCGATCGATGATAATGCGAATGGGTCGGTTTTTTTACCTAAACTGTCTACTTCATCTAAAAATTCGGGGGCTGAATTGATACTCGCAGATAGTAATCGTAAAAAAGCAGTCTCATGTTCTGCTTTTTGTGAGGTTTGTGCAAACGCCCCTAGCGTTGCTAACAAACATTGAGTGTATAGTACGTCAGTTCTTATCTCTTTTGGAGTGTCGCCTAATAAACATGAAGCGGGTTGGTCATTAGCTGGTTTTTCATAGCGGGTTTTGGCCATTTTGCTCGTCTCGTTTTGTTTTATATTTTAGTTCATTAATTGCGCAATGCTAGCATAAAGCATCCCGAATTTCAACCCACCTTACCTCATGTCCTCGCCATCTTCCGCTTCCTGCGACAAATCTTCATATCGCCCAACATAACCGATTGCTCGTTGGTTGGTAACCATCATCTGTCATTCTGAGTGGCGTAGCCCGGAATAAATTCGCTTCTCAAATTGTATAGACGGGAGACATAGGAAAAGCATATTTATTCCGGGCTATATTTATCTGCGCGCGGAGTAGGTAGTAGATGCAATTTGCGAAGGCGTACCCATTGCAGCAGAGAAAGTCTGTTGTTGTGTGTATGGTTGAGCTTTAAGAAAAGTGGAACTGCTCGCGCCATATTTGCTTTGATTTTGTTGCGGAAATATTGGCTGAGACTGTTGATTTAATCTAGCATGCATTTGAATACTATATGCACGCGTTTCATCAGCCAGTTTTTGGGCATTTGCTGCAAGCCCCTTTACTCGTGCAAGCCTTTCCCTATTTTCAATTACCATTTGATCCAAGCTTTCGTAAGTGTTTGAATCCGCGCTATTAGATGAGTTAGGCGCTTGACTGCTCGACATGTACTTTCTATCCAGCGCCATTGTTGATACTCCGATAATAAAATTGACAAATCGTAGCTCAAATTGAAAAAAAAATAAAGCAAAAAAGATCGACCGATTGAATTGTGTTCATTTCTCAAAATTAATATGGCTGATTTGTCTTATAAATCAGCTGGTTGGCTTTAAAAGCTAACTTTTATTCAGGTGTTATAATAAGGCTTAGGTGTTGCAATGTATTAAATGCGTTCATTTTACTAGGGAGGGGTTATGTCCCTATCTAAAGATCAAATACTTAGCCAGTTAAGAGAGACGGTTGCGCAACTACGAGCAATTGAGATGAAATAAATAAAATTGCAGCCAAAATGGAACAGATTTC
>Ga0207120_1077_pt1 | contig 21839 bp, 17 predicted proteins | sample Alteio_BWMinHeat_40_FD_153509 | JGI IMG/M metagenome (GOLD analysis project Ga0207120, IMG submission 153509) | Enriched cells from forest soil in Barre Woods Harvard Forest LTER site, Petersham, Massachusetts, United States -... | ecosystem: Environmental > Terrestrial > Soil > Temperate forest >...
GCTTGTGAGATGGCCTCGGTTGTGGCGATGAACGTATGCGGCACGGTGATTACGATATCGCCGGGTTCGACGCCGCCAGCCATGAAAGCGAAGCGCAGTGCGTCCGTGCCGCTATTTACGCCGACGCAAAACTTTGCGTCACAGAATCGCGCAAACTCGCGCTCGAACTCCTCTACCATGGGTCCACCGATGAAGCCGGCATTGCTGAACGCCGTCTTCACAACCGCCAACAACTCCTCTTCCATCTCTTTGTGTGGCGTCACTAGATCGAGAAACGGAACTTTCGTTAGGTTAGCCATAGCCTTACTTTTTCTCCTCTGTGATAAACCGCAGAAATTTGGCGGGATTTCCGGCCACAATGGCGTTTGCCGGCACGTCCCTGGTTACGACGCTGCCTGCTCCGACAATGGCGTTTTCACCGATGGTCAGATTGCTCAGAATCGTGGAGCCCGACCCGATGGAAGCACCCTTTCGAACCAAGGTCTTTTCTACTTTCCAGTCCGCTTCTGTCTGCAACTCGCCGGATGGCGTTGTGGAGCGCGGATAGGAATCGTTAATAAAGGTCACGCTGTGCCCGATGAAGACGTTGTCTTCGATTTCCACGCCCTCGCAAATGAAGGTGTGACTGGAAATCTTGCAGCGCTTCCCGACAGTGGCATTTTTCTGGATTTCGACGAAGGCGCCAATCTTGGTTTCGTCCCCGATTTCGCAGCCGTACAAATTGATGAACTTGGAGAGCCGCACGTCCTTGCCGAGCCTTACGCTTGGTGCGATAGAGACAAATTCGTTCACAGGGTAACCGCCTCTCCGCGACTCTGGATGGACTTGTCCGCTGCTTCCAGGATGCGGACAACTCGTAGTCCTGCAACGCCGTCGTTGAATGGCGTCGTATTTTCCTCGATGCACTTAAGGAAATAGGCGGTCTCGGCGCGGAGCGCTTCAATCTGTTCAACTTGGGGAGCCCACATGTCGCCGGAGCGATAGCTGACGAGCAGTTGATGCAGGTTGCTGGGATTTGTCGACATGCTGACGCCCTTGTCATAGATCTTGATCTTTTCATCGGCATCAAGATCGTTCCAGACCAGCATTTTCTTTTCTCCGCCGATAAGTGTGGTGCGCACTTTCACGGGTGACAGCCAATTTACGTTGACGTGGGCAATGATCTTCTTCGGGAAATACACCGTGATAAAGGCCACGTCCTCGACGCCGTTCAGGTGCTTTTGGCCAGTGGCCACCACTGCTTCCGGCTTCTCCGCGATGACATAATCCATAATCGAAAGATCATGCGGAGCGAGATCCCAGATGACGTTAACGTCGTGCTGGAATAGACCGAGGTTTACACGCAGCGAATCGTAGTAATACAGGTCACCCAGTTCCCGCTTCTCAACCACGTCTTTGATCTTTTTCACCGCACCGGTGAATAGAAAGGTATGGTCGACCATGATCTTCAAATTCTTCCGGTCGGCGAGCTCAATCAGTTCTTCCGCCTGAGCCACGCTCCAGGTGAACGGCTTTTCCACGAATACGTGTTTGCCGTTTTCGAGTGCTCGTTTGGCTAGTTCGTAGTGCGTCCAGACGGGTGTAACTACCGCGACGGCGTCAATATTCGGTGAATTGAGGATCTCTTTTTCGTCCGTGGTATAGGCGATCCCCGGATGTGCCTTGCGCAATCGCTCTTGGCACTTGGGATTCTTGTCGCAGACGAGAACAACTTCCGAACAGTCGTGCGCATGAAAATTCCTGACGATGTTCGGACCCCAATAACCATAACCAATTACACCAATGCGAATCATAGGACTCCTTACGAACTTGTTGGAATTACAGTGCGCCTTGGAGCGGCAAGGCTTTCGCGGCAGCGATAACCAGCAGGAAGATCTTTGCAGCAGGCTGTTTGTGAGGTGCTGTTGGAGGACACTACACACTTCCACCAGCACTTGAATTATTGCGGGTTCAATTTCGTCAGGTTGAAGTCTCTACAGCGTGTGCTGAACTTCAACCTAGTGGGCGCCTTCACCCAAAATTACCGCGGCGGGCGTCTGGAGAAGAATTCTCAAGTCCAGCCAGATTGACCAGTCTCGTGCGTATTGCAGATCCAGGCGGACCATGTCATCAAAGCGGGTGCGGCTGCGGCCTTTCACCTGCCACAAGCCCGTAATTCCAGGCTTGATCTCAAGCACTCTGCGGCGGTGCCACACATCATAAGCGCGGAACTCATATGCAATCGGGGGCCGTGGGCCAACCAACGACATATCACCGCGCAGGACATTCCAGAATTGGGGCAACTCGTCCAGGCTCGTTTTACGAACGAACTGGCCTACACGGGTTATCCGGGGATCTTTCTGAATCTTGAAGACCGGCTTCTGGCCTTCCGGCGTGGCGCCGTCCACCTTGCCCGCGATGAATTGGCTTACATACTGCTGGTGAATGCGCGCGTCACAGTCTGTGCGCATCGAGCGGAACTTAAAAACAGTGAACGGTTTGCCATACTCGCCCAATCGTTCCTGCTTGAAGAACACGGGTCCCTTTGAGCTGAGTTTAATGGCTAGCGATATCGCCGCAAAAACGGGTGCGAGGAGCAACAGCGCCGCCAGGCTTCCCAAGACGTCAATGCAGCGCTTGATTCCCAAAGCGAACCGACGTTGCTCGTCTTTCTTGCCGAATTCAGGGTAGAGCGCAATGTTTGCGGAGTGATCGTTGTCGTCTTCGCCGTATTCTTCCGGAAAGAAATGAAAGGAAACGGAAATCCTTGCCGCTCTCTCCGTGCCAAGGACCGCTCCGTACACTTTACTGATCTTATTCAGGAATGTTTTTTGAATTAATTCGTTGTCAGCTTCCCCAAGCTCGGTGCCAATCAAGCCGATGACATCGTTTTCCGCGTACCACCCAATGATGTCGGTTTCCCGCGTGCTTTGCGAGATGGCGTGATTCAGCGCCCCCAGGCTGCGATCCTTATGATCGCGAGAGAGTGCCTTTCTGACATCCACAAGCACCAAGACGAATCGCTTTTTCGCTCGCTCGGCGCGCCGGCGCTCGAGATAGAGCATGGAAACAAAAGAGTTTTCGGGGAGCAGCAAGCGCACAGGGGTATTTCCGGGATCCGGCAGCGAGACGTGTGCCCTTACGTCCAGCCGCTGGCGGTTCTCCGCTTGTCGCATTTCCATTTCCAGAGGGCTCATAGATTTTTCCTAATGGTTGGGATTCCCAATCAGCTTATGGTGATTGCTGCCTGGGCGGGTTGCAGGACTTTATTGCTGCTGGCGACTTCGCGCTGTTCTCGAACGGGGACGAGCCACGCAAGCTCGACTTCCAATGCTACGGAGCGTTGAAGCAGGCTCACCGAGAGGACTACCCGATGGTCGCCCTTGAAATTGACGAGAATTCCTTCAAGGCCCGCAAGGGTTCCGTACGTCACACGAACTCTTTCTCCGACTTCGATGAAGGGCCACGGTTGATGTGGGAGACCCGAGCGAACGGCTGCCTGAATTGCAGAGATTTCTTCATCCGCTATCGGAATCGCTATCCGGCCGTTTCCTACAATTTGCAGAATTCCCGAAGTCGTGACGATGGGCCGGCGATTTTGAAAATCGAATCGCGAAAACAAGTAACTCGGGAAAAGCGGCAATTCCACTTCCTTCATCCGATCCGACCACTTACGCAGGCTTTTGTACCGAGGGAGGAAACACTCGATCCCCTGGTTCTCCAACTGAGAGGCAACGAAGCTCTCTTTGCGGGCATGTACTTGGAGGGCGAACCAACGAATTCCACTCAATGCTTCGTCACTTTTGGAGTTGAAGACATTCACTCGCCAGGTTCTCTCTCTAGTAACTTACGAATTTTTGTCAGTGCGCGTAGGCTACCGCCACTGGACTCCCATTTCCGAACCACGTTACGCTTAGAGTATGGCAATTCGGCTTCCAACTGGTTCCGAAGGGATCTAGAGGACACCTATTTCGATGCTTTACATAACATTAAGAAAATAAAAGAGTTATTTCAGTCCGATTGCTGTAGAGCAAATTCATCCTTTGAAGAGCGAGTTCTGAACTCCCGAAAGGAGAAATCAAGTACCCGATTGCCCAAATCTAGTTCCGAAGCACTGGTTGCGAAGTACGGTTCTACGATCCACTGATAAATCTTTTAGTTACAGATAGTTACAGAAGACGTGCGCAAATCCTCAAAGTTTGAGTGTCTTCTGGCCACGAGGCTAAAGTGGTCTCACGCTTTCGCTGCCATCAAACATGCGATAGCCCGCTCGTAGACATTTCCAGGTAAGCGGTAAGCCTGGTAAAGCATTGATATATCATATGGTTAGCACGAAACTGGCTTAATCCACCTTGCATAACTTCCTATTCATCTTTGGTTTCAAGCGAGCAACAATCTCCAAACCGATGCGGCGCGGCTCGGTAGGGAAAAACATTTCCCATGGAGCGTCGTTGCCTCGCAAGTCCACGAACCTTTCGCTCAAATCTGCGCCCCAAATCTGCCACTGACCCAAGTTATCTAAGTTATAGGTCTTGTTGGCGAGGATTCTGCCATGGGTTAGAATATGACTCGCTACCCGCACAGTGATCGCAGCATGCTCGACGGTCACCACTCTTCGGGTCCAACGATCGCGTCTTGGAGTGCTTCCGTTCCACCGATATTCCACGAAATCAATCCACTTGCGGATTCCCGATGGGGGGAATTTCTGCATCGACACCCAAGGGCTTCGATATTTCACACGCCGGGATGGCTTGAAGCCTTACAGCGAACTTACGGATACGAGCCCCTGGTCTTCACAACCAGCCGGCCGGGAGAGCAGTTGCAAGATGGGGTTGTATTTTGCAGGGTGAAGAGTTGGCTGGTCAGGCCACGACTCGTCGCTCTACCTTTCTCCGACCATACGGAGCCGCTGGTTTCCAACCAAGAAAATCTGCTGAACTTGTTGGCCTTCTTGGCAGAGGGCAAAGTCCAGGGGAAATGGACGAGCGTTGAGCTTCGTCCACACTATGCTTTGAATACTTTCGCAAACTGGTCCAATTTCCAGGATGGCCAGCGCTTTGTCCTGCATAGCCTGGATCTTCAGCCGAGTCTTGCAAACCTCTTTCGGGGTCTCAACAAGGATTCCACACAGAGAAAGATTCGGAAGGCGATCCGTGAAGGCTTGAAGTATGAAGAGGGCCGATCCGAGGAACAGCTGAGCCAATTCTTTCGATTGTCGGTAATGACGCGGCGCCGCAAATCGCTTCCACCGCCTCCATTTGCCTGGTTCCAGAATGTAGCTCATTGTTTAGGGGAGCATGCGAAAATCCGGATAGCGATGACCAGAAATGGGGACCTTGCCGGCGCCGTCTTCTCAGTCCGTTATAAGGACATCATGTTGTTCAAATACGGTGCGAGCGACGCGAGGTTCCATAGCTTAGGCACAATGCCATTCCTTTTGTGGCAGACAATCGAAGAGGCCAAAAATGCGGGGGCAACACAGTTTGATTTCGGCAGATCTGAGATCGAAAACAGGGGCCTTATCACCTTTAAGAACCATTTCGGTGCAAAACAATCTGTATTCACCCACAAGGTCTTTCCTGCGATGTTTGGGGATGCGAGCGCAAATAGCTGGAGCCTGAAATACGCGAAAAAATTCTTTTCAGTGTTGCCGGATGGCGCGCTGATTCTCGCTGGGAGGCTAATCTACCCTCACATTGGATGATTAGGTGATCCCGGCATTCGCAGACGCTCTTTTCAACCCTTTCAGTCTTTACTGCTCTTGCCGCGAAATGGCCCCACTCGCAACATTTCCGGGCCGATTCGACCCGCCAACTGGAACGCCTTGAATAAGTGTTCTTTCAAGAAGAGAATTTGCAGCGCTCTCCGCAGCCGTGAACCGTGAAAATCAAATAGCCCCACTTCCGAGAGCACCGAAAATAAGAGAAGGTCTTCGGCGCGCGGGTGTCCGACAATCGCGCCGCGGAATATGGGGCTGTTCCGAAACAGGATCCGTTTTGCCTCAAACAAATATGCCTTGGGATTCGACGTGGCTTTGCCCGCGTAATCAAAGTATGGGCCATCCAGAACCCGTACGTTTGGCATAACGTGCCCCTCAATGAGTATTTCTGTGTCAGCTGGTGCGTCGACATCGATGCCCGAGCATTTGATGAGTTTCACGCTCTTCTCTTGCAACGCCCCGGCCAGCTCGTACTCGTCTTTCCCACAAGGATACCCTGCAGCGGCAGCGATAAACACGGCCTCGCTGACTCCGATTGCCACAGCTACGTCCAGCGGCTTCCCCATCGCTTCTGCCTTCGCGAATTGTATTCCCAGGTGGCTTTTCGAAGAGGTGCTTATAGTTGCTTGTCTTGGCCCTAATACCTGCATGCGGTATACGCCGAGGTTATGTGAACCGTCTTCGGGGTCGCGGCTAATATTTACGTGCCAGGTCCCGATGTAGCGGCCAGCATCAGATCTGTTCCAGTGGGGAACCGGCAACTTTAGGAGATCGACCCCTTCTCCTTCGAGGATGTTCTGGAAAATCGGACCGCTCTGCACGCGCGTGGGAGCGATCGGGTTCACTACTCTCTTGCGCACCTGTCGGACCAACTCCTTGCGGCTTTTCCCCGCTTCCACTGCGAGCGCAAGCCCAATTGCAGTGATACTGATCAAACCGTTCGTGAAGACTCGGTGTCCGGGATAGTCCTTGATGTTTTCGAAGAGCAGTGGCGCCAAGTCGCTTCTGGTCGTCTCGCCCAGCTCATATTTCCAATCGACTTGGCGACCAATGCGGTGCAATTGCCCCCGTTCGTTAAGTTGCTCGATAAAACTTCGCAAGTCCATGGTTTTCCGGAATCCAGCCCCCACCCTGTCAGTCTATGAGCCCAAGCATCGGAGGCAATAGGAATATTTCAGGTTAGTGTTCCCACAAGAGACCTAACTGAAGAGAGGAACCGGCTCCGCTGTTCGTTCTAGAGTGCACCTAGCAAGCCCTCCGGCCAGCAATCGCGGCCGCCTATGGATTCGCGCAATCAGGGCTGAGGGCTAGCCTGTCCAGGGCAATAGCAGTTTCTAGCGATGTTATTGTCTATTAGTTAGCAAGTACTTGCGGAACGCTCTGGGAGCAGGCAACAGACTCCGCCCTACTGCCCTTCAGGAACTTTTCAATCAAGCCTAAGAAATGGGTTCGTTCCTGCTCTGTAAAATTCATCATTGCGGCCAAATGCTGACGCAGCACTGCTTGCCTGCTCTGTTCGGGCACATTTCGCAATTGTGCGGATACTGAGCACGCCGCCACACCCGCTTGCCACCGCATAAAACCGTCGATCTGATCATCGATGAGCGCAAGCGCGCGAGGAATTTCCTCTTCGCGAGCTTTCTTGTTCTCCTCGACGACTTCCGTCAGGCCATCGATATCACTCAGCTGTATGTTGGGGATCTCTCTCACATCCACAGCAATGTTTCGTGGAACACCGAGGTCCATCATCATCAGCGGACGATATCCTCTGGCGACCATGGCCTTCTCCATCATTTGCCGGGATATGATGGGTTCCGGGCTCGAGACCGAACTGACGATCAGATCTGGCCAGTCCAAGACTTCCGGGAGTTTTTCCCACGACAAAACCTCGCCTCCATAACGCGCCACCAAGGCCTTGGCATTTTCCAGAGTGCGGTTCAGAATCCGGAATTGGGGAACACCTCGGTCACACAGATGTTTCACCACCTGCTCGCTCGTGACACCCGCACCCACGATCAAGACGCGCTGATTTTCCAGGCCGCGCAAGAGCGCTTCCGCCTGCTTCACTCCCGCAAACGCCACGGACATGGGTCTGGTTGCGATCTGCGTCTCGGTGCGAATGCGCTTTCCCACTTCTAGGGCGGACTGGAATAGCCGGTTTAGCACACGCCCGGTTGCCCCATGATCCATCGCAACCCGATATGCTTCGCGGACCTGGCCGAGAATTTCTGATTCGCCCAGCAGCATCGAATCCAGTCCGGCTGCCACTCGATAAATGTGCCGTACCACCTCGCGATCCGTATGCCGGTACAGTGCGGCCCTGAATTCCTGCTGTGCGACCTGGTGATAGGACGCAATAAACGTCTCCATAGCACTCACGTTGTCCGCTGTGCGCTCGCGAGTGACCCCGTAGACTTCCGTGCGGTTGCAGGTGGACAGTATGACCACTTCTTTCAGGATTCCGCGGGCGCGCAACTGATCCGCGGCCTCGCAGGCCTGTTCAACGCGAAACGCGACGCGTTCGCGCAGCTCAATGCTCGCGGTACGGTGGCTGATTCCTATGAGGGCTATTTCCATGTCGATTGCTGGTGGCCGGCCTCTTCACACTTCGTGCGTTTCACGGTCTTTCTGCAATTGAACATTGTGAGATTCACGATTCCACATCTCGAAGACGTGGACCATCACCGCTTATAGACGAGCGAGAGGCCAGCCGCGGGACAACCGGGAGCGTGCCTACTGCAGCTCCCTCGCCGCTTCCTTTGCAAAGTAGGTGATGATGATGTCCGCGCCGGCCCGTTTCATTGACGTCAGCGCTTCCATCATGATCAGCTTTTTATCCAGACGGCCAATTCGTGCTGCGGCGTCGATCATGGCGTACTCACCGCTGACGTTGTACGTGGCCAAGGGCATCTGGAATTCCGTCTTCGCCCGGTACACGATGTCCAGGTAATAGAGCGCGGGCTTTACCATCACAATGTCCGCACCCTCTTCGATATCCAGTGCAATCTCGCGCATCGCCTCATTGGAATTGCTAAAATCCATCTGATGCGTCTTCTTGTCGCCATGCGACAACGTCGACTGCGTGCCTTCCTTGAAGAATGGGTCGTAAAGCTTCGACGCATATTTCGCTGAGTACGCCATGATGGGCGTGTTCACAAAGCCGTCGCCGTCCAGCGTTTCTCTCATTGCGCGGATCTGTCCATCCAGCATCGCTGCCGGCGCCACCATGTCGCTGCCTGCTTGTACGTGCGACAGAGCCGTTCTCGCCAGCACGTCTTTAGATGCGTCGTTCAACAGGTACCCGTCCTGGAGGATCCCGCAATGGCTGTGTGTCGTGTATTCGCAGAGGCATACGTCAGTCACGACCAGCACTTCGGGCACATTCTTTTTCAGTGCCCGGACTGCTTCCTGAACGATTCCGTTGGGCGCGTAGGCGCCCGTGGCAAGCTGATCTTTTTCCTGGGGGTCCGGTACTCCAAACAAAAGAATCCCGGGAATTCCGAGGTCGCGGATTTCTTTTACTTCTTCAATCAATTTGTCGATGGAAAGATGATAATTGCCTGGGATCGCGTTGATTTCGTGCTTTATGCCGTGGCCCGGCACCACGAACAAAGGCGAGATCAAATCGTCAATCGACAGCGAATGTTCGCGCACCAAGCGCCGGAATCTGTCGTTCTGCCTTAGCCTTCTCAGCCTTCGGGCAGGGAAACTTGTTCCGCCTTCCTTTCCATACGTTGGCGCGACTCCGCCAATCGTCTGAGTCCTTTGCTGCGGCAAATTCTCTTCCACCAACGTCGCAACTGACTTATTGTCCGTTATCATATCTTTTGGCTCACTGTACTGCGTTCCGCGATGGGAACGCTCTTGGGTTTAGAAACAAAGAAGGGCAGGATCTTTCCGCTGGCGGTCGCGATGGGGAACTCTCGAACAATTTGCACCATGTTCGACTGTCTCCACATTTCCGTGCCGGATTGCGACCATGATTCCGGGCTATCTTCGGCACGCTTGAGCAGGTTCAAGAACGTGTCCAGAACCTTTGTTTCCTGAATCTCGCCGACGCGCGGACTTACAAGCAACTGCAGGTGGGTCAGCCCACGTGAATCCTCTTTCTCCACCAGCTGATAGTCCGTGCTTTTGCCGCCAAATCTTTCCGGCAGTTCCCGCTCGATAATTCGAACGAAATCGGTGTCCACGAAGGTCACGCCTTCGCCGGTCAGTTTTTCATAGCTGCGAATTCCGCTCAGATGCGTGCTGAAGCCAGCCTGCCCGAAGGCGCACCCACAGTCCTGCTCCGAGAGATTGCCGTAATCGCCCATGCCGACGTTCAGAAGAAGCTTGGGAGATTCGTAGAGCAGCGTTGTGAATAGATAGGAGTCAACGAAGAGATCGGAATGCGGCACAATTTGCCGGTGCGAAATGATCGCAGTCGTGTCCTTGTAGAGGTGGCAATGGTCGCTTTCCGTTTGAGCCTGGTCGCAGCCCGCCGCGATGACTCCCGCCTCGGAAATTCCGTACACGGGCACCGCGCAAGCCCCCAAAGCTTCAATTTCTTTTCTCTTCTGCGGAGTGAGCGGCTCGCCGGTTACCAGAAACTTGGTTCCCTTGATGTTCAGGTTGTTTTCCGCCGCGGCAATGCAAATTCGCACTGCCGAGGCCGCGAAGGTGTAAACCACGCAGCGCTCGTTCTCCTGCAAAGCGTCGGCAGCCCATTTGGCCACCTTGAGGGCATCATCCAGCGGCACATACTCGGGCTCCGCCAGCGGGCAGCCATGCAATTTCCCGAGGGTGAAGATCAGTTTTGTGCCCCACTTCTTCTCCCAGTTCACGTTCAAACGGTCCTCTGGCACTTGCGAGAACCACCGTCGCGCGGGATTACCAATGTGCGCAAACCGCAGACTCGAGTTGATTCCGGGCGCTCCGGGGAATACGGGAAACCAATTAGCTATCGGTGCCTGCAGGCACCCATGAATGCTCAACAACGTTGCATCGTAGAGAGACCTCTGATGCAGATAGTCGAAGTCAATGCGAACTCTGGTTCCAGCGCTGCGCGTGGCACCACTTCGCACTTCATACACGTAGGAGAGGAAAGGATTGTCGAACATTCCCTCCTTGCACCAGAATTCTGCCCCGTTTCGCACTACCGGGACTTTGCCCTTGAACTCATCGACGGTGAAATACACGCCTTCACTTTCCAGGGTACGGAGCGATCCTTCAATCCCATCCTTCGCAACCCAATTTTTCAGGTCGTCGAACTGGATTTTCTTCGGTTCAAGCAGCTTCAGGTAAGGGCTACTGGAATACTGGAAAACACCCTTTTCGACGAAGTTCAGAAAGTTCTCATCGCGAGCCGCTACACGCTTCTTAATGGAGCTTTTCGCCAGGGCAATGGCTTCCTCTGGGGTCATTCGTTGCTTCGCGAATCTGCGAAAACCCTCAACGAATCGGTAGTACTTTCTCATCGAAAAAGTCGCCGGCCGATTTCGCCGACTGTCTCCTGTTGGCTCGCCAATTGTTCGCCGGCCGTCTGGGATGCCGAACTGTCTCTAGAGGCCTTCCACTGTCTGCGTGACAAGGAGGAGTGAGGCACCTTTGTGACCAAAAGACCCGGCCCACGACTCCACGGTAAGTCTTTATTTTTCTTAATGTTAAGAAAAAGTAGGTCTCTAAGCCCCTCTTTTCAGGGAATCTTAAGGGAAAAAGTGGTAATGGCTTTCCATGGCCTTTCTGGCGCATGAAACCTGAATGTGCAATTTTCAATCGACTACGTTTTGATGGAGTGAAGAGCTGTCTGTACGTGGAAGACGATCCGATCAAACCCGTGAACATCTATGGCACGAGGAAGCTAGCTGGCGAAGAAGCTAGCTCGTCGGGTCTCCTTATCGTCCCTTCACAGTCGACCGGCGGCCTTTGCGGATGAAACTGATGGGCAATCCTCTTCCGAATTATTGACATATGTTTCCGTAGAATCAATGCCGACTGCTTGAGAAAAAAGCACTTAGGGCGGCCACCAAAATGCCATAGATACTCCCAAACGGTCGGTACGTGTGTCTCGATGGTGCCGAGGCCAGAGGTGTTGGGATCAAGTCCTGCGGGCGCACAAGGAGCCTTGGATCATGCTGTCGTTGATAAAACTCAAGATGGTGTTCTGCGAAAAAGGAAATTCTGAATCTCCTCTTCGCCACAGCCTGTCGAAGCGCCTTTTCTTTGCGCTGGCTCTCCTTCTGTTCGCGGCCGCCGGCACATTGGCCCAATCGAGCATCACTGTGAGCGTCTCGCCAAAATCGGGTGGACTAACCGTTGGCCAGACACTCACCACGCTGACTGCTACGGTCGCCAACGATTCGCAGAACATGGGAGTAACCTGGAGCGCAACGGGCGGCTCGTTTTCTCCTACTGCGACCACATCTGGCGCCCCTACCACCTACACCGCGCCTGCCACCGCCGGGGTTTACACTCTGACGGCCACCAGCGTTAGCGATGTAACGAGGAGCGCGACTATAACCATAGGTGTCACAGACCTCGCCGGCGTCTTCACCTATCACAACAATCTCTCCCGTGACGGCAGTAATCCGAGCGAATACGCTATTACGCCTTCCAACCTAACGAACGCCACTTTCGGCAAGCTCTTCTCGTGCACGGTCGATGGTGCCATTTATGCGCAGCCGTTGTGGGTGGCCAATCTAATTGCCGGCGGCGTAAAACGCAATGTGGTGTTCGTTGCAACACAACACGAGAGCCTGTACGCCTTCGACGCGGACGTCAATACCACCCCTTGCACACCGTTGTGGCAGGCAAACCTGATTGATACCGCACACGGCGGCACCAGTTCGGAAACTTCAGTGCCTTCCGGTACAACCGGCAACTTGGTTGGCGCCGGCTTCGGTGATATCACGCCCGAAGTCGGGGTCACTGGCACGCCCGTCATTGATCCTTCCACGAATACTCTCTACGTTGTCTCCAAATCGGTCATCGCATCCGGCCCAACTTTTTACCAGCGACTGCACGCCATCGACATCACTACAGGCAATGAAAAATCAGGGAGTCCGGTGACTATTGCCGGCACCTATCCGGGAACAGGTGATGGCGGAACTACCGTTACCTTTAACCCGCGCCAGCAGAACCAGCGCCCTGGGCTTGCTCTCGTCAACGGGATTGTGTATATCGCCTGGGCTTCGCATGAAGATAATGCCCCGTACTACGGTTGGGTCATGGGCTACAACGCGTCCAACCTGACCCAAGCGGGCGTCTTGAACGTCACCCCAAACGTTCATTACGGCGGCATCTGGATGAGCGGAGGAGCGCCGGCGGCGGACTCGAGCAACAATTTGTATCTCACCACGGGCAATGGGACCTTCGACGCGACGAACACGTCGGGTCCGACCAATGACTATGGCGACTCTTTCCTCAAGCTCACCGGGGGCCTTTCCGTGTCGCAATATTTCACTCCGTCTAGCCAGGCCTCTCTCAATGCCAATGACCAGGATTTCGGTGCCGGTGGGGCAGCCATTCTGGTGGACCAGCTCTCCGGGCCCGTTCCACATCTCGTGATTGGTGGCGGCAAAGATGGCTATCTTTACTTGCTAAATCGAGACACGATGGGGGGGCTGGGGGACGCTAACGCTTCGCAACGGTTTAACTTTGGCAATCCGATTCTTTCCACCGGCGCTTTCTGGAACAACACCTTTTACATGGCGGGTTTGAGCGGTAAACTTCAGGCCTTTAGCTTTAATACGTCCACCGGCAAGTTTAATACGCCGAACGTCTCCCAATCCTCTGCGACGTATGGATTTGGAAGTACGCCTTCGGTTTCTTCCTCCGGTTCTACGAATGGGATTGTCTGGGCTTTAGATAATCAAAAATACTGTACGAGCCAGTCCAGCGGCTGTGGCGCTGCAGTGCTGCACGCCTATGACGGCACAAACCTTGCCACTGAATTGTGGAACAGCACGCTGGGAACCGGCAATACTGCCGGAAACGCCGTCAAATTCACCGTGCCAACCGTGGCGAATGGCAAGGTCTACGTCGGCACGCGTGGGAACAATACTGGGGGCACCACTTCTTCGACCACCATTCCGGGCGAGTTGGACGTTTATGGACTCTTGAACGGTGCAACCACTCCATTCGTGCCGATCCTTGTCCACTCTGGTGGGGCGGCTTACACAGATAGCCTGGCACAAGTTTGGAGCGCCGATAAGAATTTCACAGGTGGCAATACGTCGTCGACCACGCATGCCATCGCGAATGCTTCGGATCCAACACTCTACCAGACGGAGCGATACGGCAACTTCACTTATCAATTCACCGTCCCCAACGGCTCCTACAATATCACTCTGAAATTCGCCGAGATCTACTGGACTTCTGCAGGGAAACGCATCTTCAATGTGGCGATCAACGGCACCCCTGTACTGAGCAATTTTGACATTTTCGCCGCTGCAGGCGCATCGTTCACGGCGATCGACAAGACTTTTACAACGGCGACCTCCACGGGCACCATCACGATTCAATTCAGTTCCGGCTCGGCCGATTTGCCCAAGCTCAGCGCCATTGGGATCACTAACTACTCCGGAGTGCTCGTTCAGGTCAGCCCGACCACGGCCAGCCTGTATGCGTCTCAACAGCAGCAATTCACGGCCAACGTGACGGGAAATACCAACTCGGCTGTCATTTGGACCTACAGTCCTCAAGTCGGCACGCTAACGGCCAATGGCTTATATACTGCCCCGGCTTCCGTAACGACGGCTCAAACTGTTTCTGTGATCGCTACCAGCCAGGCGGACAGCACCAAGTCGGCGGCTGCCACTGTCAATCTTTTGCCGCCCGTGGGGGTTTTTACTCCCATCTTTGTCCACTCCGGTGGCGGCGCCTACACGGATTCCCTGGGGAACAACTGGAGTGCGGACACAGGCTTTGCAGGCGGAGCGGTTTCATCCACAACGAAAGCCATCGCCAACACCCCCGATCCCGCTCTTTACCAGACCAATCGCCACGGCGTCTTCAGCTATCAGTTCAGCGTGCCTCCTGGAAACTACTCGGTGATCCTCAAGTTTGCCGAGACTTACTTTACTTCCGCAGGTAAGCGGCTCTTCAACGCCTCAATCAACGGAACGCAAGTCCTGACGAACTTTGATATCGTGGCCAATGCAGGCGCGCCTCTCACCGCCGTCGATGAGTCGTTCCCTGTTACCGTAACGGGCAGTTCGATCACCATCCAATTCAGCGCGGGCTCTGTCGATAACCCAATGGTGAACACTATCGCCATCAAGACGGCTTCCGGCGTCGGCATTCAGATCAACCCGGCGAGCGCTTCGCTGAGTGCTTCGCAGAGTCAGCAATTTGGAGCAACGGTTAATGGAACCACCAACCTTGGCGTGACTTGGACCTACAGCCCGCAAGTCGGAACGCTTGTCACTTCCGGGCCGACAGCGGGTCTCTACACTGCACCGGCGTCTATCACCACCGCGCAAACGGTACACGTCATTGCTGCCAGCGTGGCAGACCCCATGCAAGCTTCCAGCGCTACCGTCTCGCTCCTTCCGCCGTTCAGTCCGATCCTCGTACATTCCGGCGGTGCGGCTTATACGGACACTCTTGCACAGGTCTGGAACGCGGATGCCGGCTTTAGTGGTGGGAACACCGCCAGTACAGCCAGCAACATTGCGAACACGGCCGATCCCAAGCTCTACCAGACGGAGCGCTACGGTAACTTCACCTATCAATTTACAGTCCCGAACGGCGGCTATAATGTCACTCTGAAGTTCGCTGAGTTCTACTGGACCTCCGCCGGCAAACGCATCTTCAATGTGGCGATCAACGGCACCCCTGTGCTGACGAACTTTGACATCATTGCCGCTGCCGGGGCTGCGCTCACGGCCATCGACAAGACTTTCCCGGTCACCGTGACTAACGGCCAGGTCGCGATTCAATTTACTTCGGGTTCCGCCGACCTACCGAAGGTCAGCGCCATCCAGATTCGTTAGCGACTCTTGCATCTGGAAGTTCACGATTTCGGAAGCGGTGAGATTTTACTGATGGATGATCGACGCCGCGTGCAGTACAGCCAGTGCCCGCTGTCTTTCGGACTTTGGCCTGCAGTCGAGCCGGGTCCGGCGATTTCTCAAGGGGATCTTTAACGCATGAGCGGTTGTAAACCTAAGTCTACTTTCGGAAAAACTTTGCTGTTCGACATGCGTTGTTTTATAGCTAACTCTTGTATTTACAACAGCATATGACAGTATGTCATTTGGTAGCAAAATTGCACACAACAACGTCAGCGTCCCCGCTGCACGCACCAGTGTAACTACGGAGAATTGGATGAAGCTCTCAAGACCTTTGTGGCTGCTAGCTGCACTCATGATCATGACGCCGCTGGCGCAAGCAGACAGCACGACGAAAATGGAGTTCACAGGTGTGAATGGCGCAAATAACGGGGTGTACTACGTCAGCCCGTACACCGGGATAATGAATTACCAGACGTCCAGCGCTCAAACCGTGGCCCTGTTTTGCGTCGATATCAACAACGAAGTTTCTATCAACCAGGTTTGGAATGCGAACGTGACCAATCTGGCGTCCAGCAATTTCTCGAACACACGTTACGGGAATGGCTCCGTCAACCCCAATCTCGGTGCCATGAACCCTCAAACTCTATATGAAGAGGCAGCTTGGCTCGTAACCCAATTCGCGTCTCATTCTGGGGACTACGTCAGCCTGCAGTATGCCCTCTGGGACCTCATGACACCTGGTGCAGAGCCGACGAATTTCGCCAACGCTGATGGCACTACGGTGGCGCAGTGGCTGGCTCTGGCCGCAGCTAATCACGGCCAAATCAATCCAGCGAACTTTGTGATCATCACCAACACAGGGGCACTCGCCTATACAGGTCAAGTCCAGGAGTTCGTCGTCCAGACGCCTGAGCCGGCCACCTCCGTTCTTTTGCTAATTGGGGTCGTCTCGCTGTTTCTTCTCTTCCGACGGAGCCAGCAGCAGTCAGTTTAATTCTGCCAAGCCTCTGCCATTGAGTCTGTCTCCGCACCCTCGGTGCGGAGACATTTCTCATTGTCCGGCCGTTAGATGGTGCACCAGCTGCGCCTTCGGCGGGATGGGTCTGGTTGTCAGGGTGAGGGGATTTTGGGAACCGGACGCTAGGAGCAAAAATATCTCTTGGGTTTCGGCAAGAAGAGCAGGACTTCCGGTTGACACACGATGCGGCAAAACGCCGGAACTCTTACTTCCTTCCGCGGGTTGGTGTCGTAATCGAGGGACTCACCCGGAATCGCGATAGCGCCTCACCAAGATTCTGAATGAACGCTTCCGAATTATAGACTTCTGCGTCGATCCGTGTGCTTCCTGCCGGCGCAGCCGGTTCGACCTCGTCGAGCTGAAATTCATGGGCGACGTCTTCGACGATTTTCGGTGAGATCGGCCGCTGCTGTTCGACGTACGCATTGATCAGTGAGTGTTCGCAAAGCAGATTTATCACGCGCGGAATGCCCATTGAATATAAATGGATCGTTTCAACGGTCTTAGCAGCGAAGATCGGTTCACCGCTGGCTCCTGCAATCCTTAGCCGTTCGGCGATGTAGTCATGGGTCTGCTCTTTCGTTAGAGGGCTGGTCTTACAGCGCAGCATGATGCGCTGGCGGAGTTGTCGCAATTGTGGCAGCTTCAGCTTTTCTTCCAGCTCTTGCTGTCCGGACAATACGATCTGCAGGAGCTTCTCCGTGGATGTCTCGAGGTTGGTCAACAGCCGAATTTCTTCGAGCACAGGGTAGGTCAGGTTCTGAGCTTCGTCCACGATGAGCACAGTGGTCTCACCGGCGCGATAACGATCGAGAAGCCATTGATTGAATTTCATCAACTGCTGGCTCTTCGTCTGAGACTCGCAGGAGATACCGAACTCCGCCAGAATGAAATCGAACAATTGGTTCGTATTCATCCGGGAATTGAATAGAAACGCAGTTCTTACCCGCCGTTGATGCAGCCAGTCGACAAGGCGATTTATTAGTGTAGTTTTTCCCGTGCCGACTTCACCGGTAAGCGTGATGAAGCCTTTGCGATTCTGGACGCCATACATCAGCCCGCTCAGCGCTTCTTCGATCTCTTTGGTGAGAAAGAGGTAGCGCGGATCTGGATTGACGTTGAACGGATTATCTTTCAGCCCGAAATAGTTCTTATACATGGTCTCAGGGTTCTTATCATTTCCTAGTTTTTATATCGTATTCCACTAACTTCTCATTTATCAGTCCGACTTCTTGCTCGATCTTTGCACCAACCCAATGACAATTGCAGGTCCCAACCCACGCGACCATCGCCTAGTGAAGCACATTGGGCCTCGTGTGCCAGGTGAACCCCAGTGAAATCTGGTGCTGTGTGGAGCTTGCGCTGCATGCACCCGGGGTGCAAGCCGTGGGCGTCGTGCCTTGAATGTATGCCGTATAGCCTAAGGAGAATGTCGCATCGCGTCCCAGCGGGCGGTCCAATCCGCCTCCTGCGAAGTAGGAGTCAAAGCCTGCCGAATTCTGCGCTTGATTCTGCGCCACGCTCCGATTCTTCGCATAGCCAAAGTTAATGCTGCCCCGCCATACGCGCCCTAAGCCGCGATTCATAGAGCCCGATATCTGATCTATGCTTGAACCTACCAGAACTCCGCCGCCGTTGCTTACACCGTGGTTGTAGGTCAAGGACAAATCGCTCCGAGACATCGCATAGATCAGAGTGGCGCCACCGGATGCCGACACTCGCTTCGTCGCGGTGCCGATGGGAATCTTGAAAGTTGTGATGTCAGGCCCCCCAAAGAGTTGCAGCGCGAGACGCCCCGTCACTTTTCGTCCGTAGGCCACATTGACTACGTGATCGTCGATCCTCTGCGGATTGCCGCTGTATTGATACGCAGTGAAGCGATACAGCACGCCGAAAGTATCTTTTTTCGTCAGAATGTAGTTGAAACCCAAATTCGCAATCTCATCATCACTGTTGATGTTTCCGGGGTCGACGAAGCGCATAAGGCCGTAAGAGCCCGCGGCGGTGATCGAAGTCCGCCGACTCAGCGCATAAACCGCCTGTGCGACAAACGAGTTGCTATATCGTGGCCCAATCGACGAGAAAATGCTCTGGTTGGGCAAATAGTTGCTCTGCAAACCTGGTATGGGCGGGGCAATGGAACCGCCAACACCCGGAACCGACAGGTTTGTCATCCCGCCGAAACCAAACTGTGAATCAGGAAGATAAGAAAACTGGTCGATAAACTGGAGCTTCCACTTCCGCCCCTCAAAGGTTTGCGTCATGTCGAATTGATGCAAATAACTGCTGCCTTGAGTGCCGTCCGTAGAAAAGCCGCCGCCACCAGAATAATTCATCGAAAGCTGTGCATGGCTCCAGGTATCAAGCAGGCTGACATTCCCCATTAGGTAACTCGTGGAGTTCCAGTTGGTTAAACCCGGCTTATTGAAGGACGTCGACCGAATCATGTTAGCGTATTGAAAGCCGGGGACCCAATAGCTGTGCCTCATCTCTTGCGTGCCCAAAGATGTCTCTTGGACACCGGTCAGGGGTCGATCGTCAGGACGGAGATCCGTAACTCTCTCTTGACTATTGTCCCGGTCCCCGCCGCTTGCAATCAGAGGTAGATACTCTCGAACAGGTGCCTTCGGTTCTTGCGCATGAGCCGGTGCCCATCCAAAGAAGGATGTCCAGACCAGCGCTGCTCCCAAGAAGAATAAAGTTGTTGCCCACTGTTTCATGGCTATCCTCTACGGCACGACGATGACATCGCCTGGTTTCAGCATCTGGTTCTGCTCGGGCCTCTGGCCGTTCAACACTTCTTTGTAGTTGAAGGGAAGCTTTTCCTGTTTTCCGTCTGCTATCCGCAGGACATAAATATTCTTGATTCTCGCGAATTGAGTGAATCCACCCGAGGTGGACAGGGCCTGCATTACCGTCATGTTGGGTAACAGCGGCATCGACCCAGGTCGCGTGACTTCGCCGGTTACGTAGACGCGCCGGCTATTGATCTCCGAGACGCTAACAGTCACCTGTGGGCTGTTTATGAACTTTTTGAGCCCTCCGCCGATCACGCCCGCAAGCTGCATCGCCGTCAGTCCTGCGGCCTGCACATCGTTCAGTAGCGGTAGGGAAATCTTTCCGTCAGGGCGAACCGGCACCGCGCGCGAAATATCTGGTTCTTTCCAAACATCGATTCGCAATACGTCCTGCGGTCCGATTTTATATTCCGCATCGTTTTCAGCGGCCTGCGATTGACTCGCGCCCTGGCCTTTGTTTGCGACTTCTTGACTGGCGTTAGTTGGTGCCGCCGGTTTTTGCGCTTCCTGTGGTTGCCCGCTGCCAAATACGAGCCCGGCTGCCATCAGAGTCCAAGTGGAGAGATTCATCACGCCTTCCTTCTACGGCTCACTGGCTTTCGGAGCCCTGCACGCCAATCTGTTTGATCTTGTAAAGCAATGACTTGTAGCTGATCTGCAGCTCTCGAGCAGCACGCTTGCGGTTCCAACGGGTGCGTTCGAGCGCCTGCAGTATTAGCTCCCGTTCTGTGCGTCGGGAAGCTGCCCGTGCCGCCACTTTGAGTGACGATACATGCGAGCCTTCGCTGGTTGCCGGCGCGCCTGCATGAGTCGCGCGCAGATCGCCAAGAGCCAGCATCGGATCACCAACAGCAACAATCTTTTTCGCAAGATTCTCGAGCTCGCGGATATTCCCGGGCCAATCGTATGAAGCCATCAATTCGCGAGCATCGCTGCTCAATTCGGGAACATCTTTCTTCAATTCATTTGAATGTTTGACGAGAAAGTACTCGATTAATGCCGGCATGTCTTCCTTCCGCTCGCGCAGTGGCGGCAAGCGCAGAATCACGCCGTTAATTCGAAAATAGAGTTCCCGGCGAAAACGTCCTGCTTCGACTTCTTTTTCCAGGTTGCGTGACGTCGAGGAGATGAATCGCGAGCGCTTCTCCCCGTTCCCGGCACTCGGTTCACCGTCTGGGAGCAACGAAAGCAACGCTCGTTGACATGCGGCGTCTAATTCGTGCACGCCATCCAAGAAAACGGTTCGAGCTGCGCCGTTTATTCTGCCGGTGCGCGGATGATTCTCCTCTTGGATCTCTCCCAGCAGCCGCCCAGCCTCCAGCGAAGCACAACTCACCTTCTTCAGCGAAGCTTCGCCCAGTCCAGATAGCCGGTGAATCAACCTTGCATAAATCTCTTTGCCCGTCCCGCTCTCCCCCACCAGAAGAACGGGAATATCCGTCTTGGCGATCTCCGCAACCAAGGCATTCAGAGATTGCACACCGGCTCCCTGCCCGTAGACGAAACCGGCGCCGGCCCATGGTTCTAAAGTGTGACTCGTCATAGTTGTGGTGCTTTCCACTGCTTGATTAAGCAGGTTCTATACCAAGGGCGAACAGCAATTCTGTTCATTAGAAGCCGAGCTAAATCTTTGTAAATCAGTGTCTTACATGTAATTCTGGATTTTGATGCTCGGCCTCTGAGCCAGCCGCTTGTCCCCATTTACTTCCACCAAGTGGCAAACTTCTGTCCCTGGTCAATGGTTCCCCAACTCAACACAGGTAAGCAGAGACTTTGACAAAGTGCGGGATATCGTCGGTTTGTAGCTACAACCCCCGGCAAGGCCCTGGGGCTGTGCCTCGATGAATAGACTAGAAACAACTAGCCCCGCGACCAAAGCCGCGGGGCTCGTAACAATTCTTCGGCTCTTCGGTCAGCAGGCATCTCTGCCGTTCTTCTGTCTGCAGACCTCAGCGATACTCCTCAGCGGGACGAGCGCGACCAACCGGAGCTGGAGACTGAATCCGCCCAAATCGAACTGGCAATCTCTTTTAACCGCTTCCTGTCCTATGTTTCGATATCACCCACAGAGAAGTATGTGCAGTCCGGGTGTTGAAACACCAGCGCGCTCACGCTCGCTTCCGGATCCATCATGAAGCCTTCCGTAAGCTGCACGCCAATCTCTTCCGGCCTCAATAGCTTCCATAGTCCTGCCTGATCTTCGAGATTCGGGCATGCCGGATACCCAAAACTGTAGCGCTTCCCGCGGTAGCGCGAAGTGAATCGCTGCGGCATGGTCATCTCCGGCGGATCAGGGAATCCCCAATCCTCCCGGATGCGCCGGTGTA
>Ga0207120_1071_pt2 | contig 21593 bp, 21 predicted proteins | sample Alteio_BWMinHeat_40_FD_153509 | JGI IMG/M metagenome (GOLD analysis project Ga0207120, IMG submission 153509) | Enriched cells from forest soil in Barre Woods Harvard Forest LTER site, Petersham, Massachusetts, United States -... | ecosystem: Environmental > Terrestrial > Soil > Temperate forest >...
TGCCACCCGATGTCAACAACCTTCCGCGTTTAACTTCGAATTGTAATGGCGATCACGATTGCGCCAAAAATGAAATCTGCCAAATTTTACCTGACAATTCGAATTCGCCGCAGGCCGTGGTCACGCGTTGCTCAACCAGCACTTATGGAGATGGGGCGCATCCTGCTTATGCGGCGTGTACGGGCGATGGCCAATGTGATCGAAATTTCTGTCTCGATCATTTTTGTCCCGCAACTTGTACGAGCGATGCCTATTGTTCTCCCGGTTTTGTGTGCTCACAAATTAACGTCGGCCTCGGCCAAAACAATACTGGAACGGTTGGCGTCTGTCTCAAACGTCGCGGATCACATTTACCTTGCGATCGAGACACTCCATGCGATGCAAAAGATCCCACCTGTAAAACTTCAAACTGTCCGGCGACAGAATCATGCCAATTTTTTACTTTTGCCGATGGTCGTGCGGGCAGCGTTTGTCGCAGCACTCCTGCATTAACGCCACCGAGTGGGACAACATTGGTCACGGGACTCACAAATGGAATGCAATGTTCGGTATCGACCAGTCCTAGCGATCCTGATCAGCGCTTCATCATTCACAATCAAGAATTGGTGTGCGCATCAAACGCTTGCTTTTCTCCAGGTTACTGCGCTTCACCATGCCTGACTGACAGTGACTGTCCGACACAAGATTACAGTGGCGCCGCCATGAATTGTGCGTACGCGCCATTCGCACCTCAGTGTGTGCGCCAAAACGTCAATTCACAGGGTTTTAGCAATGGATCTTCTTGCGCTGGCGGCAAAGCTCCGGGCGACAATGATTCTGTTTGTCAATCGCTGAACTGTGACTCCACTGATCATTGTAGCGTTCGCCAAGCGGCCAATCAGCCATGCTCTCGTGATGATGAATGTGCTTCATTTTTGTGTCTCGCCGCCGGCACATCAAGTACAGGAATATGTGCTCAATTGTGTCGCGATGATACCAGTTGTGCTGCCAATGAAGCTTGCGTCGGGCAACTCCTCACTGATCCTTCAACCCATCTCACCGATTTTCCCAGTACCTGCGAATCGATTTCTGGCATCAGTCAACGAAACTGCTTAGGAGTTGCCGGATGTAGCAACGGCACATGTCAGGGTTTATTTACCTCCCAAGGCAGCATACGAGGCGTTTGTGCCAATGCGGTGGGGCTCAATCTTGTCGGCGCTTCGTGCAGCACCAACACCGATTGTCAGAGTAATTTTTGCGTCGCGCTTTCGGCCACCGCGACCACCGGCAACTGCACGGTTCCGTGCTTAGATGACACCGATTGTGGTTGCGCGGATGATAATTCCAGTCGTTGCACTTTGCGTTGTCTAACGGGAAATTTGACGCAAAAGGCATTGTCCGGGCTGTGCTTGCCGCCCAGCGGAAATCTTGATTTCTCCTCATGCACTAAAAATACAGATTGCCGATCAGGAATCTGCGCTGAAGGTCAGTGCTCAGCGCGTTGCGCCGCCACGGCGGCTATTGGACAAACGTGCAATCCAGCAGGAACTCGTTTGTGCGTCCCTTGGGCAGAGTCCGTCGACGCGCGCGGAACTACCGATGTTGCATTTGATGATCTATATGATGATGTCGCCGTATGTTTAGATACGCTTGCCTGCAGTAGCGATACTGATTGTGTAGGCCCACAACGATGTGTCATTCGCCCCACGCCTGATAAAAAGCTCGCGAGCTTTTGTCTCACACCGTTAAGCGACGGCTTTAGCGACGGAGCACTCTGTCAATTTGGCAGCAACTGCCAATCGGGATTATGCATTGAAGGCATTTGCGCTGCCACCTGCAAGATTCAAGATACCACCTCTTACAATGATACTTGCAGCACGCCCAATCGATGCAATCCCAATGCGCCAGGTACATGGCGAGAATTATTTCCCGAAGCTTACACCACATCGATCGCTGCTTGCATGAAACCTTGTTCGAGCGATAGCGATTGCGCCATCCCCGAAACTTGCAAGCCCACATCCCCTGCTCCTAATCAGCCAAGATTTTGCAGTATGTGAACCTCAGTTCAAAACATCAGTTCGAAACAATTTATTTTTCTCGCGCATTAAGAAGCGCGTTCACAACTTGTGCAAAACCGGCGCCGTAAGCAGCACGTGTCACGTATTCAGACGGGTGTTTCATTTGCGAGATAAATTTTTTTATGTTTGCAACACCGATCGCCAAGCCCACCGCCGCAAACATAGGGTGATCATTGGGCGAATCACCTACAAATGCAACTTGCGACAAATCTTTGAGATGCAAAATCTCGCGCGCAAAACGTCGACTCATCTGTACTTTATCGTAATGACCAAACCAACCGTTGATATGAACAGACGATAATTTCGCTGTGGCACCATGCCGTGCAAAAATTTCGAGAATGCGTTGTTGATCTTCAGAATCTAATGGAGCCACATCTTCATTGTAGTCGATGGCGAGATCATATTCACGATAGGGCTGATCGCTCGCCAAGGCTGAACCTTTCACCGTGCTCAAAATTATTTTCGCTAACCTTGCCAAACGATGACGATTTTGTTGGCGTTGCGAAAGCGAAAACTGATCAATGCGTCGAAGTTTCTTACCATCATAGTAAAAAGCGATGGCACCGTTTTCACCCACGACGCCTGCTACCGGCCACATGCGCGCAATATGATCGCACCAACCTGCAGGGCGTCCGGTTACTGCGACAAGCGGTACACCGGCGCGATGCGCACGCCATAACGATGAAAAAGCGGCGGCTGTGATTTTACCGTGCGTCGTGAATGTGTCATCGATGTCAAAAAAAAGTGCGCGAACTTGTCGCCATTTTTGCGGTGAGATTTCAGCCAAAGGATGCATGGGGCAATTCATCACCCTTTCCAACTAAAAAAACAATTTCTCAGGAACCCAGGAATTCAGGAAATTTTTTAGCTTCAAGTGAGTAGCTGCCACAACGCAAAAAACCAATTCAATTGCGGCGATAATTTTGAAGATTTGAGCACCGAATCAGCCGCAACCAATCCCTGATGAGCTGAACACAATGTTGTGACATTCGTCTTGCGCGCCGCAGCGATAAATTTATCGCCAATAAAAAACGGGATGCCAGCAAGTTTTACTGCTTCTTGCGCCGCGTGTCCCTGATCAAGCGCTTCGCGCAGCACTAGCAGTTGACGGATTTGTTTCGCACAAAGCCCCACCATTGCAAGCGGCGCTTCTTTTGCTTCAAGCAGTTCTTGGCACAAAGGGAGCGCTTGTTGTAATCGGCCGGTCAACACCGCATCCGTCAGTGCAAAAATAGATTCAACACGCGTGCGTGACATGAGAGCATCGGCAACAGACGCGTCAATGCTGCCTGGTGATCCAAGATACAATGCAAAACGATCAATCGCCATGAACCATTGCGCGACATCCAATCCATAAGCATCACGCAAAGACTCGTACACTTCGGGTGCAAGCATGACTTGCTGTTTTTGCGCATAGTCTTTTGCCATCGCCAGCAGCTGTGGAAATTGCGGTGCTTCACAACTGTAGATGGCGCCTTTGCTTTTCAATGCTTTCGCAAAATTAGTACGCGCATCGAGCGTTTGTCCTATCAGCATCAGCACGGTCTGCGGCGCGGGATCATCTAAGTACGAACGCAAAGATTCGAGTTGCTTGCATTCATCAAAACGACGACCCAGCACCAGGCGTCGTTCACTCATCACTGGCAGGGTCATCGCACACTCAACGACCGCATTCGCGCCTCGTTCTTTGACATCAATTTCATCAAAATTAAATGCCACTGCGGTGTGCAAAACTTTTTGTTTTACCTGTTTGATTGCATCACTTAGCAAATAGCTGTCTGATCCATAGACACATATCACCGCCGCAATACGCCCCGCAGCCAAATCTTTTTGCAATTGAAAATAATCAGCCATTGGTTTTGTCAATTACGTAAAACGCTTGTTTCTAGCAATATAAGATATTGAACAGGAAGGTAGGAAGACAGGAAGAAATTCTTTCGAATGCGTTGAAATCAGCGGCTTTGCGTGCTGTTGCAACCTTGTTTTGCTGGCAAAGTCAAATTAGGTGTTTGACGATTGGGTATGCTGATCGGTGGGCAATTATTTTCGTCAACTAAACCGTTACAATCGTTATCCAGACCATCGCATAAAGTTTCGAGAAATTGATACGTGTTAGGATTTTGACATTCCCACGTACCGAGATCGCATTTTGCTGTACGCTGCGTGCACACCCCTACTTGATCACGCACGCAATTATTTTGCGCCGTTTGATATTCAGCAGAACTCGGCGACACGTCATCAACAATACCGTTGCAATCATTATCAAGTCCGTCACATGTTTCGATCCCGTTGTTGGTGGGATGGCACACGTTGACGTCTGCGCAGCTCAAGATGTGATGAGTCACGACGGGTAAGCACAAACCATTTTGGCAACTTTCATTCACGGGGCAAGCAATTTGCAATGAGCAAGTGTGCAAGCAATATGAATTGCCATCAGCAGTGGCAGTGCAATGAAATCCTGTCTGACAATCTTGCTCTGCCTTGCAACTCCCACAAATCGGCGCCCCTACCGGTACGCAAGCAACAGGATTATCGACATAACCATCACAATCATCATCGATACCGTTGGGAGGATCATCAGGCTTAGTTGGAATGCAACGCGCACAAGCACCGCTATCATCTGGTGTCAAAGGGTTGTTGTCGTTGTCGATACCATCGCCACATAATTCATAGTGCAACGTATATCCGCTGGCGTAAGCATCTTGTCGTTGTTGCGCCAGCAACAACGCACGTTGCGCGTTGATTCGCCCTTGTCCGTGTGTGCAGCTTTTGCCATTCAGATCGTAATTTGCTTTTTGCGCATCAATTTTGTCGGCAGAATCTAAAAGCACTTCAAATAATTGCGCTAAAGATAAATTCGGAAAAGCATGCAAAACAAGCGCTGCCACCCCTGCAACCACTGGCGCCGCGGCAGAAGTTCCGCCAAAAGTAAAAGAGTAACCATCCGCCTGATCGGTGGTGGGCACTGCGGGTAAATTACCCGAATAATTCGACGACGGTGCCATCAAGCTAATTTGTGGGCCGATATCAGAATAGTCTGCAAGTTGTGCACGTGCGTTGGAGGCTGCAACCGACATGATGCGACGATCTGAAGCCCAGCCGTCAAATCCAACCAGCACGCCAAAATTATTACCCGCCGCCCACGTAAACATCACACCAGTCGCACCCGGTTTACCTTCTGGTCCCTGTCGAACCAATTCTTGAATTGCTTGATCGACGATGGGTGCCAAAGGAAAATAAGTGGGGTGCTCCGGATCAATCATGGGTCCCCAACTGTTATTAATAATTCTTGCGCCATGCGCTGCTGCATAACGCATCGCCGCTGCAACTACCGAAGCGGGCCCAAGCAATTGATCAGAATTAAAATTTCCCGATGAATAGACACGCAGAGGGATCGTACGACACTGCGGACACACACCAGTAATACCAATGCCATTATTACCGCGCGCCGCCGCCACGCCCAGAACACGTGTGCCATGACCACTATCACCGGGTTGTGGTGAAGGATCAGAATCATTATCGACAAAGTCGTAAGCCACGCGCTGCCCCTGAGCATCTTTGAAATAAGTCGGAAGCAAATCTTCGTGCGTCATTGAAAACCCATCATCAAGCACCGCCACAATAGTGTCAGTGCCAAGCGATAACATCCAAGCCATATCGGCAACGATATTCGCCGCCGGCGACACAGCTAAATCGTCCACATTATGAAGCGTCCATTGTTTGCTAAAGTAAGGATCATTAAACACCAGCTGACGTCGTTCCATCACCAACCACTCATCGGCAAAAGCCCATTCTACGCCTGGCATTTGTCGTAAGTTGACGGCGATCGTTTCGGGATCAACGATACCGGGCGGAAGATGAATGCGATATGCGGAATTGTTTTCGTCACGTTCGACCCGTCCAAGCGAATTGAACGCCGCTGATTCGCCACGCACTAAAATGCGTGGCAACAAATATCGACCCTCTTCATGTTCTCTTACAACAGATAACTGTCGCTGACGTGCCCAATTTTCCAAACGTTTTTCGGCACCCGTTTTTGTGCTAAGTGTTCCGATTAAAAGACCTTGCGTTGCCGCACTCGCTTCCATCATAGACAAACCAGTGGCCTCGCCGACCAAGTCTGGCGCAGAAGCTGGCTGACCCTGCGCATCATACAAAGCGTAGTGCGATGGCGCGGTCATCACAAAACAAGCCAGCCACGTAAAAATGATCACGTGAAAAAAGTCCTCGCTTTTTTTTTCGCAGAATTACTTCTTAACAAATTACCGTGTCAGCGAGTGAAAAGCGAATTCAATCTCCCGCGACTTGACAAAAAATAACAACGTTAATATAGTTAACTATGTTAAGTATTGGAGAATTTAATCTTGCAAAGCAGTGAGCGAAGAAAAAGAGCGAAACAAGAACTGCGCGAAAAAATTTTCGACGCTGCAAGAACCCTATTCGCTCACGAAGGTTATAGCGCCGTCACCATGCGTCGCATTGCCGAGAAGATCGAGTATTCGGCGACGGCGATCTACACACACTTCAAAGACAAAGAAGCGTTAATGCACGAACTCTGTGCAAGCGATTTTTTAACTTTGATGAGTCATTTTAAAAAAATATTTACCATCGCTGATCCCGTCGAGCGACTCAGACAACTAGGGGCTTTGTACGCCGACTTCGCCATCAAGCACCCGAATCACTATCGACTCATGTTTATGACGCCGCGCCCTTTTGACAGCACTGTGCAAGCATGGATCGAAAAAGGAAACCCACAACAAGACTCCTACGCTTTGCTGAAGGCGGCGGTGCAAGCATGCATTGAAGAGGGTCATTTTAACCAAGCGCATCGCGACGCAGATCTCCTGGCCCAAGCGCTATGGTCTGCAGTACATGGTTTGGTTTCGCTGCACATTACTCTTCATAACGATCCGTGGATTGAGTGGAGACCACTAAAGAAAACTCTGCGCACTTTGCTCGATGCCTTGGTTTGCGGCTTCACCTCGAAAACAGCTCGGCCCAAGCAAGGAAACTAGATCATGGTTGATTTGGCTCGAAAAAATTTGCTGCACGACAAACTGCGCTTTTTCATCACCATATCGGGTGTTGCTTTCGCGGTAACGCTCGTGATGGTTCAAGTGGGATTGTTCCTAGGACTTCTCGACAATGCTTCGGTAGTGATCGAGCACGCAGATGCGGATTTATGGGTCACCTCCAAGAACACACCCAATGTTGATTTCGCGCATCCCTTTTTTGAAACACTGGTCTCTCGAGTACGCTCAACGCCAGGAGTAAAATACGCCGACAACTTAATTTTAACTTTTATGGATGTGGCCTTGCCAAATGGTGCGCAAGAAACATCGGTCATCTATGCACTCGAGGATTTTAAGCGTTGGAACCTACCGTGGCGACTCGAAAGTGGTCATCTCGACAACCTTCGAAGTGGTAAATACGTCGCCATCGACACTTCTGCCACCAAACGCTTTGGCTCCTTCGCCCTCGGCGATTATCGTGAGTATTTAGGGCAGCGCCTAAAAATTTCTGCCATCACACAAGAAGCAAAGTCATTCACCACCACTCCGATCTCATTCATGCGCTATGGCTTGGCGCAAGCGATTTCTGGACCTCGTCTTTTTGGCAAGACCACCTACATCTTGGTCAAGTTGGAGCAAGGTGCCAATCTTGAAAAAGTTCGCGCCGATCTCAAACAACGTTTGCCTTATAACGACGTCTACACCAGAGGTGAGTGGGCCAAGCGTTCTCGCGCATATTGGGTAGTGAGTACCGGGCTTGGCTTTAATATGGTGGTCACCGTATTTTTGGGTTGTCTCGTCGGCATCGTGGTGGTTGCGCAAACGCTCTACACCTCCACCATGGAACACATTAAGGAATTTGGAACCGTCAAAGCAATCGGTGGATCAAATCGCGATATTTATCGAATTCTTGGTTGGCAAGCGATCATTTCTGCTGTGATCGGTTTTTTCGTGGGGCTGATTCCAACATTCGCCATGGGGCCGGTGGTGGCTCGTGGCGGGTTACACCTTTTAATACCACCCTCATTTATTATGATCGTTTTCGTTGGAACTCTATTGATGTGTCTTCTCGCGGCAATGGTGTCGTTTCGCAAAGTTGCGGCGATTGATCCAGCGCTGGTGTTTCGCGGCTAGGGCTAGGGAGTACTTCAAGATGATGGCGAACGTGTTGAGCGCTAAAGACGTACATAAAAATTTCCGTGAAGGGCAGCAAACCGTGAGCGTTCTCAAGGGTTGCTCTCTGTCGGTCGCCCGCGGCGAGATCGTTGCACTAGAAGGGCCATCGGGCTCAGGAAAAACTACTTTTTTATCGGTCTTAGGATGCATCTTAACCCCCACCGCAGGCGAGGTGTGGATCGATGGCACGCAGGTTGATTCGCAATCGCCACGCACGCTGCCTCATATTCGCAAGCGTTCAATTGGTTTTGTGTTTCAGCAATTCAATCTTTTCCCAGCACTTAATGTCAGCGAGAACATCGAGTTTGCACTCAATATCAAAGGTGTTCGCGGAGCATCCGCACAGAAAGAGGCGCAACGAGTGATTGCTGCGGTCGGCTTAGAGGATCGTAAAAATTTTCTGCCACGCGATTTGTCAGGCGGGCAGAAACAACGCGTCGCCATTGCACGTGCGCTTGCAGGTGGACCCACTGTGCTCTTGGCCGACGAGCCCACTGCAAATTTGGACGCACAAACCGGAGAGCAAATTTTGGCGTTATTCCGCGATTTAGCCAAGCGCGAACAACGCGGATTGGTGATTGTCACGCACGATCACCGGGTGAGAGCCGTAGTCGATCGCGTGGTAAAAATTTCTGATGGTCGTTTGCTCACAGATGCCTGAGAGACATCTTGGCCAACGAAATGGAGTGCAGTGTCATGAAAAAAATAGTGTCGAACGCTTGGTATCAGTTAGTATTGGTGAGCATCACGATTGCTTCAACGGTGTTGGTTCTGCGGCAAGCTCGCAGCGCAAAATTAAATATTGACCCAGCAGCCAGCGAAGTTTCATCGTTGTCCAAGATCGATGAAAAAAATGGGTCGCCGGGCGATCACCTTCTCGTAAATGCCGAAGGACACATCGTGACGCTGCCTGAGGCGCAAGTCACCGTGAGTAGTGAAGTCATGGGTAAAATCCGATCGGTGTTCGTCAAAGAAAAAAGCTATGTGCATCAAGGCGATCTGCTGGCCGATGTGGTTCATGATGAACAAGATGCCGCGTTGGCTGAAGCAAAGGCTCAACTCGATGAGAGCACGGCACATGTTGCTTATTTCGATCATGAACTCGCGAGGGAACAGGGTTTGCGCGAACAAAATGTAACCACACCGCAATCTCTCGAACGGTTGCAGCACGAGCTCTCAGTCGCCCGCGCTCACGCCGATATGGCGCGCGCCTCGGTGAGACGTTTGCAGGCGCTGATCAAAAAAAGCCAAATCGTTTCTCCCATCGAGGGTGTCGTTCTCAATAAAACGGTGAATGAGGGTGAAATCGTCAATCCTGGGCAGCGGCTTTTTTCCGTGGTCGATTTGCAAGCAATCCGTATCGAAGCAGAAGTAGACGAGTTTGATGCCGCCCAAATCGCGCTTGGGCAAACCGTGAATATTTCAGCAGAAGGATTTGGGCATCATCTTTGGCGCGGCAAAGTACAAGAAATTCCTGACACGCTGAGCACACGCCAATTGTCACCCCAAGATCCAGGACGGCCATCGGATACGCGTGTACTCAAAGTCAAAGTGGCCTTCGACGAAACTTCCACGCTGAAGCTAGGACAACGGGTCGAGGTGGCCATCAAGACTTCCTTATCAACAGGAAATTAAACAGGAATTTAAGATCTCGAGCGTAATCGTCGTATCAAAATTAGCGGTCCAATCAAAGTCAGCAAAGAAAGCAACGCTTGCGTTGTCGGGTCTGCATTCGACGTCGTTGCACAACCACATCCGCTACGAACCGCTGGACGCGTTGCTTGTTCGGTTGGAAGTGCTGGCTTTAGCGGAGCCACGCTCGTACTTGTATCCGGTGTATTGACTTGGTTGCCAGCAACACACTGTTGCCCTTTGCACACTTTGCCTGTTGGACAATAATCAACTGTACATGCGCCTTCGACACATTGCCCACCTAGTGCGCATTGACCATTTTGATCACAAAGCGGTTGGCACAAACCACAAACACAAGCCTGCCCTTGCGGGCACAAATTAGGGCCATTGTCGACCAATCCATCACAGTTATCATCAAGCCCATTGCAAATTTCTGGTTGGCCTTGATTGCCACCGACACAAGTCGACCACTGCCCCCATTGACAGCGCTGCACTCCTTGCGTGCATTCCCCCGTCGTCACTCCACATGGTTTTTGATCTCCAGGATTGCATTCACAATTTTGCGTTGGTTTGGAATTACATTCGTTGTAAATGCCATTGCACAGCGATGTGACTGTGTTGGGCACGCACGTCGCTGAGGGTTGCCCATTCACGCATTTATTTCCTGGTCCACACGGCGTGCTACATGCAATGACAGGCGTCGCACAGTCGCTCCATTTTTTGCCGTTGGTGCATCCAGGTGATCCAGCAGCACATGCAACACAAGTTTTCAATCCCGCTCCGCACGCGGTGTCGCACGATTGCGTTAATGGTTTACTGGGATCAATGGGATCTTCGTCGACAAATCCATTGCAGTTATCATCGATGCCGTTACAGCTTTCGCTCGCATCAGGATAAACCGCACCTTGACAAGCACTCCAATTACCATTCGCGCAGGTTGCCGTTCCAAGTTGGCATTTACTTGCAGGTTCTGTCGTATTCAGCACGCTGCCGATAGGTCCACACGTTGCCGTCAGTGTCCCGGTTGAACCGCAGGTACAATCAGTAATAGGATGACCATCCACTGAACCAATTTGACATGCCGACCATCCCGATGAAGTACAAGTTTGAAACCCATCGCCGCACGACAACGAACAATTTTGTGTCAATGAATAATCTTGATGCACGCCCGGTGCATTATCAACATAGCCATCGCAGTCATTATCAATGCCGTCACAAGTTTCTACGCTGGGTTGTCTTGCCGAACACGCACCAAAACTTGGCGCACCACTGCCTACTTCTGCGTTGCAATACTGCACGCCTAAACCGCACGCGGTCGTGCAATTTTGACTTACTGGATTTGTGGTATGTGGAATATTGTCGACATCGCCATCGCAATCATCGTCAAAGCCATTGCATACATCGGTAGAAACTTGTTCGACAATTTGGCTGAGCGCATCTCTCAAACCAATCACGTCGTCAGCGTGATAATAACAAGTCGTGGGTTGGATAGAATCGCAACTTGAAGGTTGTGTGCCACCTGCTGCCGCTACCATTTGCAACATCTGCACATCCGCTTCACCGCCAAAACCTACGGCATAAGTTTTAATACGATTGGCTGCCATTTGCGCGACCAGCGAGGTGATATTTTGGCGATTCAGCGCCGCCATATCGGGATCAAGAATGTCACTTTGAATATTGCTGCAATCGTTGTGCGGAACACAGTGCTTATAGTCATCTGCACAATCGCGACAACAATCTTGCATGCCGTCTGTCACTAAAATAATGGCTTCAGGACGCGACGTATCGCCCAGTTCGGGCGCACGCGATGCTTCGGCTAACACTTGATAAATCGGCGTATCGTAGTTGCCCTGGGGCCCACCAAAATAATTGGCACCATCGGGAAACAAAAATTGTCGAATCGCCGGTTCATTGTTCACAGCAAATGGCACATTGTAGGCGATCGTTCCGTCGTCATGGGTTTGGGTTGCGCACAAGCCCACACCGGGTTGAGGAAAAATCGTCAAGGCGAATTGCGCACCACTCTGCAGCGCAGTGATAGCACGATCGATTCCGTTAATCGCTGTAACGTATTTGCTACCCTTCATCGATCCCGAAACGTCAAACAAAATAAGAATGTTGGGTGCAATGCATTGCTGGGCCTGCGCGTGACGCGAAAATAACAAGAGTCCGACACCAAGAAAGAGTTTACGAAAACTCATGCCCATGGTCACCCTCCCAAACTGCAACGTGGTAGCCTCATTAGCGGAAGTGATTAACGAATGCTATCGATACTTTTATCCGTCGAGCCTCTTGCAAAATTCGTAGTCGTAAACGTTAGTCGTCGTCGTGGACGAAAAAATACTTTTCTCATGAACCCAAGAACCCATGAAATTTTGAAATTTATTATCGAAATCAAACATATCGATCGATTGATCGGTCAAAACCTTCCTGGGTCCCTGGGTTCCTAATAAATTTTTATCTTCTAACCCTATCTTTATAGCTAATTTTGCAATTACTTCCGTCGATTTGAAGTATGCTCATCGATCGAGTACAGGCAGCCAAACATGCCCATTTGGCTTACGGCGTTCATCATATTCGCAATCACCGCTGCAGACGACAATTCATTTTCGACGCAAGAAAAAGATCTGCCGCATGTTGAACCACTCGCCCGCATGGGTTGGGGGAATGACCTCTTTAGCGGAACACGCACACATGACGACGGTTTCACCAATGATCTGGAATTAGATTTTGGTCTCGACATTGGGCAACAACGCTGGGTCCTAGAAAGCCATCACAGCATGGTCACAGAATTTTTCGGTCATCTGCGCACTGACGACGTGACTTTCGTTTTGAGCGATCAAGTGCAGCTGTTACTCAACAAATTTCTATTTACTTTTCGCCCTCATGTTGGCCTCGCACTTACTGGAAATTTTGGCGGCGAAAAACTACAGACTTGGGTTCATCGCCTCACGGGTCACGGCCGCACTCCCAAAACCGGTTTACAAACTCAGTATGTGGATGACGGACAACGTAAGAGTGCGCTGACGCCTGGTGGTGCTATTACGGTTGAGTATGCCTTCAATCGCTTTTTCGAAACTCGTGCCAACGTCGATACACAAATTGCAATTGGACCTACCGGTGTTTATTGGTTCATCGCTTCAATCGGCGCAGGAATGCAACTTCCTTATTGGTGGATTCGACCAGTATTTGAAGTTGACCTGGTGGTGGGTAGATTTTTCACCATCGATCCTGGACTACGTATTCACGGTGGATACGAAACCAAACACTTCCAATTCATGCCGCAAATACGCATCGCCTTAATGACTAAAAATTTTTCCTTTGGTTGGGAACAACAATTCAACGAAGGTGGTGCAGGTCAAGCCAACGGAATTTTCTTTCTCGAATGGCAATATCACCGCATTTTTGAATAGACTATTCGATTTCCATCAAAATTCTAACGATTGCCGAAGGATTGCTGTTGGCAAAAGGCTCATATCTTATGTAATACCAATGCCCGGCCGTCAAAGCGACACTGGGTCCGGTCCATGAACCCACTTGCCCATTGGTAGGAATGGTCACCGTAAGATACGGACTACTTCCGATATGAAATCCAGAGGAACAAGTAGTAGTGCAAGTTGTAGTACAGGTACCCTGACTACAAGGGGGGTATGAAGCAGAGACTTGTTGTCCAGCGGTACCCGCATCGACAATTTCAAATGGCATATCAAAGGATTTAGCACTCGCAACAATCGCGACGATATTGCGAATTTTCTCTCCCCCTATCGCACGGTACATGGGCCAAGGGCTGTAGATCGTGGAGACACCGCTGGCAAATCCAGCTCCGAAAAAATAATTTTGGGAAGCAAAACTGGTATTCGCACTTACCCACCGTGGCCCAGGGCTGGCGAGTTGGCTTGAGGTAAAACTAATGGTGATGACTAAGTAAGAGGTTCCACCCGTGCCATTAAGCAAAATAATAGAACGAACAACTGGCCCCGTAAAAAGGTTCGCGTTAGCTAAATTAAGTGATGAAGCAGTAATCGATGGATTGCCCGAGACCGTACTCGCGACTCCAGCATTATATGCAGTATTAATTTGGGCGTAAGTTGGGGTGGGACTGGCAGCTAAAGTGGAATCAATCACATAATGGTCGGCGGTTTGACCCGTGTTTGTCAGCGTCACGCTTCCAGTTGCGGTGCTGATCATCGATTGCGCATTCACCTGTACGTTCATCCCCGTGAGATCAAGTGTGTAAGCTGGAACGTTAGGGGCAGCGTTCGTGCCGGTGTAGGTGACAGTAGCATAGGCAGTGTTTGATCCTTGCGGCGATGAATTAATATCCTTCGAAGTATATAAAGTAAGCGTAAAGTTGCTCGTGAAACTAAGACTATCCGCTACAATATTTCCATAAAAATAAGTGGTGCCGCCGTTGGTAAATGAAGAAGAAGATCCAGCATAACTTGTCCCAATAACAATGCTAGGGGATACTGTGTAAACGGTACTCTCATTATTTATCTGAACTGAAGTCAAAGTCAGGGCACAAGCAGTGTTTCCTCTCGCAACGGCCAAAATATTACTACCTGGAGTGTAAGAACCAATCCCTGCATTCCACGGATCGCCATTGGCGTGGCTAGTGCAACTTGATCCATACGTTCCAGAAGCCACCTGAAATGTTGCAGATGCTGGCGGTGATCCTAACGTTAATGCTTGGCTTCCGTCTTTGTTGCGCGTAATGACGACAACTTTGGCGCCGACCATTTCGTGATGGGTACAAGTGGATGTGCTGATGGTTCCGATGATCACAAACCAGCGCAACCATGATTTAAAAAAAGTTTTTTTCAATAACATCATGTTTATCTCAAATGGAGATCTCCAATTAATTTCATTAAGGAGTTCGCACTTCTGCTTGAATTGAAATCTGACTGTTCGTTGTGCTCGGAGCACTCGTGATGACGGCGTAATACGCGCAGTTTGCAGTGAGTGAATTGCTATTCCCTAAAGGAGTATTTTCATATGCACCCACTGCCACGGTTGCGGCATAAGCAGTTGAATTCGCGATATGAGTTAAGGTACCTGAACCTCCACCTTGGCAATTTGCTAGAGTACAACACTCCTTAATTTCTATGGTTAAAGTGGTTGTGTTCATACCTTGAGGAACCATGACTACAAAATTGGTAAAATATTCGGAACTAGAGAAGGCAACATGGATTGGAGAAGTGTTCGTACAACTACTGCTCGTGCTACTACCAACAAAACCTGGCCCTAAAAGACGGCCCGCCGTTGTGGTACTCCCCGCCACTGTCCCTGTTTGAATGAAATTGATTTCAGTGGAGGCAAAAGAATTTGTCGCGAAGATAAGCACTACAACAGTAGCCACAATATTGATTCGATTTTTGGAGTCACACATAAAACCTCGTCAGTTATTAATTTGCATTTGAATTATCACTCCACCATTGCTGCTGCTTTGGCTGCCGGTTGCATAATGAACATAGTACCAGTAACCAGCGGTTAACGCCGTACTTGGGCCACTCGTTGTGCCACCGTGTCCGCTAGAAGCAATAGTAACATTAAACGCCGCGGTGGATCCTGTTCCTCCTATTTTCAAATCTGTCGCGGAACTACCCGCATTGGATGATTGATAAATTTCAAATGTTTGCGCAGCCGTGGTCGCGTTATAAGTAGTTGCAATAAGATTCGTAATGGTTTCGCCGCCATGTGCAACGTAAATCAGATAGACTCCATTAATCGTACTGCTGTTGATCCATCCAGTGCCAATATAAGGATTGGTAGTTGTATAGGATCCACTCGAAGCATAAACGATTCGCACGCCACCGCTTGAAAGCTGATTGACACTAAAGGTGATGGTGATCGCCTCGTAAGAAGTGTTGCCGCCACTTAGATTGGCGACAATAATCGTTCTTTTTTTAGGGGTAGATAAATCTACGCCAGATAAAGTGAAAGCAGAAGCAGCAGGAGCGGTCGCAATCGCCACTGGAGTTCCCGCGCCATAGGCACTTTGCACTTTTGCCGCCATTTCGGTACCGCTTGTGATCGGATTGTCGGGTGCACCATCACCCAACGTGGCGTCGACGACGTAATGTTGACCTGTTTGACCCACCGCAGTCAAAGCCACAGAACCAGACACATTGGTAACAACATTGGAGCTATTGACCTGCACAACAAGACCAGAAGTATCGGCAGTATATAAGGGAGCTGTCGCGGTAAATACGGCTTGGTAAAGCGCCGAGTTCATGTAAACAATATTGGAAGTCACGGTATTTACCGCAGCAGTAGTTTTGATAGTGAGTGTATCTGTTGCTGATGCATATGTGGCATCACCAATTTTTGCATTACCGTAAAAAGCTCCGTTTGCACCGTCGGTAAACAAAAGATCACTACCCTGATAAGAAGAGCCAATCACAAAAGTAGATGATGGAGTAAAAGTGCTTGTACCCACTAAAATACTGACGAGTGTGAGCTGGCAGGCCGAGTTATTTCGCACCACGCTCAACAAAGAATTAGTGAGTGAGCCATTGTAACTCCCAACCGCCAAACTCCAGGCATCCGTTGCAGCATGATAACCACTCGAACTTGGGTTTTTGCATCCTGTGCCGTAGGTTCCATTCGCAGCATTTACTGGAGCAATAAACAGCGCACCGCTATTTGAATCCCTATCTCCCAAAAATTTAGTTTGTTGTGGGCCACAACTCCATTGCGACAACAGAAATGGCAATATCACCAACGGAATGAATGTTCTGGTCATCACATACTTTATTTTAACCCAGACACTCACTTTACCAAACTCCATTGTTTGCTTTACATTTACGGTCCTGCACTAAAAGTGACCGTGATAATCTCATACGACTGCACTTGATTTGCAGTATGCGCAATAATGACATTGGATGGTCCCGGAACGGTGGCGCCGTTGCAAGTGCCAGTCGTCGCTGACAAACACGTGGTGCCTGCGGCCAGACCTAAACTGCTGTTTCCAGTTAGTGCGCCATTCAGAGGAATCGTAATCGTCGATCCAAACCCAGTCACCGGACTTGTATAATAAGAACTGATGGTTGATATATTAGAGTTTGATGTACTCAATGTCGTGTTATTGACAATCACGTATCCTTCTCCAGTTTGCGAGCCAGCAGTGATCACCAAATTGCCTGTGGGTGATAAAACTTTATTATTGACATCAACCACCAATCCACTCACCGACGCCGTGTAATTTGGCGTGGGATTTTCAACTTGAGAGTTCGAGGTGGTGGTGGTGACGATAACGTAGGCTTGGTCACTTGGAGTAATTGAGGTTGGATCATTCGAGGTCGTCAATTGCATGGTGAAGGCACCGGAAAAAGTGTGATCGGTGATGAGCATATTTCCGTAAAAATCAGTGGTACCGGAGCTTTGGAAAGCCAGTGCTGCGCCGGCATAGTTGTTGGTGGTAAAAGGAAAATTACCAGCAGAAGCAGGAGTGAAAATAGTACCAGGGTCGGGAGTACCACTGCCGGTGTACTGCCCTGCGACTGAAGTGGCAGTAAGTACGCAATCGGTATCCCCTTTGGCTACGGTAAGGACCGGGTTGGTGAGCGTACCGCCGTATCCATTCACTGAAAGGCTCCATGGATCGTTATCGGCATGGCCTTCACAAGAAGTGCCTGAGGATCCATAAGTACCATTAAATTCTTTAATTGTGATGACGTTTGCGGTACCTGGAAAGGTTAATAACGCCTGACTGCCATTTTTCATTATCGTAGTGTTAGTCGCTTGCGGAGTGATAAAATGTGGGGACATGCAGGCAGACATCAGCAGCAGCATCGTCAATGCCTCTTTGATGATATCACTTCGCAACTGCATACACCTATCCACAAAACAAGAGAGTACCTTTGATATATCGTGTAATTTTTAAGATTATTCAGAAAACCGAATTATAAGAGTGAAATGAAATTACTGAAATATAAACAATTTCAACCCGTTGGGGAAGCAATGGATAACACTACAACTTCGTAGGTGATCGTGCCGGCGTTTGTATCGGTATGTTGAATCAGAACATATTGCGTAATCGCACTTGTTAGTGCGGTTCCACCGCTGCCCATGCCAGCAGTACTGTATCCAAAACCGGCACCAGTAGTTGTTGCACCCGTCAATGAAAGTGTAATATTACCTGAAACCGCAGTTTTCCCGGCATGATTGGTGGAATTATTCCAAGCGTTATCAATATTGACTTTGTCGTAAACTCCACTAATCGGAGCACTTATCGTTGAGTTGTTCGAAATAGGGACTACTTCGTAATATTCGCCTGCTTGTCCCGAAGTATGGAGAACTAAATTTCCAGTACTATTTGATGACAAATATTTATTAACATCCGTATATACTATAGGTGTAGAGGTTGCAATGTAAGCAGGAGCCGGGGTTAAAGAGGCCGTCCCAGTAATTGTTTGTACGGTATTATAGGTTGCAGTCACCGCAGGAGTAATAGCACCAGGATCATCCGAGGTCGTTAAGGTCATGGTGAAGGCACCGGAAAAAGTGTGATCGGTGATGAGCATATTTCCGTAAAAATCAGTGGTACCGGAGCTTTGGAAAGCCAGTGCTGCGCCGGCATAGTTGTTGGTGGTAAAAGGAAAATTACCAGCAGAAGCAGGAGTGAAAATAGTACCAGGGTCGGGAGTACCACTGCCGGTGTACTGCCCTGCGACTGAAGTGGCAGTAAGTACGCAATCGGTATCCCCTTTGGCTACGGTAAGGACCGGGTTGGTGAGCGTACCGCCGTATCCATTCACTGAAAGGCTCCATGGATCGTTATCGGCATGGCCTTCACAAGAAGTGCCTGAGGATCCATAAGTACCATTAAATTCTTTAATTGTGATGACGTTTGCGGTACCTGGAAAGGTTAATAACGCCTGACTGCCATTTTTCATTATCGTAGTGTTAGTCGCTTGCGGAGTGATAAAATGTGGGGACATGCAGGCAGACATCAGCAGCAGCATCGTCAATGCCTCTTTGATGATATCACTTCGCAACTGCATACACCTATCCACAAAACAAGAGAGTACCTTTGATATATCGTGTAATTTTTAAGATTATTCAGAAAATTGGATTTATAAGAGGGAGGGAAATTTATTGGCGTGGAAGGATTTTAGTTGGAAACAGGATTAATCGTCAAAGTCGCCCATTCGTAGGTATTTGTTAACGCGCTTGGGCTGCTTTGGTCTTGATGTCGAATGAGTATATATCTCGTGACCGTGCTTGAAAATGCAGTTGTGCCAGCGACAAACCCAAAACCTGTGCTCGAGGGTTGTGTGCCTGTTGTTGCACCCGTAAGCGAAATGCTAATGTCAGTAGTATAACCCGAACCCGCAACCGCAATGACATTGACGTTACTGGTACCGACGTTGGCGGTCCATGCCGTTTCAGCAACGACTTTATCACTGGTGCTAGTAATAGTTGCATTGTAAGAAGGTGGGATAATCTCGAAGGCTTCACCTACTTGTCCCGAGGTATGCATTACCAAGCTGTAAGCGTTATTGGTTGACAAAGTTTTAGTACCATCAGCATTTACGTAAATGTTAGGCAGGGTGAGCGTAGTATAAGCAGGAGCAGGAGTTGTACCAGCCGAGCCAGTTGCTGCTACGGTATTATAGGTTGCAGTCACCGTAGGAGTAATAGCACCAGGATCATCCGAGGTCGTCAAGGTCATGGTGAAGGCACCGGCAAAAGTGTGATCGGTGATGAGCATATTTCCGTAAAAATCAGTGGTACCGGAACTTTGGAAAGCCAGTGCTGCGCCGGCATAGTTGTTGGTGGTAAAAGGAAAATTACCAGCAGAAGCAGGAGTGAAAATAGTACCAGGGTCGGGAGTACCACTGCCGGTGTACTGCCCTGCGACTGAAGTGGCAGTAAGTACGCAATCGGTATCCCCTTTGGCTACGGTAAGGACCGGGTTGGTGAGCGTACCGCCGTATCCATTCACTGAAAGGCTCCATGGATCGTTATCGGCATGGCCTTCACAAGAAGTGCCTGAGGATCCATAAGTACCATTAAATTCTTTAATTGTGATGACGTTTGCGGTACCTGGAAAGGTTAATAACGCCTGGCCACCATTTTTCATTATCGTAATGTTAGTCGCATTCGGAGTGATAAAATGCAGAGCGGGTTTACTGCAGCTATACGCACTAATAAGTCCCACAAAGCCTATGAATAACAGAGTAAGCTGACTATATTTATACTTCATATGTTCTCCCACAACCAAGTATCGCTGGGAGTGAAGCGTTATTAAGTCGGTGCAGTAAATTTTTTATGAGGAGTCACTTACAAAACTCGTAGTCGTCGACGTTATCGTCAATCGTGAACGAAGAAAACACTTAAGTTTTTCGGCTCCGATCACGACTGCGACCTTGCGCTTAGGTTGTATTTTTAGTACGTATAAATAGTGAGGATATTCGAGTGGGGATGAGCAGACCATCCTCCGAATCATCAGTGCTCGTAAGGCAAACAGAAGGGAGCAAATCATATATGCGCAAAACCGATGAAGAATTCTTGATAGAGAACTTTGACGCTTCGAAGGCCAGACGGCTCACGCTGCGAGAACTCGAAGAAAACCGCAAGGCCATTGAAGCCAAACTAGGAGTGACCCGCATTCAGCGCGGCCGTCCCAAGAAGCCGCCGTTAGAGAAGTTCCTGCCCGTCACCATTCGTATCGATCCGCGTGTCATTGCATGGGCGAAAAAAGAAGCTAAAAAAAGGCATATTGGTTATCAAACCGTTCTCAACCAACACCTTATAAAAACAGTCGTGAAGTGAGAATATCAAAAAATTTTCATTTGCTAGTATCATACTATGTATGATACTAGCAAATGATGAGAAATAAGGGTACTTTTTGAGGATTTTCAAAAATGCTTGGTTTTGTCGTTTTGCGCGACACGAAAAACTCAGCAATTCAATGTTGCAAGAAGCCATAAGTAGAGCAGAAAAAGGCATTATTGGTGCAGAGCTTGGGGGAGGTGTCATCAAACAGCGAATCTCCCGCCCAGGCCAAGGGAAATCTAGTGGCTACCGAAGCATTATCCTGTTTCGCAAAGGAGAGCTGGCTTTTTTGGTGTACGGCTTTGCCAAAAGTGATCGTGCGAATATTGATCCAGACGAAGTGGCCAGTTTTAAAAAACTGGCAAAAGTATATCTCTCTTTGTCAGAAAAACAGATTGAGGCAATGATTAAGGATAAAAAGCTGACAGAAATTCTATGAAAACAAAACACAAAAGTAATAAATATCGTTCTGATGCCTTTGCCGCCATCCACGAAGCAGCAGAGTCATTGCACCGTGTTGGCGCTATCAGCAAACTCACGATGCGCGAATTTGATGAAACATGTCTTGCAGCAGTGGAAGATATTAAGCCATCACAGATTCGAGCCTTGCGCGAACGTGAGCATGTTTCACAGCCAGTTTTTGCTCGTTATATGAACGTATCAAAAAATCTCGTGTCGGATTGGGAGCGCGGTAAAAGAAAGCCAGGAGGCACAGCGCTCAGACTCCTGAGCGTCATTCAAAAACACGGCATCGCAACGATTAGTTAAAATTAATATCGTCACGGTAGGACATAAAGTGTCTTGGCTTCTACCAATACACGATCACGAAGCCGTGGATTCAGATAACGGGTGCTTACGACATCAACTGAACGCCCATGTACCGTGCGATAGGGGGAGAGAAAATTCGCAATATCGTCGCGATTGTTGCGAGTGC